>Ga0265296_1000766_pt1 | contig 43706 bp, 39 predicted proteins | sample MunlanPumphouse1_FD_189073 | JGI IMG/M metagenome (GOLD analysis project Ga0265296, IMG submission 189073) | Groundwater microbial communities from a municipal landfill in Southern Ontario, Canada - Pumphouse #1 | ecosystem: Environmental > Aquatic > Deep subsurface > Groundwater | place... | reverse complement strand
CCAGGCTCGAAAAGGATGACGCGAATGCCCAACGGCGCCAGTTCAGCCGCCAGCGATTGGCTCATCCCCTCCAGCGCAAATTTGCTAGCCGCATAGCCGCCTTCATCCGGCAATCCGACAAGACCCGACAAGGAGGAGATCATTGCCACAGTTGCGCCGCGCCCCATGTGCGGCACCGCCGCCTTGGTCAGCCGCCACGCGCCGAGCAGGTTGACGTCGAGCGTTTCCTTGAACGCATCCTGATCGAGCGAGGTCATGGCGCCCGCAAGATGGATGGCGGCGCTATTGACAAGAATGTCGATGCCGCCAACCGCAGCGACCATATGGCCGACAGCGGCCTCGCAGCTTGCAATCGAACGCACGTTGAGTTCGATATCGCCCTCGCGGTATGGCTCGGTCAAACCTGCGAAGACCGTATGGCCGCCCTCGCGGAACGCGCCGACGAGCGCTGATCCCAATCCACGCGACGCACCGCTGACCAGCACTCTTGGCATCCAGATCCTCTCCGAAACATACGGTCTATTGGTGCCGCATTTCCCCCTTCTTAGGCGAAGCCGGGAAAAGTTCGGATGACAATTGCTAATCCCCACCGTGAGCGAGCCTAATTTTTCAGGCGCAGCTCACCGCCCTACGTTCGCGCGAACCTGCACCGAACAAAATGGGCAAAAGGCGATATGGCGGAAACCGAATTTGATATTGTGATCGCCGGTGGCGGCGTGAACGGGCTTGCCTGCGCCGCGACCCTTGCGCGCAAAGGGCTTCACGTCTGCGTCGTGGAGCGAAATCCCTGGGTCGGCGGCGGCGCGGTGACGCGCGAAGTGACCCTGCCCGGTTTCAAGCACGATCTTTACGGATCGTCGCACGTGTGGATCCAGTGCAACCCCGACTTCAAGGAAATCCAGCCCGAGCTGGAAGCGCTGGGGCTCAAATATATCGAGCCTGCCGACCATATCACCGGCCACCCCGACAAAAATGGCGGCCCCGGGATCGTCATCTACAAGTCGATCGAAAAAACCTGCGCCTCGATCGCCGCCTATTCGGCGAAAGACGCCGACCGCTACCGCGCGGTGTATGCCGATTTCGAACAGGTTCGCGAAGGTTTCATCAAGGCCTTTTTTTCGCCGCCCGCGGCACCCTCGGCGCTCGCGAGCGCGCTGGAAACCAGCGACGCGGGGCTGCGGCGCCTGCGCGAATTTTCGATGTCGGCGCGCGCTTGGGTGGAGGCCAATTTCGAGAATGATTTCGTCAAGGCAGTGATGCTCAACTGGGCGCTCGCGCCGCAGATCCTTCCCGACCAGGAGGGCGCCGGTCAGTCGTTCTATATCATGATCCCGGCGATCCATTATTATGGTCAGGCGATCCCCGAAGGCGGCAGCATGGAATTGCCGAACGCGATGGCCCGCTACGTCGAATCCAAGGGCGGTACGGTGCGCCGCGAAGCGCCAATCGCCGGGTTCGTGATCGAGGATGGCCGCGCGGCGGGCGTCAGGCTCGAAGACGGCAGCGTCGTTCGCGCGCGCCGGGCGGTCGTTTCGGCGCTCGAGCCGAAGCAGACATTCCTGAAATTTGTCGGCGAAGAGCATCTGGACCCCGGTTTTGCTGACATGGTTCGCGGCTTTTCCTTTGGCAAGATCAGCATATGCCGGCTGCAGCTGGCGCTGTCCGAGGCGCCCCAATTCCTCAACGGCGCCGACATGAGCGCCTGTCCCTTCCATCGGATCGTCGATTCGATGGAGCAGATGATCAACTTCTACGCCGAACTTGCCACCGGCAAGCCGCCGAGCGATCCATTCCTCTGGTCGGCGTGCTGGACCAAGCTCGATCCGACGCGTGCGCCCGAGGGCAAGCACACGCTGATCCTCGACACCTATGTCTCGAACTGGCTCGCCGATGGGCGGACCTGGGACGAGATTGGCGAGGAATATGCGCGTGCCGTCCTGATCCCGAAGCTCCAGCAATATGCGCCCAATATCAACGAGCAGACGATCCTCGGCCTGCATGTGCAGCATCGCTACACGCTCGAGGAAGGAAATCCGAGCTTCGTCGATGGCACCACCAACGGCGGTGAGCGTATCGCGGCGCAGCTCGGCTCGTTCCGCCCCTTCCCCGGCTACGCCCATTATCGCTCGCCGGTTCGCGATCTCTACATGGCAGGCCCGCATTGCCACCCCGGCGGCGGCATTTCGGCCGCCGGCACGATCACGGCGCGCGTGATGCTCGACGACATGGGCATCGAGCCGGCCGATTTCTGGTAATTTCTCAAGAAAGGAACAAGCGATGACCGCTTCCAAAAAGATCGACAAATATACCGCGCTCGTCATGCAGCCGCATGTGTGCGTCGCCGAGGACCGCGACGGCATCACCAAGAACCTCGACCGCGCGCTGAACATGATCGACTTCGGGGTCGGCTATTTCTGGGAGCTGCCCGCCAAGCTTGCGGTCTTCCCCGAATATTTCATGCAGGGCGTGACCACGCCCGGCAAGGGTGAGCATGGCATCGACAGCTTCATGAAGAAAGCGATCACCCTCGACGGTCCCGAAATGCAGCGCCTTGGCGACAAGGCCCGCGAATATGGCATGTACATCGCCGGCGGCGGCGTGATCGAGCAGGTTCCAGAATTCCCCGACCGCTGGTTCAACACCGCATTCATCATCGGTCCGTCGGGTGACGTGGTGCTGAAATACCACAAATGGCATATCCCGGCCTCGATCGGCCTTGGCACCAGCCCACACGATATCTTCGACGAATATTGCGAAGTGTTCGGCGGCGACATCAAGCAGCTGTTCCCGGTGATCGACACCGAGATCGGCAAGCTCGGGACGATGACGTGCCACGACGGCTGCACCCCCGAGGTGTCGCGCGCGCTCGGCTACAACGGCGCCGAAGTCATCTGTCATCCGGTCGCGCTGCAAGAGGTCGAGGGCGTGTCGGAACCTTGGGATTTCTGGGTCTTTACCCGCCGCACCCGCGCGCATGACAATATGGCGTATGTGCTGGGTTCGAACTGGGGCAGCGTCGATTATGCCTATTATCCCAAGGCTTTCTGCCCCGGCGGCAGTTTCGGCATCGACTACACCGGCATGATGATGCGCCACGCGCCCTATCCGCAGGAACAAGTGCTGGGCGTGACGATCGATATCGAAGGCCTGCGCGAGCATCGGTCGCGCTGCAACCATAACACCTGGGTCGATGTACGGACCGAAGGGTTCCGCCAGATCTACGAAAACCCGATCTATCCGGCGAACCAGTTCCCAAGCGGTCGTCCGCCGCGCACGCTGGCCGACAAGATGGGTCCGGTGAAGGAAGTGTTCCGCGACCTCTATGGCCGCGGCCAGTTCACCCCGCCCGCCGGCATGACCACTGACGACATGGCGAATCAGCACGAGCGGCGCGTCAAGGCCGCGCAAGCGATCGGCACGCTGAAGCGCGACGACTGAGGAGCCGGATATGCGCGTCGTCAGTTCGCTCGCCGACATCGATTTCGCGATCGGTCGCATCGCGCGCACCGGGCGTGACCTGGTCATCGAAAGCAGCGATGACAGCACCATCGCGACCAAGGTCACGGTAACCCCGGCGGATGCGCTACGGTCGATCGGGGCGCTGTTGACCAGCCCCTCGGTCTGGCTGTTTCTCGTGACGCTGCCGTTCGCGGCGTTTCGGCGTCAGGCGACCGGCGCAAGCGACGCGTGGCAGGAGCGGCGACGCCGCACCGGCCTCAACAAGCCGTGGTGAGGCACGCGGCGCGGCGCGGCGCATGACGGTCTTATGCTTCGGCGAAATGCTTGTGCGTTTCGCGCCGGATACGGACGGTACGCTGGGCGAGGCCGACGCGCTGCGGCTTCACGTTGCTGGCGCCGAAGCCAATGTCGCAATTTCGTTGGCGTCGTTGGGGACATCGGCGCGCATGGCAACCGTGCTTCCCGACAACGCGCTCGGCGCCCGCGCGCTGCAAACGCTTGTGGCGCATGGCGTCAGAACCGACGCGTGCCTTCGCCGCCCGGGCCGCATGGGTCTCTATTTCATCGAGGCGCCGCGTGCGGGCCGCGAGGGTGGTTTTTTCTATGACCGGGGCGACACGGCATTCGCCCGCGCGGCGACCGAGATCGGCTGGTTGGGCGCCCTGCAAGGCGCAACGTGGCTTCACATTTCGGGGCTAACCGCAGCACTCGGCGATACGCCCGTCGCGGCGATGCGCGGTGCCGTCGCCGCCGCCCGCGAGCACGGCGTGGCGATATCGTTCGATTGCAATTTCCGGCCGCAACTGTGGGCCGATCGGATCGACGACGCGCGGGCGCTGATCCGCGAATTTGCGGGTGCGGCCACGCTGGTGTTCGCGAGCAACTGGGATGCCCAGTTGATCCTGGCGGACGATTCCGCCGATCAAGCATCGCTGCTTGAAATCTTCCCCGATGCGCGCTGGATCGCAACGACCCGCCGGACCGATGGACCAGGAAGTCCTCGACTTGGCGCGGTTCTCGCTAGCAGCAGCGCGATCACCGAAATCGCCCCAACCGCGATCAGCCCCTTCGTGGAACGCATCGGCGCTGGCGACGCCTTTGCCGCGGCGCTGCTCCATGCATTGGCCAGCGGCTGGGATGATGCGGAAGCGCTGAACTTCGCGCATCGTGCCTGTCTCCGCAAACATGGATTGCCGGGTGATTTCAGCCCGCTGTCGGCGGCCGACATTCTGTCAGACGAAAAGGCCCGCTTGCCGCGTTAGACGGGCTGCGTGCGCCAGCCGACCATCGCGGCCGCTCCACCAAGCGCGACAAGGGCGATGATCAACAGCATAGCCACGGCGCCTCCGGCGCCGACGATTGGCCCCAACAACGCCGCGCCCAGCGACATCGTCAAATTGCCGCAGACCATCGTGACGGAGAACTGCGTCGCCGCGATTGCCCGCGCGCACTGGCTCATCGTCGCGGCGAAGAAGGTGGTGAAGGTGAAGACGAGCAGCATCTCATACAAAATCAGATAGGCGACCGCCCCACGCTCACCGAAGAACAGCGCGAGCGACAGGTTCGCGAGTGCAATCCCCATTAATGACGCAACCAGCATTTTACCGTGTCCGAGGCGGTCGATCGCAAGGCCGCCGACAAGCATCCCGGCCAGACCCGCGACAAGTTTCAGCGATGAACGGAACTGGGCATAGTCGGTTTGCTCCCAGCCAAATTGTTTGACCATCAACACCGGCGCCAGCGCGCCAGTCATCCCGACCAGAAGGCCGATCGCCAGCGACAGGATCAGCAGTCGCCATGCAGGTCGCTTGCGAAGGGCCAGCATCAGCTCGCCCAAAATCGATCGCCAGTCGCCCAAACGGTCGGCGAACGCGTCCGCCGACGCCCCACCGCGTGTCCAGGGGAGCAAGCGCTCGCCGGGCCGCTCCCGAACCAAAGCCAGGAAGCAAAACACGGTCAGGACCAGCGCGACGGCGCCGAGCACGAGCGCCGCGAATCCGAACGCCACAAGAACCGTTGCGCCGAGGCTCGCGGCCCCCGCAGTTCCCAATGTCTTGCTGCCCCACATGATGCTGTTCGCCCGCCCCTGCTCGAGCGGTGGAACCAGGTCCATCGCGGTGGCATCGGTGGCGACATCCTGGAAGACGGTTGCGAGCGTGATCGCAAAGGCGCCGGCAGTGAACCAACCGACATGGCCGACCGGATCGTCGAGCAGGGCAAGCGCCGCAAAACTCACCGCGATGCCAAGCTGCCCCGCCATAAGCCAGGGCTTGCGCCACCCCATCGGCAGAAAGGCATGCCGATCGATCAATAGACCGACAACCAGCTTGGCCACGTTGGGCAGCATCGCGGTCGCCAGAAACGTACCGATAACCCCAGCCGTCGCGCCATTCGCCGCAAGATAGGCGGGGAACAGTATCAGCACCATGGCATCGGGAATGCCCTGCGCGGCATATAATATCCCGAAGGTCGCCAACCGCAGGCGGCGACTATCGCGCAGCGAGCGCCCCGTCACGCCGCCCCTGCCCAACCCCGCGGACGAAAGGCTACCAATGCCAAAGCGTCCCGTCCTGGAGCCGGTTTACCGGAAGGAAAGCGCGCTGGTAGGGATATTTGGCGGCGAGCTTTTCGTCGATATCCACACCGTGGCCAGGGACGTCGCCCGGATAGAGCATCCCCTTGTCGAACCGGTAGGCATGGGGAAACACCGCGTCGGTTTCATCGGTGTGGCGCATATATTCCTGAATACCGAAATTGGGGACCGAAATGTCGAAGTGCAGCGCGGCGCCCATACAGACCGGCGATAGATCGGTCGCACCGTGACAGCCGGTTCGGACCTGATAGAGCGCGGCCAGATCGGCGATCCGCCGCAGATGCGTGATGCCGCCGGCGTGGACCACGGTGGCGCGAATATAGTCGATAAGCTGGTTCTGGATCAAATCCTTGCAGTCCCAGATCGTATTGAATATCTCGCCAACGGCGAGCGGGGTCACCGTATGCTGGCGGATCAACCGAAACGCTTCCTGGTTCTCCGCAGGCGTCGCATCCTCCATCCAGAACAATCGATAGGGTTCGAGCGATTTACCGAGCCGCGCGGCTTCGATCGGGGTCAGCCGGTGGTGGACGTCATGCAGCAGGTGATGATCGAAACCGAAGCGGTCGCGTAGTGTTTCGAACAGCTTGGGCGTGTGATCGAGATATTTCTCGGTCGACCAGATATTTTCGGTCGGCAGCGCGCCATCGGCGGGCTCGTAGTACATTTTATCCTTGGCGACCCCGTAAGTGGACGCCAGTCCGGGCACCCCTGACTGGGCGCGGATCGCCTTATATCCCATGTCGATGTATTTCGCGACTTCGTCGCTCGTTTCCTCGATATCGCGGCCGTTGGCATGGCCATAGACCATGACCGCCTCACGGCTCTTGCCACCGAGCAGCTGGTACAGCGGCATTCCCGCCGCCTTGGCCTTGATGTCCCACAGCGCCGTATCGACCGCCGCGATCGCACACATGGTGATCGGCCCGCGCCGCCAATAGGCACCGCGATAAAGATAGTTCCAGATATCCTCGATCTGGTGCGCGTCGCGCCCGATCAGGCACGGGATGACATGATCCTCGAGATAGGAAGCGACCGCCAATTCGCGGCCGTTCACCGTCGCATCGCCGATGCCGTAAATGCCTTGATCGGTTTCGATCTTGAGTGTGACAAAATTGCGACCGGGGCAGGTAATAATGACGCTGGCGCGAGTGATTTTCATGGATGGTCCAACCGCTTTGTGTATGAGGATTTCCAATGCCTATGGGCGGGGTGCAGTCGTGGCAAACTGCAGTTTTTTATCGAGGTGATTAGCTGGCCTCATGATCGGATAGATGGTGTCGAGAAAGCTTCCTCCCTTGCTGGCGCTGCGGGTTTTTGAGTGCGCTGCGCGGCACCTGAGCTTCACGCGCGCGGCTGAAGAGCTTTGCGTGACCCAGGCCGCGGTCAGCCACCAGATCCGCGCGCTTGAGGAATGGTTCGGCCAGCCGCTGTTCCGCCGGTTGAACCGGGCGCTCAAATTGACCGAAGCCGGCGAACGGTTGGTCGGCCCGCTCACCGGTGCTTTCGACATGATGGCGGAAATTACCGCCAATGTTGCGGCGGGCGACGATCGTCAGGTTCTTAACATCGCGGTGCTCGACAGCTTCGCCAGCGCCTGGATCCTGCCGCGCCTTTCCAATTTTCACCAACGCTTTCCCGACATCGACCTGCGTTTCATTGCGCGGCCGATGGAGCAGGACGCGCTGGCGGCGGGCGATGCCGATGTCGAGATCCGCTATGGCCAGGGCCATTGGCCGGGCATGCATGTCTATGAGTTTCTCAAGGAAGATATTTTCCCGGTATGCAGCCCCGCGCTTCTCGAAGGCTGCGACGCCCCACTCGAACTCGCCGATCTCGGGCGTTTCGACCTGCTTCACGATGTCATGTCGATCGACTGGCAACATTTCCTGGCGCATTTCGACGTGACATCGCTGAACGTCCGGCGCGGCTTTGGTTTCAGCCATTCGCATCTCGTGATTCAGGCTTGTATCGCCGGCAACGGCTTTGCGCTCGGCCGCGAGGCGCTGGTGGCGGCGCCGCTCGAACGCGGCGAGCTGGTGCGCCCGCTCAAGGAATCGATGCCCTCGGACCAATCCTATTATATCGTGTGCCGCCACGAGGATGCCGACACCGCCGCGGTGAAGGCCTTTTCCTACTGGCTGATGGACGAGGTCGAGACGCTGGGGCTGAAGACGGTTACAAGCGAAGCATGACCGAGCGCGGCTCGGTATAAGCTTTCAGCCCCTCGAGCCCGTGCTCGCGCCCGAGGCCCGATTGTTTGACGCCGCCGATCGGCATCGCGAGTTCAGGGATGCCATGCTCGTTGATCCAGACAATCCCCGCCTCGATCTCCTCTGCAATTCGCAAGGCGCGACCGACGTCGCGTGTCCATACGCTGGCCGCGAGACCGTAACGACTGTCATTCGCGAGCGCCACGGCTTCAACCTCGCCATCGAACGGCGTCACGACCACGACCGGGCCGAACACCTCCTCCTGGACGATCGCGCTGTCCCGCGCCGCGCCAACCAGAATGGTCGGCGAATAGTAATGGCCGCGCTCGCCCACTTGCTGCCCGCCCGTCACGACCTCTGCGCCGTCGGCCTGCGCCCTTGCAACCATCGCGTGGACCCGTTCGCGATGCGCGGCGCTGATAAGCGGCCCCATCGTGGTTGCAGGATCGAGACCCGGGCCAAGGCGATGCGCGCGCGCGATACCCGCCAAACCCTCGACGACAGCATTGAAGACCGAGCGTTCGGCATAGATGCGCGATCCAGCGACGCAAACCTGCCCGGCATTTGCAAAGATCGCATCGGCTGCGGCGGGGATCGCCACCTCAAGATCCGCGTCGGCAAAAATGATGAACGGCGACTTGCCGCCCAGTTCGAGCGAAACGCGCGCGATATTCTGCGCGCTGTCGATGAGCAGCTGACGCCCCACCCCGGTCGAGCCGGTGAAGGAAATCTTGCCGATGTCAGGGTGGCGAACGAGCGCTGATCCAACATCACGGCCGGCGCCCGGCAGAACGCTGACCACCCCTTCCGGAACGCCAGCTTCCAAGAGGAGTGCGCCGAGATAAAGCGACGACAACGGCGTCAGCTCTGCCGGCTTGAGAATGCATGAGCAGCCTGCGGCCAGGGCCGGAGCGAGCTTCCATGCCGCCGAGACGAGCGCGCCGTTCCACGGCGTGATGAGCGCGGCGACCCCGATCGGATCCTCGCGCACAAAACCATGATAGCGTCGGCCGGGGACCGATGGCTCAAACATGCGCCCGCCCAGCTTCGTGATCCAGCCTGCATAATAGCGGAAGGTTTCGGCGGCGTGCGGGACTTCGCCGTGCAGAGCGCCGCCGTAGAGCTTGCCGCCGTTGATCGTTTCGAGTTCAGCGAGGATTTCGGCGTCGCGCATCATCAGATCGGCGACCTTGTGCAGGATCGCCTGCCGCTCCGACGGCGTCTTCCCGCGCCAGCGCCGATCGTCAAAGGCGCCCCGGCCGGCGATCACCGCCGCATCGACATCAGCCGCGGTCGCGAGATGCGCTTCGCCGATCTGCGCTTCGCTCGCCGGATCGAAACATGGCAGCACGAAACGCTCTCGTCCGGCGGTCCATTGTCCACCCGACAGAAACAATTGGGTACTCGCCAGATAGTCGGACGTCGATGGGGACAACAAGCGCATGCGCGATCAGTTCTGCATAAACGCGAGCAGCGCCGCCACGACGCGGTCGTTCTGATGCGGACGCCCGATTGTCAGACGCAGGCAATCGACGGGACCACCGGCGTTGACCGGCCGCGGGATGATCCCGTTCGCTTCAAGGAAAGCCGCCGCCGCCGTCGCATCGCGATCCTTTCCAACAAAGCGCAGCAAATAGAAATTGGCCGCCGAGCGAATAAATTCGATGCCGCTGCCGACGAGCGCCGCGGCGATCCGCGACAGTTCAATATTATTCTCACGCCGAACAAGGGCTGCGTGGTCGGTATCGCACACCGCGGCTTCGGCAGCCGCCAGCGCCGCGGCATTTGCATTGAACGGCGTGCGGATGCGCTGGACAGCGTCGAGAATTCCTGGCGGCGCGTACATCCAGCCGATCCGCAGACCCGCAAGGCCGTAAAGCTTGGAGAAGGTCCGGGTCATCACGACATTGCTGCGCGTTTCCACCAGCCGCTCGCCAGCATCGAAATCATCGGCATCGACATAGTCGGCATAAGCGCCGTCGAGGAGCAGAATGACATCGCTCGGCAGCGCCTCGACAAGCCGGTACAGCTCACGCTTTGGCAGATACTGGCCAACCGGGTTGTTCGGGCTGGCGACGATCACAAGCTTCGTGCGCGGGGTGATTGCAGCCAGGATGTTGTCGACGTTGGGGCAGAGATCAGGCTCCTCGGCCACCACCGTCCGGGCGCCCTGCGCAATCGCATGGATGAACGCCATGGCGAAACTGTACTGGCTGAGCACGACCTCGTCGCCGGGAGCAACGAAGGCACGGACGACGAGCTGGATCAACTCCTCCGACCCGTTGCCGCAGACGATACCGTCGGCGTCGAGCGAATGGATTTTTGCGAGCGCATTGCGGAGCGCGCGCTGTGACCCGTCGGGATAGAGGGCAAGCCGGTCCGCCATATCCCGATATGCTTGGATCGCGGTCGCGCTGGGTCCGACCATCGACTCGTTCGACGACAGCTTGAGCGGTTCCGCCACGCCGACAATCTCGATCTTGCCTTGGCGGTAGGGCGCCAGGCTCGCGACCCCGGCCGTGGGGACGGGCTTTGCTCGATCCGAAACTTGCACGGTCATTGCTCCCTCACCTGCCCTGCTCGAATACCGGCGGCCGGATGATGAACGGCCAGGGCGACGCCATGTCGGGGGTCGGCACTTCGATCAGCGCCGGCTGGCGCCGTTCCAGCGCAGCCTTGACCGCGCGCTCGAGCTCGGCCGGGCTGTGCACCCGCTCGCCGCGAATGCCGAAGCTCTCGGCAAATTTGACGAAGTCGGGATTGGTGAGGTCGGAGGCGATCAGGCGCCCGCCGAACCACTCCTTCTGCTGGCGCTGAACGTTCTGGAACTTGTTGTTGTTGAACAACACCGTCACGAGCGGCAGATTATATTGCGCCGCGGTCGCCATTTCGTTCGCGGTAAACATAAATCCGCCGTCGCCCGCGATGTTGACCACCGCCTTGTCGGGGTGCGCAGCCTGGACCCCGAGCGCAGTCGCATAGCCATAGCCGAGCGTCCCCTGATACCCGCAGTTGATCAAGGTGCGCGGAGCATAGACCGGGAGCGTGTACCAGGACGCATAACCGCACTGGGTGATTTCATCGACGAACAGCCCGTCATCGGGCAGCGCGCGGCGGATTGCATCGAGATAGTCGAACTGCGGCTGCACGGTCGCCTGGATCTCGCCGCGGACGCGCGCCTTGACCCCCATCAACTCCTCTTCGCGCGACGCCGCAGGCGTGGCAACCCGCTCAAGCGCCGCGATCAGGGCGGGCACGGCGTCGGCAGCGTCGGCGTGAATGCGCACATCGGGCGACTGCACACGATCGAACTCCTGGCCATCGATGTCGATACGAATGACCTTCATATCGGGACCGATGCCCCAATAGAGATATTGCTGCTCCATGCGCGACCCGAGCCCGATGATCACGTCAGCGGTCTTCCAAAGATCGTTGCCCGCGGGGAACATTTGCGACAAATGGCTGCGATCGCTCACGACGCCGCGACCGCTGCGGAACGCGACGACTGGCGCCTGCAGGAAGTGGGCGAGCCGCTCGACGTCGGCGCCCGCGGCGATTGCGCCGCCTCCCGCGATAATCAGTGGGCGCTTGGCACTGGCCAACATTTTCGCCGCAGCGTTGATTGCGTCGTCGTCGAGCGACGGCGCTGCCGGGACGATCGCGGCTGGAAGCGCAGCGACGTCACGGCTCTGCGCCATGATGTCCATCGGCATCTCGAGGCTGACGGGGCGCTGGCGCCCGCTCAGCATCTGACGAAAAGCTTCGTTGACGAGTTCGGGCGCGGCGTCGGGCGTCATCGCGCGATCGGCCCATTTGGTCAGCGTGCGCATCGTGGCGAGCTGATCGGGAAGCTCGTGCAAATAGCCGATGCCCTTGCCGATGCCCTCCGAAGGAATCTGGCCGGTCAGGCAGAGAACCGGTGCGTTGGTGGCATAGGCCGAACAAAGCGCCGCGGTGCTGTTGAGAACGCCCGGCCCCGGCACCACGGTGTAAACACCCGGCTTGCCGGTCGAACGTGCATAGCCAAAGGCCATATAGGCGGCGCCCTGCTCATGGCGGGTGCAAAAGACGCGCAGCTTGTCGCCAGCGTTGAACATCGCGTCGAAGAAATAGTCGAGCTGGCCGCCCGGCAATCCGAAAATCGTATCCACACCATTGGCGCGGATTTGTGTCAAAAGTGCCTCGGCCCCGGTCATTATCGTCATTTTGTTTTTCGATCCCGTTTGGTTATCTGGTCGCGCGCGCCGCTGCCCACCGGGCCGACGCGCGCTTCTCCCTGTCGGTCGAGTTTTCGGAAATTGGCGGGGCGGCGACAATTGAAACAAACTGCCCCTACGGATTAGCCCGCCTAATTCGGCGCGCTTAGCTGAGCAGTTCGGACGGCACCGCATAGCCGCGGCGCGCATAGATCAGCGGACGGCCCTCGCCGGAAAAACGCACCGCTTCGACCTCGCCGAAGAGGACGTGATGCGTGCCGATCTGCCGATGCAGGCTCACGCGGCAATCGAAGGACACGAGCGCCTCGTCGAGCAGCGGCGCTCCGGTGACCCCGGCTTGCCAGCGCGCGCAGCCGAAGCGGGCGGCACCGACGTCGCTCGTGCGCCCCGCAAAGACATCCGACACGCTGGCCTGCCCTTCGCCGAGCACGTTGACCGCGAAGACACCGTTGGCAAGGATCGGCGCGGCGCCCGCGCTCCCCGCATTGATGCAGATGAGCAGCGTCGGTTTTGGCGTATCCGCCGAAACCGCGGTCATCGCGGAGACCGTCAGGCCCGCACGACCCGCTTCGCCATCGGTGGTGATGATGTTCACCGTCGCCGCGGCGCGGCTCATGCCTTCCAGAAAGTCGGCGCGCAGATCGGACATCATTCCACCTCCAGAAATTCAGCGAGCGCGCAATTGAACGCATAGGGCTGTTCAAGATTGGCAAGATGCGCGGCATCCAGCTCGATCAGGGCCGCGCCGGGGATATTTTCTGCGAGAAAGTGGGCGTGATCGAGCGGTGTCGCGGGATCCTGACTCCCGGCGATGACGAGGGTTGGAACGTCGATCAGCTCGGCAGTCGCCCGCAAGTCCATGTCGCGGATCGCGGCGCAACACCCGGCATAGCCAAGCGGATCGGTGCGCACGAGCATCGCCCGCGCGTGATCGACACGCGCAGGATGCATGGCCCGGAACTCTGGCGTGAACCAACGCTCGATGACGGCATCGGCGATCGAGGCGGCGCCTTGCTCGCTTACCGCCGCGATCCTTCCCGCCCAGCCTGCGGGCGGCCCCATATAGGCCGAGGTGTTTGCGAGTACGAGACGCCGCAGTCGCTCGGGCGCGCGGTAGGCGAGCCATTGCCCGACCATGCCCCCGAGCGAGACACCGGCATAGTGCGCCCGTTGGATCTCGAGATGATCGAGAAGCGCCACCGCATCGCGGCCCAATCGATCCATTGAATAGGCGCCCGCAAAAGCCTGTGACTGACCATGTCCGCGCGGATCGTAGCGCAGGATCGAATAGCGGCCGGCCAACGCTTCGATTTGCGGCTCAAACAGCGCCATCGTGGTCCCAAGCGAGGGCGAGAGCAGCAGCACCGCCCGGCCGTCGACAGGCCGGAAGTCATAGGCGATCTTGCACCCGTCGTCGGTTTCGAACAGTCCGTTCATACGGTGCGCTCGCGGACGGTCAATTTTTCGATCCGGCGCTCATAATGCGCGCCGCGCACGATGCGTGTGACGTAGATGCCGGGTGTGTGAATCATGTCGGGATCGAGCTCGCCAGGAGCGACCAACTCCTCGACTTCGGCGACGGTCACCGTGGCCGCGGTGGCCATTGGCGGATTGAAATTCCGCGCTGTCTTGCGGAAGACCAGATTGCCATGGGTATCGCCCTTCCACGCCCGGACAATGGCGAGGTCGGCGCGCAGCCAGCGCTCGCGGATGTAACGCTTGCCGTCGAATTCCTCGACGGGCTTTCCTTCGGCCACTACCGTGCCCACGCCGGTCGCTGTATAGAAGGCAGGGATGCCCGCTCCACCCGCCCGGATCCGTTCGGCGAGCGTCCCCTGCGGATTGAGTTCAAGCTCAAGCTTGCCCTCAAGATAGAGGCTCTCGAACAGCTTGTTGTCGCCGATGTAAGACGAGATCATTTTGCGGATCTGACCGTTGGCGAGCAGCGCATAGAGCCCGAAGCCTTCGGCCCCGCAGTTATTCGACACGATGGTAAGATTGCGGAAGCCGCTGGCCGTGAGCGCCGTAATTAGATTCTCGGGGTTGCCGACAAGGCCGAATCCCCCCGACATGATCGTCATCCCGTCGTATAGCAGACCGTCGAGCGCCGCCGCGGCCGAAGGATAGACCTTGTTCATGCGGTCGCGCGCGGACGGGCCGAAAAGCCCTCGTCATCGGCCGATTGCGAGCGTTGCAGGACAAAATCGAAATGGATGATCGGCGCGCCGCCGCTACGGTCGGGCACGGGCAGCAAGCCTTCGCGGGTGCCGAACGCGAAATCGTCATGCGCGCGCGGATCGTCGCCGAAATTGATCTGCGTCGTCAACGTGCGATACCCCGGCGCCTCGATGAAGAAATGAACATGCGCGGGACGGTCGCCATGGCGGCCCAGCATTGTCATCAGCTGGTCGGTCGCGCCGCCGGGTGGCACACTGTAACCACGCGGCATCTTCGAATGAAAGGCGTAGCGGCCGTCCTCCCCGAGCCGAATGCGGCGTCGATTGTTGAACGGCGACTGAGCACCGGTGGGATCAAAGTGCGAATAAAAGCCCTTTGAGTTGGCGTGCCAGACATGCAGAACAGCGTCCTTCACCGGTTCGCCGTCGGGACCGGTGATTCGTCCCGACATGGTGAGATCCTCGCTGTCGTCCTCATCGACGGTCAGATTGACATCGTTGGTGGCCGTCAGGTCGCCGTCGACCAGCGGCGCGCCCGCGACATAAAGCGGTCCCTCAATGGTCCGCGGCGTCCCACCGGACCGACCTTCCGCAGCGTCCTTGGCATCGAGGTGAAGGTCGAGGAAATGTTCGATGCCGAGCCCCGGCACGATGAGCCCATATTCGGGAGCGGCGCGGCCGAGAAAGTCGACGGCGCGCCAGAATTCATCCTCTGAAATGTCGTGACGCTCGACGATCGTCATGAGGGCTTCGAGCAGGTCGCGCAATATTGGCTTGAGGCGGCCGCTGCCGCCGCTCTCGCCAACGCCGGCGGCGCGATCGATCAGCGACTGCACGGCTTCCGATTTGATGATATCGGTCATGATGAAACTCCCGGGGCTGATGGGTCTAGTTGGCGTCTATTGCCGATGGGTGGCGGCAAAGCGCGGTCACCTGCACGTCCATGAAGGGAAAGAGCGGCAATCCGGTCATGATGTCGTGGAGCTCAGCGGCATCAGCGACGTCAAAGATGCTGACGTTGGCGTAGAGGCCCGCAACGCGCCACAGGTGGCGCCATTTGCCTTCACGCTGCAGGGTTTCGGCCCTCGCCTTCTCGACCGCCTTCAGCTCGTCGAATACCGCGCGATCGATATCGTGCGGGACGTTGACGGTCATTTCGACCATGAACAGCATATTCCGTCTCCCTATTGCCTTGCGAACCGCCCCAGCCGCTCGCGATCGACGCGGACGCCGAGCCCCGGTCCCGACGGCACGCACAGCGCGAAGTCGCGATAGACGAGCGGTTCCTCCAGAATATCTTCGGTGAGGAGCAGCGGCCCGAACAGTTCGGTCCCCCACTCCATCGCGCCGACCGTCGCGAACAATTGCGCCGATGCCGCGGTGCCGACGCCGCCCTCGAGCATCGTCCCGCCGTAGAGCGCGATATGCGCGACCTCACCAATGGCGCAGAGCTTGCGGGCGGCGGTCAAGCCGCCCGACTGGGCGATCTTGACCGAGAAAACATCGGCGGCGCCCGCCCGCGCAAAGTCCCAGCCACTCGCGGGTCCGGTGAGCGCTTCGTCAGCCATGATCGCGCAGTCAAAACGCGCGCACAAATCGCGCATCCCCGCCAAGTCGCGCGCGGCGATCGGCTGCTCGATCAGGACGACTCCGGCATCCTGAAGCCGCGCAATACCGTCGGCTGCCTGCGCACGCGTCCAATGCTGGTTGACGTCAACCCGCACCGAAGCGCGCCCTTCGAAGGCACGCGCAATCGCCGCGGCGTGCGCACAATCTTCGGCGACGCCACGCTTGCCGATCTTAAGCTTGAAAATATTGTGGCGTCGCGCGGCGAGCACCGCCTCGCCTTCCTCGACATCGCGCGCGGTATCGCCGCTCGCGAGAGTCCAGGCGACGGGCAAGGTTTCAGCCCGTCGTCCGCCGAGAAGCTCCGAAACCGGCAAGCCGCAGCGCTGCCCCAGCGCGTCGAACAAGGCGGTTTCGACCGCGCATTTGGCAAAGCGATTGCCGACAATATGGCGATCGAGCAGCGCCATGACTTCCCCGGGCCGGTCGGCGTCCGCCGTTTGCAATAGCGGCGCGAAATAGGTCTCGATTGCGAGCTTCACCCCTTCGGGGCTTTCCTCGCCATAAGCGAGACCGCCGATCGTGGTCGCTTCACCAACGCCAGTTATGCCGTCGTCGCGCTGCAGGAAAACAAGGACCACTGATTGGGTGGCCATCGTCGCCATGGCCAAGACGTGCGGACGGATCGTCGGCACATCGGCGATAATGACTTCGATAGTGTCGATCCTCGCCATCCGCCCTCTCCGTTCAAGCTGGTCTAAACCAAAGCGGCGGCAAGCCTTTCCCAAGAAGATTTCATGCATCGCATTCGCCGCGCTAATTGGCAGGCGGCGGGCCGCGAAAACAAAAGACCCGCCCCTTGCGGGGCGGGCCAGTATGAGGAGAGCGTCTATCTCCCGGGGAATCAGAACTCGGTGGTCCACTTCACTGACCACGTCCGCGGGCTATAGGTCAGCTGCGGTCCGACGAAGCTGAAGCCCTCCGTTGCCGTGTAATATTCGCTGCCGAGCAGGTTATCGACATTCAGCGACAGCTTATTCTTGCCCCAGTCCTGCGTGAACCGCAGGTTGAACAGGCTCACCGCATCCACGGCCGACGGGAAAGTCTGTGTCGCCTGCTCGACAACGCCCAGCGACGTACTTCCGCGATAGCTCCAATTCACCGCGATTGCGGCATCGCCGCCAGCCAGCGGGAAGCGCTGCTCGATATTGGCCGAAGCCGTCCAGCGCGGCGAGTTGCCGATGCGGATGCCGTCGAGCGGCTGCAGTGCACCACCGATCAGACCCTGGCCTTTCACATATTTCGCATCGAGATAGCCGACCGAACCGTTGATCGTCAGGCCGTCGGTTACCCGCGCCGAAGCTGAGAATTCGAAGCCTTTCGACCGTGCCTTGGGAAGGTTGGTCACCGAGTCGACCTGCAGCTGCCGCGAACAGGTCGACAGGTCGAGACCCGCCGTAACGACGACGAGCGCACCGTCCGAAGCCCGCACGCAAAATGTCTGGCGCGAAGTGAACTGGAAATCCTTCCAGTCCATATAGAACACTGAACCCTGCAGCAGCAGGCGACGATCCATCAGATAGGCGTTCCCGCCGATTTCATAGTTCCAAAGCTTTTCGCGTCCGAATGACGAATTGCCGCCGATGCCGCTGTCCGGGTTGGCTTGCCCGCCCGCCGGCTTGTAGCCCTTGGACACGCTCGCATAGATCGACGCGTCATCGCTGGGTTTCCAGTTGATCGCGACGCGCGGCGAGAAATCATGCCCTGCGCCCGTTGCGAATCGACCGGTACGCTGCTCGTAGCGGCCGCCGGTGACGAAACCACCGAAGACGGGCAGCTGTCCGCGGGCGTTCATCAACGCCTGTTCGGGGGTCAGCTCGCACGCACCGTTGCCGTCAACAGCGGTCGATGTGTCGAGCGGCGTTCCGACCGCGCGGCGGCCACAGGCGGCATAAACGTCGCTCCAGCGGTTGGTGCCCCGGTCATAGGAATAGCGCGCGCCGAGAATAAGCGACAGTTGGTCGGTGACGTGCCATTCGGCGTTCGCAAAGGCCGCCCAGCCGCGCAGGCTGTTGAAGATGCGGTTTTCGTTCGCCTTGTCACCGGGCACCCACGGTCCCAGCACTTGCTCAATCAGAATTTGGTTCACCGCCGAGAATTTCTCCTTGTAGGAGATAGCGCCGACGGTCCAGTCGATGACATTATCCTCACCGACCGACGAAAGCCGCCCCTCGACACTGTAGGACTTAGTAAAAAATTTCCCGAGGCGGTTGATTGCGTTAATCCCCGAACGATCGAGATCAAGGAACTGGTCCTGGTCAGACTCCGCATAGCCCCCGACCAGCGTCAGGCCGACGCTGTCGCTGAACTCGTGATAGGCCTTGCCGATGACGAGGGTCGTCTCATTGTTCGTGAAGTCGCGCGTATCCTGATACAGCGAGTCCCGGTTGTCGCGGATAGAATCGACATTCAGACCGCCAAGTTGCGGGCGTGTGCCGCCGGGGCCGGCAGCGACCCATTTGCGGAACTCGCCCTTGGCATCGTAGCAGCCGATGCCGCCGAGCAGCTCGGGGGTCGCAAGATTGTACGGAAGTCCAAACGCGCCCTGATTGATACAACTGCCGATCTTGGGCTGCGAACCCGAATTGTCGATCGTGTGGTTGACCTGAAGATCGATCGTCGTCGCATCGTCGGGTTGCCAGCGCAGCTGGCCGCGAATGTTCACATAGTCGGCGTCGGTGCCGCCACCGATCGGATGACGGTTGCGCAGCGGCCCCTTGGTCGTTTCGCCCTGCACGGAAAGACGTGCGTAAAGCCCCTCCGCCACTTTGCCGTTGATCACGCCCGCAAGGCTGTAGGTGCTGAAACGGCCGAACCCGGCGTCAATACGGCCGTAGAAATCTTCGGTCGGCTTCTTGGTGCGAATGTTGATCGCGCCGCCTTCGGAATTGCGGCCAAAGAAAACACCCTGCGGACCACGCAGGATTTCAACCGACTCAATGTCGTAAATGCTGGGGTTGGCCTGGCCCGAGGCCAACGTCCCGGCGGCAAATTCGTCGATGTAAGTCGCGAAAGCACTCTGGGTCAGCACTTTTTCGCCGCCCTTGAGGTCAGCGATGCCACGGATCGAAATGACGATCTCGCGCGCGCCGTTGCGGCCGCCCTGCTGGAACGACACGTTCGGCGTCTGCAGCAGATAATCCTTGGCGTCGGTATAGTTGCGATCCTCGATCGTCTCCGCCGAGAAGACCGTCGCGCTGACCGGCACATCAAGGATGGTCTGGAGCTTGCGCTGCGCGGTGACAACGATGTCGGTGTCGCGCGCATCCTTCGGCTGTTCCGAAGCAGTCTCGGCTTCCTGCGCCGCGGCCGGAACGGCCAGCGCGAGCGCCATCAAAGACGCGCCGATTACCCCCTGAATTCGCACGGTGCGCCCTCGCCCGAAAATCCCGCTGTTGTCATAATTCATTTTTTAGTCCTCCCAAAACCCGGTCGGGGCGTTCGAGGAAGGGAACCTGTTGCCGGCGACCGAAGCATTGCTTCGAAGCGCCTAAAACTGCCCCACCTGGTCCCAATCCTGGAGGCACAGGAGGTATGGGATGGGGTGCAAGCGCCACAAACGAGTAATATTTGGGTGAAACATGAGCCGCGCTTATGGCTGGCCGCCGTAACGGCATCTCCGCATTAGATACCGTCATGCCCGACCTTAGCAGCATTTGATTGTGAGCCGCATCGCCCGCCTTAGTTTCCTCATACAGGCGCCCGGACCCTCGGCAAAACGAGCCGGCCGGCGCTGTGCAGGGAGGGTTGCCGGCAATGAACAAAACAAAGCGATTTATCGTGGCGGGCATGACTGCGATAGCGACGGTCGCCGCCGCGCAGGCTCAGACGCCGGACGGCGGGCCGCGGCTCATGCGTTACCCCGATATCGCGGGAACACAGATCGCCTTTGTTTATGCCGACAAGCTGTGGGTGGCCAATGATGACGGGTCGAACGCCCGAACCATTGCGGTTCCCGGCAGCCAGCTCACGCGCCTGCGCTTTTCGCCCGACGGTCGGTCGATCGCTTTTTCGGCAAGCGTCGACGGCAACGTCGACGCCTATGTCGTTCCCGTCGACGGCAGCGCCGCGGCGCGGCGGCTGACGCATCATCCCGCCGCCGACCTTGTGATCGACTGGCGCCCCGACGGTAGCGCGCTGCTCTTCGCTTCGACGATGAGCAGCCCCCGCGCTACGTATAATCAACTCCATCTGGTTGGCATCACGGGCGGGCTGCCCGAGCGCCTGCCCCTGCCCTATGGCGAGACCGCGACATATACGGCGGACGGCAAGGCGCTGCTCTTCACCTACAAGCGCGATTTCCAGGAAGAAGCGTGGAAGCGCTATTATGGCGGCCGCGCGCCCGACATCTGGCGTTACGATGTCACGACCGGCGCAACGCAGCAACTGACGGATCACCCGACCTCTGACTCGCTGCCGATGATCGCCGGCGGTGAGACCTATTTCCTGTCCGAACGCGACGCCGTGGGCCGTTCGAACATCTGGCGTCTCGGCAAAGCGGCGGGCGGCGACAAAGCGGTCACCAGTTATACCGAAACCGATGTGCGCCGTCCCGCGACCGACGGCCGCCGCATCATCTTTGAAGTCGGCGGCGAGCTCGCGATCTTCGATCCCGTGAGCGGCGCGACGCGCAAGGTGGCGCCGATCATCAACACCGCCGAATTTCGTCCCGCGCCACGCCAAGAGAAGGTGGGCGAGCGGCTGACGAGTGCAGCGCTGGCACCGGGCGGCGTGACCGTCGAAGCGCGCGGCGACATGTTCCTCTATCGCGGGGCACGAAAACCCGCTGACAGCCTCAGCGCGTCGTCGGGTTCCGCCGAGCGCTTCCCGCGCGCCAATGCGCGCGGCGACATTGCCTATGTGAGCGACGCCGACGGCGAATATGCGCTTTATGTGCGACCAGCGAACGGGGGCGCGGCGCGCAAGCTTGCGGATTTCGGCCCCGGCTTTCGCTACAATCCCTTCTGGTCGCCCGACGGCAGCCGGATCGCGATCTTCGATCAGGAGCAGGTGCTGTGGGTCGTCGATGCCGCGACCGGCGCCAAACGGCGCGTCGATCAGGGCAAGTGGGGCTATCATCCCGACATGGTTGACGCGACCGTGTCCTGGTCGCCCGACAGCCGGTGGCTCGCCTATGCGCGCGGGCTCGACAACCGCAACAATGCGATCTTCCTCTATGACAGCCGCGGCGGCGAAACGCGTCAGCTCACATCGGGCGCGTTTAACGATTACGCGCCTGTCTTCGATGAGGGCGGCAATTATCTGCTCGCGCTGTCGCACCGCCGTTTCGATCCCACCTTCGGCGATCTCGCGTTCGATGCGACATGGACCTACACCAACGGCACCGTCGTCAGCCTGATCCCGCTGCGTGCCGGACTGCCGACCCCGGGAGCAAAAGACTGGAAAAAGCCAGCAGCGTCGCGGGAAACGCTCATCGAATTCGCCGGCGCCGAGCAGCGGCTGCGCGTCCTTGCGGCCAAGCCGGGTTTGCTGAGCGGCCTGCGCGTGATCGACAGCGGCTATGTTCTGCTTCGCCAAGGCGACGGCGATGCACCCAATCGCCTCGAAGCCTATGCCCTGGACAAAGCCGAGCCGACGGTCCTGCAGTCTGACAGGCGGCTCGCCCTTCTTGATGCATCCGGCGACCGACTGCTCAGCCGCGCCGATCAGCAGCTGTTTCTGGTCAACGCGCAAAAGGGCAAGCCCGAAAAACTCGACATGACGCGCTTCGCGGCAACCATTGATCCCGCAGCCGAAGCGCAGCAAATGTTCAACGATGCCTGGCGATATGGCCGCGACTTTTACTACGACCCCGGTAATCACGGCATCGACTGGGCGCGCGAACGCGCCCGCTTTGCGCCGCTCGTGCCGCATGTCACGAACGACGACGACCTGACCTTCATCGTCCGCGAGATGGTGGGCGAACTCAACGGCGGGCATGTTTACGCATCGGCAACCGCTCCGCGTCCGCGCGGCGACGCACGCAATGTCGGACTGCTCGGCGTCGACTATGCGGTCGATGGCGGAAAATACCGGATCGCGCGCATCTACCGCACCGGCTCAAGGGCTTTCGACATCCGCTCGCCACTCGACGAGGGTGCGCTCGACGTACGCGAAGGCGATCTGCTGCTGGCGGTAAATGGCAAGGCGCTGACGGCCGCGACCGACCCGTGGGAAGCCTTTGCAGGGCTTGCCGACAAGGAGGTCGAGCTGACGATCGGTCGTGCGGGGAGCGCCGACCGAACCGTCCGCGTCAAGACGCTCGCCAGCGAGCGCAAGCTGCGCGAATTGGCGTGGGTCGAGGAAAATCGCCGCCAAGTCGAGGCCACTTCGAACGGGCGCATCGGCTATATCTACGTCCCCAACACAGGGACCGAGGGTCAGAACGAGCTGATGATCCAGTATCGCTCGCAGGTCGACAAGGGCGCGCTGATCATCGACGAGCGTTTCAATACCGGCGGCGCGCTCGGCGACCGCATGGTCGAACTGCTCAATCGTCCACCGCTCGTCTATTTCCGCGCGCGAAACTCGGGCGACTATCCCCTCCCCGAACTCGCGCATCGCGGACCGAAGGCGATGCTGACCAACGGCTGGAGCTATTCAGGCGGCGACGGTTTCCCGCTGCTGTTCAAGACGGCAAAGATCGGCCCGCTGATCGGCACGCGTACCTGGGGCGGCCTGATCGGCCCCGGGCTCAGCCTGCCGCTGATCAACGGCGGTTTCATTTCGCCCGCGCCGCAGCGGGTTTACACGACCGATGGCACCTGGGCCGAAAGGAATGAGGGCGTTCGCCCAGATATCGAAATCGACAACGACCCCGGGCTGCTCGCCCGCGGCGTCGACCAGCAACTCGACACTGCAATAAAGCTCCTGAGCGAGCGCATCACCGGCACAAAGCCGGTGAAAGTTCCTCCATTCCAGACATCTGCCGAATGGAATCCCGGTTTGAGGAAGGACAAATGACAATGAAGAGAGCAGCCCTGTTGTTGGCGGCCTGCACGGCTTTCTCTAGCCCAGCCTTTGCGCACCCAGATGGTGTCGGCCTCGCCGAAGCCGATGCGACGCCCGCGGCCACGGCGCCCCCACGTGACAAGGTCAAGCTTATTCAGGCCGGTTGGCTGCTTGCCGTGCCGGGTGAAAAGCCGCTGCGCGAACAGACAGTTGTCATCCGCAACGACCGCATTCAGCGGGTCGATCGCGGCTTTACAGCGTCTGTGGCCATCACGGACGCTGACGTCGAAGTCGTGGATCTGCGCGACCGCTTCGTCCTTCCCGGACTGATGGACATGCACGTTCATCTCGCGATGAACTCGGGGGGCGAGGCGGCGTTCAAGATCCGCAATGTCGCCGACGATCTCGAAGGTGCTAGCGCGGCGCAGCGCCACGACGTCACGCAGCTCGTCGACGCGATCGGGAATGCACGCAAGACGTTGATGGCCGGATATACGACAGTGCGCGACGTCGGCAGCTATGGCTGGAACAGTGTCGTGCTGCGCGATGCGGTCGCTGCGGGGAAGTTCAAAGGCCCGCGTATCCTGACCGCCGTCAGCATCCTCCGTCCCAATTCGGGTACCGGACCGGGCGCCTGCTCCGGCGTCGAAAGCTGCCGCACCGCGACGCGGCGACAGATCGACATGGGCGCCGACCTCATCAAAATCTATTCGACCTGCAGCGGCAGCCAGCCTTGCGGACTTCAGGGCGCACCGCCGACCTTCCTCGATGACGAACTGAAAGCAATCGTCGAAACCGCCCACTCGCGGCAGCTCCGCGTCGCCGCACACGCCCATGGCGAAGAAGGCATCCGCGCCGCGCTCCGCGCCGGAGTCAATTCGATCGAGCATGGATCTTACACCCCCGCCGACGCGATCGCGATGTTCAAAAAGAACGGTACCTTTCTTGTCCCGACGCTGTCGGTGCAGGACAATATCCGCAAGGACATCCTGACGGCCAAGGGGCCGATGCTGGCAGTGATGCAGAACTTCCTCGAAAAGCACGGTGCGCGCATGATGGCCGCCTATCGCGCAGGGGTGAAAATCGCTGCCGGTAGCGATGCGGGCGTGGGCGTCCACGGCAACAATGCTCGCGAGCTTGAGCTTTACGTGCTCCAGGGGATGCCCGCCGCCGACGCGATCAAGGCTGCCACTGTGCACGGCGCCGAACTGATTGGTCGCGACAAGGATTTGGGGACGATCGAGACCGGCAAGATCGCCGATATCATCGCCGTCGGCGCCGACCCGATCGCCGACATCACCGCGCTTCAGCATGTCAGCTTCGTCATGAAGGATGGGCAGGTCTATCGCAACGATGCGGCAACCGCTGAAAAGCCATGACCCTGCCGCCGCACCGCGCCATTTTTCTGACCGGTCCGCACCCGGGCGGTGCGCCGCGCGTGGCGGTCAAGGATTGCATCGACGTTGCGGGCGAAACCACGGCCGCGGGGAGCCGGGCGCTGGCCGGTCGCCCGGCGGCGGCGCGCGACGCGACCGTCGTCGAGCGTTTACGCAGCGCGGGTTGCACGATCGCGGGCCGGGTTTCGATGCACGAGCTGGCGTTTGGTGTGACAGGTGTAAATGCCTGGTCCGGCACCCCGTTAAACCCGCACTATCCGCGGCTCGTCCCCGGCGGATCGTCGAGCGGCTCGGCCGCTGCCGTGGCCGCAGGTCTGGTGGATTTTGCTATCGGGACAGACACCGGCGGCTCGATCCGCGTGCCGGCGGCTTGCTGCGGGGTGGTGGGATTCAAGCCCAGCTTCGGCCGGGTAAGCCGTAGCGGCGTCACCCCCGCAATCAGCAGCCTCGACTGCGTCGGCCCGCTTGCCCGATCTGTCGCCGCGGTCGAAGCGGCGATGGCCATGCTCGCTGGCGAATGGAACCGCGAAGAAACGCCGACGCGGCCGTGCATCGGGCTGGTCACGGACGTGAGCGGCGCTGAACATGTCGCGCCCGTGCTCAAGACGGCGTTCCCGGACGGCAGCGTCACGCCGGTCGCGATGCCGGGGCTTGCGGCGGCGCAGGAGGCCGGTCTTCGCATTATCGGCCGCGAAACCTCGCGCGCCTTTGCACCACTGCTCACCAGTGGCCTTGTCGGCAACGATGTGCGCGAGCGCCTTTACGCAGCAGGCCAAATTGACGACGACGCGCTCGCCGACGCCGAAGACGTGCGCCGCGCCTTTACCGCAGAGGTCGATGCCCTGCTGGCCGACCATGACGTGATCGCGCTTCCAACCCTGCCCTGTCCGCCGCCGACCCTGGCCGAGGCTGCCGATCCCGCGACGGCGATCCCGATGACGGCTCTTTGTCGTCCCTTCAATCTCTCGGGCCACCCGGCAATTGCGCTGCCCATCGGCGAAATCGCGGGTCGCCCCGTATCCCTTCAACTCGTTGGTCGGCGCGGCGGCGACGAAGCGCTGTGCGCACTTGCGCGCGCCATCCCCGTTTTCATCAAAGGAGAAACAGCGTGACGGAGACCCGGCTTTCGGGGCTTGCCAGCCCCCTTCTCCAGCCCTTGCTCGACGACATCCGCTCCCGGCGGGCCGAACTGCACCGGCTGGGGCATATTCCGCAGGATATCGTTGAGAAATTCCAGGAGATCGGCCTGTATCGCGCCTTTGTGCCCGAACAGTTTGGCGGCGGGGACATGACGCCGATGGAATTTCTGCGGCTGATCGAAATCATCTCGGCCGCCGACGGCTCGGCGGGCTGGGTGGCGAGCTTTGGCTTCGCCAGCAAATATCTCTCGTCGCTTCCCGCACCGACGCTTGCCAAACTGTATCGCGATACCCCCGACGTCGTATTCGCGGGCGCCGTCTTTCCGCCGCAAGCCGCCACACCGGACGGCCAAGGCTATCGCGTCAAGGGCCGCTGGGGTTTTGGGTCGGGCAGCAAGGGCGCCTCGCTGATCGGCGTCGGTATCCGCGTCGAGGGCGAAAGCGGCGGCCTGCCCCGCATGGCGGTGATGCCGCGCGAACAGGTTCGGATCGAGGAGAATTGGGACACGATCGGCATGTTCGCGACGGGCAGCCACGATCTCGTCGTCGATGACGTGCTGGTGCCCGAAGAATGGACATTGATCCGTGGCGCCCCACCGTCGATCGATACCGCCGCCTATCGCTATCCAACGATGGCGATGGCGGCGCAGGTGCTCGCGATCGTCAGCGCCGGGGTTGCGCGCGAAGCGATCGACGAGGTCGTAAAACTGGCGACGCGCAAAAGCTCGATCACCGGCGCGCCGTCGATGGCCGACCGTCCCGGCTTTCAGATCGCACTCGCGCAGATGGAAGCCCAGCTGCGATCGGCGCGCGCCTGGTTCTACGAAGAAACCGAGGCGATGTGGGATCGCGTCTCGCGCGGTGATGAAGTTTCGCCCATCGACGTCGCGGGACTGCGCATCGCATCGACCCATATCGCCAAAACCGGCGCCGACGTGACGCGCCGCGCGTTCGAGATGGCCGGGACGACAGGCATCTTCAACAGCCATCCGCTGTCGCGCCTGCTACTCGATGCGCTGGTCGTCGCGCAGCACGCGTTCATGAACGACGGAACGTGGCAGGCCGGCGGCGCGGTACTGCTCGGGAAGACGCCGCCCCCCGGATACCCCTGATCCCCCATTCGCAAGGACATCAAAATGACCGACTCCCCGAGAAAAATTCGCGCGCTGTTCTGCGGCGCCGTGCTGCAAAACTTCTTCGACCTGCCCGGCAAGGATATTCCGACGGTGCTCAAGGCGACCGGCGGCATGCTGCGCACCATCCGCGAAATGCCCGGTGTCGACGTCCTCGGCACGTTCGACGACGATGAAACGATGGTCGGTACCTCGCCCAATGGCTGGCCCTGGACCTTCTACATCCTCGCCGACGTGCCCGATCGCGATACTGCGGTCGAAATCTGCGGCCTGTTCCGCACGATCGCGGTCGGCGACCATCGCCTGTGGAAATATATGCGCGTCGAGGCGCGTCTCGGGCGCGAACTGGTCATGCCCGAATGAGCGACGCCGCAATCCTCGCGCGGCTCGACACGCTGGAGGCCGAAGGCGCCATCCGGCGGGTCGTCGCGCGCTATTTCCAGATTTGCGACCATCTCGGCCCAGATACGCCGTTCGGCGAACTCGGCGACCTGTTCACGCGCGATGCGCGTTGGCAGGGACGCGGCCGCTACGAAGATGCCTTTGGCGGCTATGAAGGCCGTGACGCGATCATCGCGATGATCCGCAACTACTGCGTGCCGCAGCCGCATTTCGCGATGACGGCGCACTTCTTTTCGGCGGAAAGCATCGCCGTGTGCGGAGACAGCGCAATCGGCAAATGGATGATGTTGCAGACGTCAACCTACACCGCCGGCAACGCCGACCTGCGCAGCGCCGCGCTGACAATCAGCCTCGCGCGCGAAGACGGTAAGTGGCGGATCGCCAACTTTCGCACCGCGAATATTTTCTCGCGCCGTGTCGATCATTGGAACGACACGGCCGACATCCCCGTGCCCGAACGGGCCAGCAGTGGAGACGAAAAGTGACTGCATGTGATTTCGACGCCTTGGTCCTTCACGACCGCGTCCACACCTCGCTCTATCGCGATCCGGAGATCTTCGAGGAGGAGATGGACCGCATCTTCAACCGCACCTGGGTCTGGGTCGCGCACGTCAGCGATGTTCCCAAACCCGGCGATTTCATCACCACTCACGTCGGGCGGCAGCCGGTCATCGTGAACCGCACCAAGGCGGGCGAAATCCATGTCATGGTCAATCGCTGCCGTCACCGCGGTGCGACGGTGTGCGAAGCGCGCAAGGGCAATGCCGCGGGCTTCGTCTGCCCCTATCACGCCTGGACCTATGCCCAGGACGGCAAGCTGCGCGGCCTGCCGCTGCCCAAGGGTTACAAGGATTTCGACAAGGCCGATTACGGTCTGATCCAGCTGCGCGTCGAAGAATATAACGGGCTGATCTTCGCGACCTTCAATGAAGCGATCGAACCGCTCGATAGCTTCCTTGGTCGTGCCAAGCCATGGATCGACCTGTTCATGAAACAGGGCGGTGGTTTCCCGGTCAAGACGATGGGCGAACATCGCTTCACCTTCCCGGGTAACTGGAAGATCCAGCTCGAAAACACGACCGACGCCTATCATTTCCCCGTCGTTCACAAGAGCTTCCTGACCTCGCTCGACGGCGACACCGAAGACTTGTTCTCGTTCATGGATGCCGGCGGCTATGTCGAGGATCTGGGCAATGGCCACAGCGTCATGGTGATGATCCCGGAACTGGTCGATCTCGAAGAGAATCTCGACGCCGACATCCCTGAACGCTTTGCCGCCATCGCCGACGAGCTGCGCAAGGATTACATCGAAACCGAAGTCCGCCGGATCGTCCGCGCAATCGGCGGCTCGGGGTTCAATCTCAACCTCTTCCCCAACCTCGCCTGTTCAATGGCATTTTTCCGCGTCCTGCGTCCGCTTACGGTCGACGAGACCGAAATCCGCCATATCGCGATCGGGATGGATGGCGGCCCCGACATCGCCAACCGCGCGCGCCTGCGCCTGCACGAACATTTCCAGGGCCCGATGGGTTTCGGTACCCCCGACGATGCCGAGGCATGGGAACGCGTGCAACGCGGGTCCGCCGGAACCGCCGATCCCTCGTGGATCATGGTCAATCGCGGCGAGGACAAGACCGCGACCAACGCCGGCGACGTCACCGCCGAAACCGGAATGCGCGCCGCCTATCAGATGTGGAAAAGGATGATGTCGGCATGACCCGAACAACCGATGCGATCACGATGGATGACGCGGTAAATTTCATTTCGATGGAGGCTGATTGCCTCGACCATCGCGACTATGCCGCCTGGCTGTCGCTGTGGGCTGATGACGGTATTTACGCCATTCCGATCGACCCCGTCGCCGACGATCTCGCCGACCGGCTCAACTATGCCTATGACGACGCCGCCATGCGCCGGATGCGCGTTGCACGGCTTACCAGTGGCGAATCCATGTCGGCGCGCGACGCGGCGAATACGCTGCGCAGCGTGTCGCGATTTCGCCTGCTCGACACCGAAACCGATGGGATCACGCGCATCCGCTGCGCACAGAATCTGGTCGAGTATCGGCGCGGTACCCACCGCACCTATGCAGCGAACGTGACCTATGCGCTGCGCCGCGAGGGCGATGAGATACGGCTGACCGAAAAGACCGTTCGCCTGCTCAACTCAACCGACGCACTCGCTGGCATGAGCTTCCTGCTGTGACGCTGCCCGCCTGGCATGATGTTGCGATCGTGACCGGCGCCGCTGGGGGGTTGGGCCGTGTGATTTCGAACCGACTGGCGGCCGACGGTTTTCGCGTGCTGATGACCGACCTAGACGGTGCGGCAGCGGGGCGCGCCGCGGAGGGAATGCCGGGCGAGGTTACATCGCTGGCGATCGACGTCCGCGATCCAGCTCAATTCGAAGCGGCCTTCGCCGCCGCCTCGGCTCGGTGGGGCGGTGTCGGCGTGCTCGTCAACAACGCAGCACTTACCCGCACGACCCCGCTGTTCGATATTTCGCCCGAGGAATTCGACGCGGTTACGTCGGTAGCGCTCAAGGGCAGCTTCATCGGCTGTCAGGTTGCCGGCCGCACTATGCGCGCGCAGCGCTATGGCCGCATCATCAATATCGCCTCGCTCGCGGGGCAAAATGGCGGTTCGGCAACCGGCGCCCATTATGCCGCCGCCAAGGGGGGGATTATGACGCTGACCAAGGTGTTCGCACGCGAACTCGCGGCGGACGGGGTGACGGTCAACGCCATCTCTCCAGGGCCGCTCGATCTCGACTCGGTCCGCGAGCTCCTACCCGCGGACAAACTCGCTGCCGTGGTCGCCGCGATCCCTGCCGGGACGCTCGGTGATCCTGACTATATTGCGCGCCTCGTGTCGCTTCTCGCGTCACCGCAGGCGGTATCGGCTGTTGGCGCGACATTCGACGTCAACGGCGGCCTTTACCTCCGATAGGATAGATTATGCCCTGGACCCGCGACGAAATGGCCGCCCGCGCCGCGCGCGAGCTGCGCGACGGCTATTATGTCAATCTTGGCATCGGCATCCCGACGCTGGTGGCCAATCATATTCCCGATGATGCGCATGTCACATTGCAATCCGAAAACGGCATGCTCGGTATCGGACCATTTCCCTTTGCGGACGAAGTCGACGCCGACCTCGTGAACGCCGGCAAGCAAACCGTGAGCGAGCTGCCGCACAGCAGCTATTTCGACAGCGCGGAGAGCTTCGCGATGATCCGCGGCGGTCATATCGATGTCGCGATCCTGGGGGCGATGGAAGTCGCTGAAAATGGCGACCTGGCAAACTGGACCGTACCGGGAAAGATGGTCAAAGGTATCGGCGGCGCGATGGATCTGGTCGCCGGGGTGCGGCGAGTCATAGCGGTCATGGATCATTGTTCGAAAAATGGTGCGCCGAAATTCGTTTCGCGGTGCACCCTGCCGCTTACCGGCCCAAATATCGTCGATATGCTGATTACCGACCGCGCTGTATTCGACCGTCCTGCGCCTGGTCAACCATACGTGCTCATCGAATTGGCGCCGGGTGAAACCGAAGCCGAAATCCGATCTCACACATGGGCGCAATTTGGAGATTATCTAGGCTGAAATGAATGCGCCTCCCCCTCATCTCTCAGCTAATTGGCGATATATCCATCCTGCATGCTATCTAGCACCAGCGAAGCGGCCGCAGCGAAGTCCGCGACGCAACCGGGAGCCGACGTGACCCGTCGATGTGAGAGGTCAGCGATAGGGTTTGATTTCCGGAAGCTTTGCGAATCGCGAAACGTAAAATATTCAAAGACGCCTTCGGAAATGGGTTGCAAACCGCTCCAAATTTGGAGCGAGATGCCATTCATTTGAAGCGGAGGTCTGTAGCAGACGCCACGCCCACTAATGCCGTGGCAAATTCTCAAATCAGCTTCCGCTCGACTTAAACGAATGAGACTGGCCGACAGCGGACTGGCAGCTTCTAGCGAAACACAGAGAGAAGCGGACGTTGCCGCGCGATGCTCGGCTATCCTGACGCACGACCACTTGGCCCTAAAATTGTCAGTGCTCTTTCAAAGACGGATGCTTTCGTCTTGCACAAAGAATGGGTGCCACAATTCTCCCTCAGAAGACCTGCCGTCTTGAGCCACTCCTCGAGGAGTAGAGCAACGGAAAGGTTAGCCGCATTGACCGGCGCGTTGGGCAACGCCCAACTTTACTGCCCGTCGGGGGCGCCCGACCGGTCGATAATTCCCGTGTCGAGGAGGGGTGCGGCATCGAGGTCGCCTCCGCCTAAGATGACAGCGAGCCGCTCGGTGCCAGCAAGAATCATCGCTTGTTCCCATGTTGGCAGTGCAGCGAAGCGCTCGGCGAAAATTGCCTGCAGCATGTCCGGGGCATCCGCGAGCCGCTTCCGCCCTTCTTCGGTCGCCTTCAAAAGAATCTGCCGCTTGTCGCGCTCGCCGCGCGTCCGTGTGACCAGCCCCAGATCGACGAGCCGATCGGCAATGGCGGTGATCGTCGCGTGGCTGAACTGAAGCCGCTGGGCGACTGAGCCCGGCGTGACCTCGTCGCGCGCCTCGACTTCGCGCAGCACGAGCAACTGCGACGGTGTGAGCCCGGTTGCCGCCGCCAGCTTGCGGTTGCCGCCGTCGGTCGCGCGCAAAATCCGGCGCAGCGCTTTTAAAGTAGCATTGGCGATCATGGCTTCCATCCGCCCCTGTTAGCCGCGCGGCGCCTGCGCACCAATCGCAAATTTACTGCTCCGACGAGCAACAATATATTTCGGTTTTCGAATCATATTGTCGTCGTGGGGGTTGATTGCATCGGCAATAAGCCTATATTTACGCCACATTCTGCTCAGGACCGCTCCGTCGGTCCAGATGTTTATTTCAGGAGATGAATTATCTTATATCGGCAAAAGGACGATGTGTCCTTGCCCTCGCAAACGGATTTGAATGCTCAACGTTCGCCGCAGGCCGCGCTGCGTTTCCGCCCGCCGGTCAGCACCGACGGCCCGGCCATCACGGCGCTCATCTCGCGTTGCCCGCCGCTCGATCGCAATTCGGCTTACTGCAACCTTATCCAGTGTGCGCATTTTGCCGACCAGTGCGTGGTCGCTGAGCTCGGCGACAGAATCATTGGCTGGGTTTCTGGACACCGCCCGGCGTCGGACCCGCGCGCCTTTTTCGTCTGGCAGGTTGCTGTCGCGGCCGAGGGGCGCGGCAGAGGCCTGGCCAATCAAATGATCAAGTCGCTGCTGACCCGGTCGGCGCAGCATGATGTCACGCATTTGATCACGACGATCACCGACAACAACAAAGCGTCGTGGGCGCTTTTTCGCAGCCTTGCCCGCGACTGGGGTGCCGAGCTGGAGCGCAGCGCACTGTTCGAGCGCGAGGCGCACTTCGCCGGCGCCTATCCGACCGAATATCAGGCCCGCATCGGGCCGTTGACCTTTAGCAAGCTTCAGAACGTCCAAGGGTAATTAAATGAATATGTCACCGAAACCGTCCGGCGCGATTCCGGACCGAAAAATCTATGAGCGACGCGAATCCGGCGTGCGCAGCTATGCGCGCTCGATGCCGCGCCAGTTCGGCAAGGCGCAGGGCGTGTGGATGCACGACGATCAGGGCGGCCGTTACCTCGACTTCCTGTCGGGCTGTTCGACGCTGAATTACGGTCACAATCATCCGCTGCTGAAACAGGCGCTGCTCGATTATATCGCCGCCGACGGCATCACCCACGGCCTTGACCTGCACACCGATGCCAAGGAAGATTTCCTGCGCGCGTTCGAAGAGGTGATCCTGACCCCGCGCGGGCTCGATTATCGCATGATGTTTACCGGCCCCACCGGCACCAATGCGGTCGAGGCCGCAATCAAGCTGGCGCGAAAAATCACCGGACGCGAGATGGTCGTCGCCTTTACCAATGGCTTTCACGGCATGACATTGGGTGCGCTCGCCTGCACCGGCAATGCAGCCAAGCGCGGCGGGGCCGGGGTGCCGCTGAGCCATGTCGCGCACGAACCCTTTTATGATTATTACGGCCCCGAGGTCGACACCGCCGACCTGCTCGAACAGCGACTTGCGGATCCGTCGAGCGGTCTCGATGCGCCCGCCGCGATCCTTGTCGAGACCGTTCAGGGCGAAGGCGGCCTCAACGCCGCATCGCCCGAATGGCTGCGCCGGATCGCGGAGATCGCCAAAGCGCATGGCGCGCTGCTGATCGTCGACGACATTCAGGCCGGGTGCGGACGCACCGGCGGCTTTTTCAGCTTTGAAGGCATGGGGTTCACCCCCGACATCGTCACCATGGCGAAATCGCTGTCGGGCATGGGGCTGCCCTTTGCGCTGACCTTGTTTCGCCCCGAACTCGACCAGTGGTCGCCGGGCGAGCATAATGGCACCTTCCGCGGCAACAATCATGCGTTTGTCACCGCGACCGCCGCGCTCCGCCACTTCTGGAGCGGCGACGATTTCCAGCGCGACGTTACGCGCCGCGGCGAACTGCTGGAAACGCGGCTCGACCGGATCGCGGCCGAACATGGCTTCGAAACGCGCGGCCGCGGGATGATGCGCGGCGTCAACACCGGATCGGGCGAATTGGCCTCCGCAGTCACCGCCGCCTGCTTCGACGCCGGGCTGATCATCGAAACCAGCGGCGCGCACGACGAGGTGATCAAGGTGCTTGCCCCGCTGATCATCGACGACGCGACGCTCGCGACCGGCCTCGACATCCTCGAAACCAAAATCCGTGATGCGATGGCTGCCGACTACGCCGTCGCTGCCGAATAACTCAGGAGAAATATCATGATCGTTCGCAACCTGAACGCCATTCGCAAGACCGACCAGAATGTCCGCTCGGACGGCTGGGCCAGCGCCCGCATGCTGCTCAAGGACGATGGGATGGGCTTTTCCTTCCACATCACGACGCTGTTCGCGGGGTCGGAGCTGAAGATGCACTATCAGAACCATCTGGAATCGGTGTTTATCCTGAAAGGCACCGGCACGATCGAGGATCTGGGCACGGGCAAGACGCACAAGCTGGAACCCGGCGTGATGTATGCGCTCAACGACCATGACCGCCACATCGTGCGGCCCGAAACCGACATATTGACCGCCTGCGTGTTCAATCCGCCGGTGACGGGCAAGGAAGTGCATGATGCGAGCGGCGCCTATCCCGCCGACACCGCACTCGCGCGCGAGCCTGTTCCCGCAGACTGACATTCATCAAGCCCAAGAAAGGGGGACGTCCCATGACCGACATCTACCCATCTCGCCACGCGGCTGCCGCCGAGATGCGGCCGCGTCAGGATCCTGTCGTCCATAGCGAATGGAGCGACGAGGCACCGATCGGCGTCGAACTGGCTGCACAATTCGACCGCGACGGCTATATCGTGCTGGAAGATCTTTTCTCGGACGACGAGGTCACTTTCCTGCAGCGTGCCGCCGGCAAACTGCTCGCCGACCCGTCTGCGCTCGACGACGACACGATCGTGACCGAGCCGCAGAGCAAGGAAATCCGGTCGATCTTCGAGATTCACCAGCAGAATGCGGTGATGGCACGGCTCGCTGCCGATGCGCGGCTCACCGATGTCGCGCGCTTCCTGCTGGGCGACGAGGTGTATATCCACCAGTCGCGCCTGAACTATAAACCGGGGTTCAAGGGCAAGGAATTTTACTGGCACAGCGATTTTGAAACCTGGCATGTCGAAGACGGCATGCCGCGGATGCGCGCGCTGTCGATGTCGATCCTGCTCGCCGAAAACACCCCGCATAACGGGCCGTTGATGGTCATTCCGCGCTCGCACAAAACCTATCTGACCTGTGTCGGCGAAACCCCCGACGATCATTATCTGAGCTCGCTGAAGAAACAGGAATATGGCGTGCCCGACGAGGATAGCCTGGCCGAACTGGCGCACAAACATGGCATCGTCGCGCCCACCGGCAAGCCGGGAACGGTGATCCTGTTCGACTGCAATCTGATGCACGGGTCGAACGGCAACATCACGCCCTTCCCGCGCGCCAATGCGTTCCTGGTCTATAATGCGGTCAGCAACCGGCTGGAAAAACCGTTCGGGGTCGAAAAGCCCCGGCCGTGGTTCCTCGCCAATCGCGGCGAACCTGTGCCGCTGATGCCGCAGCACGGATCGCTGGCCGAAACGGTACCGGCATGACCGGGCGGCACAGCGTCGAAAAGATCGGCGGCACGTCGATGGCGGCGACCGCGACATTGTTCGACAACGTCCTGATCGCCGGTCGGTCAGGCGCTGATCTGTATAACCGCATCTTTGTCGTCTCGGCCTATGCCGGGATGACCGACCTGCTGCTCGAGAATAAAAAGACCGGCGTTCCGGGCGTTTATGGGCGATTCGTCGCCGATGACGCCGCCGACGGTTGGCGCGCCGCGATGCGCGAGGTCCATGACGCGATGCACGCGCGCAATGCCGCAATGTTTGCCCGCGACGAAAGGCGCGCCGAGGCCGACGCCTTTGTCGATCGCCGGATCGCCGCGGTCACTGCCTGCCTCGACGATCTGGCGCGGCTGCGCAGCCACGGCCGTTTCTGCGTCAAGGAGCAGCTGATGACGGTGCGCGAACTGCTCGCGGGGGTCGGCGAAGCGCATAGCGCGCACAGCACCAGCCTGCTGCTGCGCGACCGCGACGTCAACGCCCGGTTCGTCGATCTGACGCTGTGGGATCAGGACGATCTCAGCAGCCTCGACGCGCGGATCGGCGACGCCTTTGCCGACATCGACCTGACGACCACCCTGCCGATCGTCACCGGCTATGCAGGCTGCGAGGGCGGCATGGTCCGGCGCTATGCGCGCGGCTATACCGAAATGACCTTTTCGCGCCTTGCGGTGGTCACCGGCGCGCGTGAGGCGATCATCCACAAGGAGTTCCACCTGTCGAGCGCCGACCCGAAACTGGTCGGCGAAGACAAGGCGCGCAAGATCGGCCGGACCAATTACGACGTCGCCGACCAGCTCGCGAATCTCGGCATGGAGGCGATCCATCCCGGCGCCGGGCGCGGCCTGCGGCAGACCGATATTCCCCTGCGGGTGCGCAACACCTTCGACCGCGAGGATGAAGGCACGCTGGTGACAGGGCACTATGTGTCCGAAGTGCCGCGCGTCGAAATCATCACGGGCATCCGCCACATGCAGGCGCTGCAATTTTTCGAACAGGATATGGTCGGGGTCAAAGGGTATGACGCCGCGATCCTCGGCGCGCTGGAGCGCCACGGTCTGTGGATCGTCAGCAAATCTTCGAACGCCAACACCATCACCCATTATCTGCTCGCCAGTGCCGATGCGGTGAAAAAAGTGATTGCTGACCTGCAAAAGGATTATCCCGACGCCGCCATTTCGGCGCAGCCGGTGGCGATGGTGTCGGCGATCGGCAGCGACATCTCGCGCCCCGGTCTCGTTCCCGATGCGCTGCGCGCGCTCGACGAGGCCGGTGTCACGATGATCGCGATGCAGCACCAGATCCGCAACGTCGATATCCAGTTCGTCATCGAAAGCCGCGACTTCGACAAGGCCGTCCGCGCCCTCCACCGCGCCCTGGTCGAGGACGAATCCGATGTCGCGAAGGGCCGGCGCGCCGCCTGACGCGGCGGTCGGTTTCCCGCGATGCTTTCTACTATCCTGCCGGTGCGAAGCCTGCTGATCGCCATCTTTGTGATGATGGCGGGCAGCGGTTTTCTGTCGACGCTGATCGGGCTGCGGCTCGACCGCGCAGGCAGCGGCACGATGGTGGTCGGTCTGGTCGCCACTGCCTATTTTGCCGGCCTGGTCATCGGCGCGCTGCGCGCGGGCGAGGTCGTGCGCCGCGTCGGCCATATCCGCGCATTTGCGGCGTTCGTTGCGCTCCTGTCGGCCAGCACCTTGACCTACGCGTTGTTCCAGCACCCGCTGCTCTGGAGCGGATTGCGGTTGATCGACGGATTGTGCGTCGCCGGGGTGTTCATCTGCGTCGAAAGCTGGCTCAACGACCGCGCCGACAGCGGCACGCGCGGTACAGTGCTCGCGGGATATATGGTCGCGCTCTATTCGGGACAGGCGCTCGGCCAGCTTTTCCTGCGCACCGGCAACACCGCGCCGCATGTACCGTTCGAAATCGCCGCAATGCTGATCTCGCTCGCGATCATCCCCGTCTGCCTGACGCCCAGCCCCGCGCCGATGCTGGACAATGCCGCCGCGCTGCCGCTGCGGCGCCTGTTCGAAGCATCGCCGCTCGGCGTCACGGGCGCTGGCATGACCGGGCTGTTGCTCGGCGCCTTCTATGGCCTTGCCGCCATCTATGCCCGCCGCATCGGGCTCGACCTCGGCGACACCGCGACCTTCATGATGACGGTGATCCTCGGCGGCGTTGCGCTACAATGGCCGCTCGGGCGCCTGTCGGACCGCTACGACCGGCGGTGCATCATCATTTCCTGCTTTGCAGCTACGTTGGCAGTCAGCGCCGCGCTCGCGATGCAGCCGGTCGGCATCCTCCTGCTCACCCTTGGCGCGGCGTTCGGCGGGCTCAGCTTTGCGCTCTATCCGCTTTGCGTCGCCTTCGTGAACGACCGGTTGCTTGCATCGGAGCGTGTCGCCGCCAGCGGACAACTTGTGCTGCTCTATTCGGCAGGCGCCGCACTCGGCCCGCTCGGCGCCGCGGCCGCGATGACGCTGGCGGGCGCGGGCGGACTCTTTCTCTTCATCGCCGCAGTGGCGGCGGCGATGCTCGCCTTCGGCCTGTGGCGCCTCGCGATCAGCGACCCGGTCCCCGGCGCCGACCAGCAGGATTTTCAGATCCTGCCGCGCACGACGCCCGTTGCCGCGCTGCTCGATCCCGCCGGCCCCAACTCCTTCGCTCCGCCAACGGAGCCCCATTCGCAAACAGGTGACACATGGACGAAAAGATGATTCCGGCGCCCGGACAACCCGCGCCCTTCGCCAAACCCTCGCCGCTGAACCGCGCCGTCGGTGCATCGGCGCTGGGCAATGCGGTCGAGTGGTTCGATTACGGCATCTATGCTTATGGCGTGACCTATATCTCTGCCGCGCTGTTTCCCGGCGACACCGAAGAAGCGGTGCTCTTTGCGCTCGCGACCTTTGCCATTTCCTTCCTCGTCCGCCCGCTCGGCGGCCTGTTCTGGGGTCCGCTCGGCGATCGCATCGGGCGCAAGTCAGTGCTGGCGATGACGATCCTGCTGATGGCAGCGGCGACCTTTGCCGTGGGGCTGATCCCCTCTTATGACAGTATCGGCTTCTGGGCGCCGACGATCCTGATCGTCCTGCGCATGTTGCAGGGCTTTTCGACCGGCGGCGAATATGGCGGCGCGGCGACCTTCATGGCCGAATATGCGCCTGACGACCGGCGCGGTTTTTACGGCAGCTTTCTGGAGTTCGGCACGCTCGCGGGCTTTTCCTTCGGCGCCGCGCTGATGCTCGGCTATTCGCTGCACCTTGGCGAAGAAGCGATGCACGAATGGGGCTGGCGCATTCCGTTCCTGATTGCCGGGCCGGTCGGCTTGGTGGGGATGTATCTGCGCTCGAAGCTGGAGGACACCCCGGTCTTTCGCGAGGAAATGGCATCGGCCGACCGGCGCAAGCCGCCGGGCATCGCCGCGATGATGCGCGAATATTGGCGACCGCTCCTGGTCGTCGGCGGGCTGGTCGTCGCGCTCAACGTCGTCAACTATTCGTTGCTCAGCTATATGCCGACCTATCTGCAGCGGCGCATCGGCCTGTCGAACGAAGAAGCGCTGATCGTGCCGATCATTGGCATGGTCTTCATGATGGTCTTCCTTCCGTTCGCGGGCGCCCTGTCCGATCGGATCGGGCGGCGACCGATGTGGCGCTGGTCGCTGATCGGCCTGCTCGTGTTTGTCGTCCCGCTCTATATGCTGATCGGCACCGGCTTTGCGGGCGCTGTCGCGGGCTTCCTGCTGCTGGGCCTCCTCTATGTCCCGCAGCTCGCGACGATATCGGCGACATTTCCCGCGATGTTCCCGACCGCAGTGCGCTTTGCGGGTTTCGCGATCGCCTACAATATCTCGACGTCGATCTTTGGCGGCACCGCGCCGATCGTTGGGAGCGGCCTGATCAGTCTGACCGGCGACCCGCTCATGCCGGCCTATTATATGATGCTGGCTTGCCTCGTCGGGCTGGTCGCTCTCCGCTTCATGCCGGAAACTGCCGGGCGCTCGCTGCGGGGCGACCCCTTCGCAGCCCAACCGCTCGCAAATAAATAGAACCGCCCAGGCGCAATGGTCGCTGTGCAAGCGCAAAGGGCTTCGCACAGCTTTGCTATTGGCGTTGGAACCAATTGCGGCCGTGCCGCATAGGCTGGCGATATGTTCGCTATCGAATCCCTACTCGTCAAAATTGCCCTGATCGGGGTTATCGGCATTGGCGCACAGTGGATCGCTTGGCGGACCGGCCGCCCCGCGATCGCGCTGATGCTCATTGCGGGAATTGTCGCCGGTCCGATACTCGGCCTTATCGATCCCGAGCGCGATTTCGGGGCACTGCGCGAACCCGTGATCAAGCTCGCCGTCGCGGTCATCCTGTTCGAAGGCGGGCTGAGCCTCAAGTTTCGCGAGTTGCGCAACGCCGGGATAGCGGTCTTCATGCTGGTGTTCGTCGGTGTTCCAGTGGGCTGGGCGCTCGGCACCGCGGCCGCTTATTACGGCGCCGGACTGCCGCTCGAACTCGCAGCGCTGTTCGGCGGCGTCATGGTTGTGACGGGCCCGACGGTGATTGTCCCCCTGCTGCGCTCGCTCAACATCGCGCCGCGCGTCAAGAATATGCTCAAATGGGAAGCGATCGTGAATGACCCGATCGGCGCTCTGCTCGCCGTCGGCGTCTTCAGCTATATTACGCATGGCGGCGCAGGAACGAATAGCGCATCGATCCTCATCGACGTCGGAGCAGCGAGCGTGCTTGCCATGATCATCGGCGGCGCCGCGGGCTTTGCGCTGACCTGGGCCTTCCCGCGCGGCTGGGTGCCCGAATATCTCAAGGCGCCTGTGTTGCTGACCACGGTGATCGCCGTCTTCGTCCTCTCCGATCTGGTGATGCACGAAACCGGGCTGATTACGGTCACGATCATGGGCGTCGTGATGGCCAATCGCGAGACTTATTCAAGCCACCATCTGCTTCGCTTCAAGGAGGACTTGACGATCCTGCTCGTCTCGGGCGTCTTCATCATCCTGTCGGCCACGCTCGATTGGGAGGTCGTGCGCAACTTCGAACTTCGTTTCGTCATTTTCCTGCTGTTGCTGCTATTCGTCGTGCGCCCACTCACAATAATGACCGCGCTGCTCTTCACCCGGGTGCCTTTCAAGGAGCGATTGTTCGTAGCCTGGATCGCGCCGCGCGGTATTGTCGCCGTCGCGGTGACGGGTCTATTTGCACTGCGCCTGTCGGATCTTGGCATCGCCGGCGCCGAGGCACTGGTGCCTTTGGGGTTCGGCGTCGTGATCGTCACAATTTTTGCGCACGGCTTCACGGCGGCGCGCTTCGCGCGCTGGCTCGGGCTCGATCGCGGCAAAGGCGATGGGGTGCTTCTGGTCGGCGCCAACAGCTGGACGATCGAGTTCGCCGACTTTATCAAGGCGCAAGGCCGGGAAGTCCTGATTGCCGACGCCAGCAAGCTCGCGCTGCGCCGCGCAAGGCGTAACGGGATTTCCGTCTATCAGGGGGATATCCTCGACGAGGCGCATGACGATGACATCGACATGGGGCAATATCAGCAATTGATCGCGGCAACCGACAATGACAGCTATAATGCGCTCGTCTGCAGTGAACTTGCGCCGGAGGTGGGATCGGACCGCATCAGCCGCATCATCGGCGAAACCGGCGCGGGCAGCCGTCGGCGTGGGCGCGTCTTCACGCTTGCGGGGACGCCAATCGAGGAATTGCTCGATCGCCTGCAATCTGGCTGGACGTTCGGCCGCACGCGGATCACTGAGAAATTCGCCTATGCTGACTTCGTCGCGCGCATGAAGGCCAATGGCGGCGACAGCCTCGCCGTTGCACGTCCCTCGGGCGAACTCGCCATCTTCTCTGCCGAGCACCGCCCGTCGGTCGATCCGGGCGACATCGTCTGGACCTTCGTCCCGCCGGAACATCCGCAGCTACGGAACTCTAACTGACCGAGCCACTCGGGGCACGACACCTGTGCAACAACTAACGTATCTCGGCCTTGCAACGATCCCGGGGCTTGTACGGCCATTATGGCGTTGTCTATCCGCTGCTCTAAATAATGACCGGCGACCGAAAAATCATCTGTAAGGTGGTTCGAACCGGTCGGTTGTGGTGAGCGGCCGACGCGCGCGGCGGAGGATTCCTTCTCCGCTCGCGCTAGCGGCGTTCTACTTTTCTTGGTGGGTTGGTTGCTAGGGGTTGCGCCTAATCCGTATCGGTTGGCCGCTCGGCGCCTAGCCTGCCTTGAATATTCCGCATGCAATCCGGTCGCCGCTGTTGCCCGAAGGGTCGGTCTTTTGATCGTCGGCGGAGGCATGGACCACCATCGCCGATCCATCCTCGTCCATCAAACCCGCGAAAGTTGAACCCTTCAGCTCATATGCAAGGGTACCACGGCCATCCTCTTGCACGACGAGATTGGGCATGTCGCCGGCATGTTGTCCGCCAGGGGCTTCGAGGCCATGCTGTACGTCGGCGGGATTCCAATGACCGCCTGCGCTCTCAAATTTGGGCGCATCGCATTTGCCGATCATGTGAACATGCACGCCATGATGGCCGGGGGGGAGTCCTTCGACCTGCAAAACCAAGATGACGCTTCCATTTGTGATCGCGGCTGTAGCCTTGCCTCCCGCCGCGCCGCTCGCTGTCTTGATCTCCGCTACGGCGCGCTTCGCTGCCGGCGCATCCGCTGTATTCGTTACCGCCTCCTCGGCTGAAGCATTTTTATCGACGGGCGGCGTCGACGAGTCCGGCGCGTTACAGCCAGCCAACAGGAAAGGAATGGCGGTCGCAGACCAACATAGCTTCTTCATCTTGGTTCCTTTGCCGGTGATCATGCAAGACCAACCACTAAATGACGGCAATGTTCCCCGGAGCTGGGCAGTGGAGATTCTAGCCACGATCACCCTTTGTGGTGCCCGATCGTGGTCGATTACGTTTCAGTAGACTAAGTGAAGCCGACGCGAGGACCAACAACTCTTGCCCCACCCTTTTTCTATCCGCGTTCGTCCGAAAAATCCGAGCGCGGGAACGCAGCACTGCGTCATGGGTTCGGTCAGCCATGCCGATATACTTTTTCAACACCTTCCAAGACAACACATCAACGTTCTTCAACGAGGAGTGTAACGAACTGACGGAGCTACGCGCCGCTATCTACTTCGCGGTCATTAACGCCCGGCCACGGGAGGCAGCGTAGTGCTAGTGGCGGCGTGAGATCAGGGTGTACAGGTTGTGAACGGTCGCGGTTGGCGACACGCCATGCCAGCGTCTGTGTCTGTTCAAGGAGAATTATGTGAGCGGTGAAGTTGAATGGTGGGAATATGATGATGCGGCCGAGATGGCGGCGGCTGTCGCGGGCGACATCGGTTTCATCATCGAAAGCGCCATCGATGCGCGCGGCGCCGCAGTAATCGCGCTCGCCGGCGGCGAGACACCCATCCCGATATATGAAAAGCTGTCGTCCGCGAAACTGGACTGGAAGCGCGTCACCATCGTGCCCGGCGATGAACGGATCGTCCCGCTTGGTGACCCCCTCAGCAACGTCACGACCCTTGCGAAATATTTTCTCCCGAAGGGCGCGCGGGTTATGCCAATCGTTCCGACTGCGATTGCCGACTACAAGGCAGCCGGACGGTCTGCCGATGCGCTAATGCAGGACCTTCATTGGCCGCTCGACCTCTGCCTCCTTGGCGTGGGGAGCGATGGACACGCCGCCTCGATTTTCCCCGGCCCCGATTTCGAAGAGGCCGTAAACGGTCCAAAGGAGCGCCGGGCTTTGGGCGTGCTGCCGGATCCAATGCCGTCGGAAGCACCAGTGCCGCGTGTCACGCTCAGTCTCGCCGCGATTACCATGGCACGCGCGCTATTGATCGCGGTGAGGGGCAACGAGAAGCGCGCTGTGATTGAAACGGCAATTAAACAGGGACAGTCCTCGCCTTATCCGATCGGACTTGCCTTGGCTGGCACGGACCTACCTGTCGATATCCACTGGGCCCCGGCTTGAATGCATCTCCGCAATTGGCCGACTCGCGACCGTAGCATCCCGTCAGGCTTTCAGCGGGGCTTTCCATTACAACGGACGAGAATGGCCGGTGCACGAACCGCTGCGCGGATTGGCTCTGACGTCGATGTAAAGCCGTCCAGCGAGCGCCGCTCCTGATTGAACGTCGGCCGCCATAAGCAGAGCTTTTCGACTCCTTCAACCTGAGGAGT
>Ga0265296_1000765_pt1 | contig 43742 bp, 37 predicted proteins | sample MunlanPumphouse1_FD_189073 | JGI IMG/M metagenome (GOLD analysis project Ga0265296, IMG submission 189073) | Groundwater microbial communities from a municipal landfill in Southern Ontario, Canada - Pumphouse #1 | ecosystem: Environmental > Aquatic > Deep subsurface > Groundwater | place... | reverse complement strand
CGGCCTCCTCGGCGTCAACTTCGACGTCTCAGAGATCGTCCAGGCGCAACGCGCGCTCTCACGGGTCGCGGCCGTGAGCCCCGCCGCCGGAGGGGCAGAAGTGACGGACGAGATCTTTGCCGGTGACATCCGTGAGGTGGTCGCCGGCATGATCGGCAGGATCCTCGCTGAGATGCGCAAGTCCCCCGCAGCCATGTCGCGCGAGGAGAAGATGGAAGTCGTCAAGCGCCTCGAGGAGCGCGGGGCCTTCCTCGTGAAACGCTCGGCGGAACAGGTGGCCGACGCGCTCGATCTCTCTCGGTACACCATCTTCAGCTATCTCAAGGAGATCCGCCGCGGCGACGACCGGAGGCGTGCCGCGCCGGCCGCCGCGCCCCCTGCCGGAGAAGGCCCGTGAACCCCGCCGGCCACACCACGGCGCGCGAGGCGCGTCCCGCCGCCGCCGCCCTCGGTGACATCGTCGCGGACAGCGGTTGCCGCTCCTTGGCGGTGATCGGCCTCGTCAAGAACGCGGGCAAGACCACCGTGGTGAACGCCTTGATGGCTGATCGCACGCACCTCTTCGGCCTCACGTCTCTCGGGCTCGACGGCGAGAACACCGACCATCTCACAGGCCTGGCCAAGCCGCGCATCACCCCCCCAGCCGGCACGCTCGTGGCGACCACGCGCGGCTCGCTCGAGCGCTCCCGGTACTCCATGGAGGTCCTCGAAGAGCTCCCCTTCCACACGCCTCTGGGGCGCGTCGTCATCGGCCGCGCCGGTGGCCACGGGCAGCTCGAAGTGAGCGGCCCTACCACCCTGGGCGAGCTCGCGACCACCGTGCGCCGCCTCTGGGCACAGGGAGCGGAGCGCGTGCTGGTCGACGGTGCCATCAACCGCATCGGCAGCGCCTCCCCGAAGGTCAGCGAGGGGGTGATCGTGGCCACCGGCGGCATGGTCGGGGAAACGCTGCCCGACGTCCTCGAGACCACCGCGGCCACCCTCGACCTGCTCATGCTGCCCGCGGTGAGTCCGGCGACCCGCGCCTTGATCGGACCCCACCTGGCCGGCGATGCCCGGGCGGTGGCCTTCACGGGCGGCGGCGGCTCCGAGGTCCTCGATGTGGGCACCGTCGTGGGAGAGGGAGTCGCGGTGGCGAGAGCCGTGGAGAGCCTCGGAGCGCACACCCTCTACATCGGCGGCGCTCTCACCCAGGAGTTCGTCGACGATCTCACCCGGGTGCTCCCTCCACGCCGCGAGCTTCGTGTGGTGGTCCGCGACGCCACGGTCCTCGTGCTGCCGGCCAGCTTCGCGGCCCGCTTTCGGAGGCGCGGCGTCGCCCTCGAGGTGCTCACGCAGATCCGCGTCCTGGCGCTCACGGCAAACCCCTTCCGCATCCCCCAACCGTACCAGCCCCGGGTCTTCTTCAACGCTCTCGTGGGCGCCGTCGGCGCGCGCGTCCCGATCTTCGACGTCGTGAACGGTGGCGCTTGGCTCCCGCGCCGGACGCCGCCGTCCGGCGCGGTCTCCCCTGACGGAACGAGGTGATGCAGTGAACGATGCTCTCCGCTTGAACGCCGAGACCGTCGCCCGCGCCAGGGCGGCGGCGAACGCCATCGCCGACGACATCCAGCAGCACATCGAGGAGCACACCACCGACACCACAGAGCGCGCCACGTTGCGCCTGCTCGGGATCGCCGGCGTCAACGAGATCGACGTGCCGCTCGTCAATGTCGTCGTCGAACAGGCCCGCGACCTGCTGCCGGGCGGTATCACCCGCCCATTCGTGGACCTGATGCTGAGGACGGGCAGGACCGCCCTCGAGGTCGCCGCGGGCGTCGCGGCCGGTGAGCTACGCCTCGAGCCCGTGCCGGCGGAGCGCCGCGAAGCCGCGGAGGTACGCGGGCGGAAGCTGGCCCGCGACGGCGTGGCCCGCATCGACGCCGTGCGGCGGCGGCGCAACGAGCTCGTGACGGAGGTCGGCGAACCGGTCAAGCCCTACGTCTACGTGATCGTCGCCACCGGCAATATCTACGAGGACGCGGCGCAGGCCAAGGCGGCGGCGCGCGCGGGCGCCGACGTGATCGCGGTCATCCGCACGACGGCGCAGAGCCTGCTCGACTACGTCCCCTATGGCGAGACCACCGAGGGATTCGGCGGCACCTACGCGACGCAGGAGAACTTCCGCCTCATGCGCGCCGCCCTCGACGAAGTCGGCGCCGAGCTCGGCCGCTACATCCGCCTGTGCAACTACGCCAGCGGCCTGTGCATGCCCGAGATCGCCACCATGGGCGCGCTCGAGCGTCTGGACATGATGCTCAACGACTCCATGTACGGCATCATCTTCCGCAACATCAACATGCAGCGCACCTTCGTCGACCAGTACCTCAGCCGGCTGATCAACGCCCGCGCCGGCATCATCATCAACACCGGCGAAGACAACTACCTGACGACCGCCGACGCGTTCGAGAAGGGCTACACCGTCGTCAGCTCCGACTTCATCAACGAAGCCTTCGCTCTGCGCGCCAACCTCGAGCCCTGGCAGATCGGCCTCGGCCACGCCTTCGAGATCGATCCCTCCAAGCCGGACCAGGTCGTGTACCAGATCGCTGATGCCCAGCTCATCCGCCAGCTGTTCCCCGGGTATCCCCTCAAGTACATGCCGCCGACCAAGTACATGCCGGGGGACATCTTTCAGGGCCACATCATCGACGGCATGTTCAACTTCACGGGCATCTTCACCGGCCAGGAGATCATGCTTCTGGGCATGCTGACCGAGGCTCTGCACACGCCCCTGCTCCAGGACCGCTACCTGAGCATCAAGAACGCCAAGTACGTCTTTGAGAGCTGCCGCGACCTCGCCGCAGAGGTCACCTTCAGGCCAGGCGGAATGATCGAGCAGCGTGCCAACGACCAGCTCGAGAAGGCCACGAAGCAGCTCGAGCACGTGCGCCACATCGGTCTCTTCAAGGCGCTGGAGGACGGCGAGTTCGCCGACGTCAAACGCGACCCCCGCGGCGGACGCGGCTTCGAGGGCGTCTTCAAGGTCGGCGCCGACTACTTCAACCCGTTCTTCGGCGCCCTGCTCGAGGGCCGCATGAGCGGCGCCCCTGCGGGGCCGGCGACCGTCGAGGGGAGCTCGAACGACGGAGGGGAGCAGCGATGCTAGTACATCCGTACGGGGATACTCGGGATGATGGCGTCATCCAGTTCTCCTTCACACTCCCGGTGAGCTATTCCGTCAAGGCGGCGGACGTCGGCAAGCAGTTCCTCGAGAAGCTCGGCTTCCACTCGGTCGCGGTCGCCGAATGCAAAGCCATCGACCCCGAGTACACCCTCTATGTGGCTTACGGTCGCACCGACATCGGGATCGACCCCGACGAGGTCAAGGGCGACTATCTCGAGGTCGACGAGATGGACTACTACGCCATCAACGCGCTCATCAAGGCGAAGCTGGGGCGCAAGCTTCGGGTTGTGGGGGCGGCAGTGGAGAGTGACGCCCACACTGTCGGCATCGACGCGATCATGAACATGAAGGGATTCGCCGGGGACTACGGGCTGGAGCGCTACCCAGAGATGGATGCCCTCAACATGGGCTCGCAGATCCCTTGCGCCCAATTGCTGAGGACGGCGCTCGACCGGGACGCCGACGCGATCCTGGTCTCTCAGATCGTCACCCAGAAGAACATCCATGTCCAGCATCTGACGCAGCTCGTCGAGTTGCTCGAAGCGGAGGGCGTACGAGAGCGGTTCGTGCTCGTCGTGGGCGGACCGCGCATCAACAACGCCTTCGCCAAGGAGCTGGGTTACGATGCCGGTTTCGGGCCACGGACCACGCCGCTCGAGGTGGCTTCGTTCCTGGCGCAAGAAGTGGCCCGCCGCTCGGCGGACGTCTGAAGGCGTAGGATGAGCAGTCGGACGGTCAACCCAAATGCCATGGTGCAGAGCGTTCATCTTGCGGCGGGGGCTGCAGACGGGCACAGAGAGGCACGAGGAGGAAGCAGTGTCTGACAACGACGTCGTCATTCTCTCAGCGGTGCGCACCGCACAAGGTCGCTTCCAGGGCGGCTTTTCCAACACGCCCGCGGTCGAGCTTGCCGCCATCGTCATGAAGGAGGCGCTGAAGCGCGCCGGGGTGACGGGCGACCAGCTTTCCGAGGTGCTCTTCGGCAACGTCATTCAGGCGGGTCTGGGCCAGAACACCGCCCGCCAAGCCGAGCTCAAGGCGGGCATCCCGCAGGAGATCCCGGCGGCCACCGTCAACCGCGTCTGCGTGTCGAGCGCGACCGCACTCGCGATGGCCGCCGCCGCCATCAAGGCCGGCGACGGCGACGTCTACCTCGTGGGGGGCACCGAGAACATGACTCGTGCACCCTGGCTCCTGCAGAACGGCCGCACCGGCTACCGCATGGGCATGCCGAGCGACAAGATCTTCGACGCCATGGTGCTCGACGGCCTCTGGTGCGCGCTGGCGAACGAACACATGGGCCACACGGCCGAGAACCTGAGCGAGCGCTTCGGGATCAGCCGCGAGGCCCAGGACGAGGTCGCCTACCGCAGTCACATCAACGCGGTCGCGGCCATCGACGGCGGCCGCTTCAAGGACGAGATCGTGCCGATCGCGATCCCGCAGCGCAAGGGCGAGCCGATCGTCATCGATACCGACGAGTGCCCGCGCCGCGAGACCAGCCTCGAATCGCTCGCCAAGCTCAAGCCATTCTTCAAGCCGGAGGGCGGCGTCGTGACGGCGGCCAGCTCCTCGGCCATCGCCGATGGCGCGAGCGCTCTCGTCGTGACCTCACGCAAGCGGGCCGCCGAACTGGGCGCCAAGCCCATCGCGACCCTCGTGAGCTACGCGACTGCCGCCGTCGAGCCCGCCATCATGGGCCACGGCGAGACCAAAGCGGCCGCGTCGGCCCTGCGGAAGGCCGGCATGACGAGCAAGGACGTCGACCTGGCCGAGCTTAATGAGGCGTTCGCGTGCGTCGCCGTGCTCGCCACCCGCGAGCTGGGCCTCGACCCCGAGCAAGTCAACGTAAACGGCGGAGCGGTGGCCCTCGGCCATCCACTCGGCAGCACCGGCACCCGCATGATCGTCACGCTCATCCACGAACTGCAGAAGCGCGGCAAAGAGATCGGGCTCACGGGAGCCTGCGTCGGTGGCGGCCAGGGGGCCGGTTCGGTCATCAGGGTAGAGGCCTAGGCGGATCCGGAGCGTCCCGCGCTGGCGGCGGACGACGCGGCGGAGCGCGGGCATCGCTTCCGGAGGAGGGAACGTAGATGAAGCAGGGTAACCGGTTCGGCGCACATCGCGTGCTTGAGCCCAAGGGCGTGCTGCCGCAGCCCGCGTGGAAGATCGACAACACCATGGAGCTGTACGACGACGAGATCCTCATCGACGTCGACACGCTCAACATCGACGCGGCGAGCTTCACGCAGATCGAGGAGGCAGAGGGCGGGGACGTCCAGAAGATGGCCCGCCACAGCCTCGGCATCATCGCCAAGCGCGGCAAGCACCACAACCCCGATACCGGATCCGGCGGCATGCTCCTGGGCACGATCAACGACATCGGCCCTAAGCTCCGGGACCGTGACCTCAAAGTCGGCGACCGTATCGCCACGCTCGTGTCGCTCTCCCTCACCCCGCTCAAGGTGGATGAAGTCATCTCGATCAACAAGGACACCTGCCAGGTGAAGGTCAAAGGCCAGGCGATCCTTTTCGAGACCGGCATCTACGCCAAGATCCCGAGCGACATGGACGAAGCCCTGGCGCTCGCGATCCTCGACGTCGCCGGGGCTCCCGCGCAGGCTGCCAAGCTGAGCAAGCCCGGTCAAACGGTGTTCATCATCGGCGGTGGCGGCAAGAGTGGTCTTCTCTGCGCCTACGAGGCCAAGAAGCGTGTCAAGCCCACCGGCAAGGTCATCTGCCTCGTGCACGGCGACGCCGGAAGAAAGCGCCTCGAGCGCGCCGGTTTCGCCGACGTCATCATCCAGGGCTCAGCCACCGACCAGCTCTTCGTGCACGAAGAGGTCAAGAAGGCGACTCACGGCAGGATGGCAGACCTCACCATCAACTGCGTCGACGTCCCCAACACGGAGATGGCCTCGGTGCTCGCGACGAAGGACGACGGCACCGTGTACTTCTTCAGCATGGCGACCAGCTTCACGTCGGCCGCGCTCGGCGCCGAGGGTATCGGCGCCGACACCCTGATGATCATCGGCAACGGCTACACCAGGGACCACGCCGTGATCGCCCTCGAGGTCGTGCGGGAAAGCCCGGTCCTGATGCAGATCTTCAAGGAGACCTACGCGACCGGCGCCGGCGACGCGCAGCCCGTCAACCTGAAGGCATAGGAGCGCGGAGACGCCGGGCGAAGCCCCGCGGCCGTTGGGCAGAGAAGGAGGGCGGTCGGCCCCCTTCTCTGCGTCGATGTTTCACGTGAAACCCGCGAATCGATGGGACGTGGCTGTGGCGCGCGTCGGGCTCCCTCGCCGAGGTTCGCCCCTCCACGTGGGGCGCGGCCGGGCGTTTCACGTGAAACACTTCCGATCAGACGAGCGGGGCGGGAGCCAGCCGGCTCCCGCCCCGCTCGCATCAGATCCGCTGCGGATCTTCTCTCGGACTCAGTAGCTGACGCCGCTCATCATGCCGCCGCCCATCATGCCGCCGCCGAAGCTCGAGCCCTGAGAAGCACCGCCGCCGCTCGCGCCGCAGCCCCCGGGGCCGTTGCCGGCGGCGCGACCGCCACCGCAGGCGCCGGGCCCGGCGCCTTCCGGGACGGCGACCCCGGACTTTTCGAGCAGGGCGCGCATGTCGTTCCAGTGGTCCACCCGGAGCGATCTGAGGGCCGACTGCGCTTCCGTGCTGGACCGGTCGGCTCCGTACTTCTCGAACCAGGCCTGCATGTTCGCGCGGTGCTCGACACGCAGGTCCTGCATCGCGGCGCGTACCTCCGGGTCGCTCACGAGCGTCGCGCACGCGCCACTGCGGTACGATCTCTCGACCTTGGCCGCGCCAGACGCCGCGGCAACGATAGCGAGCCCCAGCACCGCCACGACTGAGAGCACGACGGCCAGCTTCCACTGTCTCTTCACTGCATTGCTCCTTCCTGGTGACGCTGGGCACCGCGGATCACGCCCCGAAGCCCAGCGCAAACGCCTCGACAGGTCACGTGTGTCGCGCCCAAGAGTACCTCCCACCTTTGAAGAACCTGTGAACTCACACTCCGGGGATCTCCAAGTCGGTCGGCGCCTGCCCGGCCCCTGCTAGAATCGAGGCCCGACTGCCCTCAGGCTGTTGCGGGTACAGTCGACGAGCCAGCATCTCGCCACCGGAGGCGCACGTGACCCACGAAGACATCCGCCAGGCACTCTCAAGCGTCATCGACCCCGAGCTCCAGCGCAACATCGTCGAGCTCGGCATGGTGCGCGACATCGTCGCCGATGACGCGCGCGTCGGGGCGACGATCGTCCTCACCACGGCCGGCTGCCCACTTCGCAACCAGATCCGCGCCGACGCGGAGAAGGCGCTGGCAGCCGTTGCGGCGGGGCGCGCCGTGGAGGTCAAGATGGATGCCATGTCGTGCGACGAGCGCGACGCCCTCAAGCACCGCCTCAGCGACCGCGGCGAACTCATCCAAAGCCTTTTCGGCCCCGGCTCGAAGACCCGCACCATCGCCATCGCCAGCGGCAAGGGAGGCGTCGGCAAGTCCACGGTGACGGCCAATCTCGCCGTTGCGCTGGCCGGCAAGGGCCACGCCGTGGCGCTGATCGACGCCGACGTCTACGGCCCCACCATCCCTCTTATGATGGGTCTGCCGGCTGTGCCCCCCGAACTGCACAATGGGAAACTCGTCCCTCCACAGGCTCACGGCGTGCAGGTCATCTCCATGGGCTTCTTCTTGCGCGACAACGAGCCCGTCGTCTGGCGCGGCCCCATGCTCGGGCGCGCCATTGAACAGTTCCTGGGTGACGTGCTGTGGGGCAGCCCCGACTACCTGCTCATCGATCTTCCCCCAGGCACCGGGGACGTCGCTCTCACCATCGCGCAGATGATCCCCGGCTCCGACTTGATCATCGTCACGACGCCCCAGGAGGCCGCCGCCAAGACCGCGGTCAAGGCAGCCAAGATGGCGCGCATGACGCATCAGAGGGTCCTGGGCGTGGTGGAGAACATGTCCTACTACGTCTGCCCAGACTGCTCCAGCCGCCACCACATCTTCGGTCGCGGCGGCGCGTTCGAGATCGCCCGGCTCATGGACACGCGGCTTCTCGGTCGGATTCCACTGGACGAAGCCACGCGCCAGGGTGGAGACCTGGGCACTCCGGCGGCGCTCGACGCCGGCACTCCCGTGGGAGCCGCCTTCGCCGACATCGCTCAGGCGGTCATCGATCCGGATCCCGGCGGCGGCGCTCTCGGCAACGCCGGCGAGGCCGGCACGTCAGAAGGCACCTGACTCCCGGGCGCCTGCCTGTCTGCACGACGACGATGCTAATAATAGTAGTCCTCAGGTAACGGCCCCCCGAGACCAGCGGCGAGTGGGCCGGCCTGATCGGCACGCAGGGCGAGTGCCGCGGCAGCGCCTCCGTCCGCCCGGGCGAGGCCCGCCGGCGGCAGTGGCCGGGGGCTTGCCATGCCCGACGACCGCGCGAAGGCCTGGGCCGCGGACCGAGGCGGCCGCAGGGCACGCCCGCCGGGGCGCGGCGAGCGTTCCCCGCGGACAAGGGATGACTCGACAGGAGTCGTCAGCGAGGAGAGACTGCAGGCATGCGAGTCGGCAGGGCTAGCGGGGAAGACTGGTGGCGCCTCGGCGAGGCGGCGAGCACACTCGGCGTGAGCCTCTCGACCTTGCGCCGATGGAGTGACTCCGGCAAGCTCAGGTGCTATCGGAGCTCCGGCGGGCATCGCCGATTCCGCCGCAGCGATGTCTTGGCCTTCCTCGCCGCGCAGACCGACCCTGGGCGCAAGGCTGGCGTGGCGGTGGCGTGGCCGGAGCACGCCGGCGCCGAAAGCCCCCGCCCGATGGCTGCTCTCCCCGCTCTTGCACGGGCGGCGGCGGAAGGCGCCGGCGTCACCTCATGCCTCCTCGGCCTGAGCGCCGGGCGCGACCTCATCCGTCTGCTTGCCGACCACGCACCTGACGGCGCCAGACGCGTCGCGCCTGCGGGCGGCACCGCTCCGCGCGGGCAGCTCCCGGCCGCGGCCCGGGTCCTGCGCACTGGCCGGCGGGTGGTGATCGCCGACCTCGACTCCACCGACCTGCTCTCCGCGGAGGAGGCCGACGTCTACCGGCGACGCGGAGAACGCGCCATCCTGGCCCTTCCCCTCGTTGCGGGCGAGCGCGTGGTGGGCGTCATGGAGTTGGCGGATTCTCATGGCGCCCACGCCTTCACCGGCGCCACCGTAGCCTTCGCTCAATTCATCGCCCGGCAGGCGGCGGCCGCGCTCGCCGGCGATGCCGAAGCCAGCGAAGACCTTCCGCCGCGCGGCGAGGCAATCGCCGCAGACTGGGCCAGTCGCTCGAGCACCGGCGATCTGAGCACGGAGGCGGACAGGTCCGCCGGCGGCGTGGGCGCCTCGGCCCCGGGTCCGCAAGCCGCCGATGCCCTCATTCGGGCGGCCGCAACGGCGAGCGACGCAAAAGACGAGCTTGGGCCGACTCTGGATGCGCTGTGCCAAAGCCTCGGGGCCGATTCGTGCGTCATTCATCGTGTGGAGGCCGGAGGGGCCCGCGCGGTCATCGTCGCGGCGACCTTCCCAAGCGATGCAGCCGGCTGGAACCTGGACGAACGGCCGGCCGCAGCCCTCGCCGTGCGAGAGCGCCGCATCATCGCCGCGCCGTCCGACCCCCGGCAAGCGGCACCCGGGGCCGCAGCCCGGCATCGACCGGCCGCACCGCGCCCCAGCGTGCTCTTCGCACCACTCGCCCGGCAAGGGACCACCATCGGGCTGCTCGAGGTGACCGGCGACGCCAAGCGTCTGGCGGCGGCGACGCCGCTCGTCACGAAGGTGTCAGGCCTTCTCGCCGCCGTGCTCAGCGAGAGCGAGCAGATAGCGCTCCTGCAACGACGCACCCGCGACCTGGGATCAGTCCTGAAGTCGGGCCTCGAGGACACGGCCCGGCTCGGGAGCGACGAGACTCTTCGCTCCGTGGTGGCGAGCCTTGCCGGCCTCACGGCCACGCCCGTGGCCGATGTGTACGCCGTCGAGGGCGAGACCTTGCGGGCCATCATGAGCATCGATGGCGGGCGTTTCGACGACGAGTGGGAGGGAGTGGTGGTCCCACTCCGGCGCTACCCCTGCAGCCGCCTCGCCATCGAGACCGGAGAAGCGGTGCTCATCGGCGACCTGGATGACCCCCGCTTGACTGATGAGGGCCGCCACTCTCTGGAGAAATGGGGTTATCGGTCGCAACTCTGCCTGCCCCTCATCGCCGGCACGCGGGTCCTCGGCCTCCTCGAGCTGTCTGACTACGTGCCGCGCGACTTCATGCCCGACCTGGAGCTCGTCCGCGGCCTTGGCCAGGTGGCAGCCCATGCTCTCGAGGTCACGGCCCTTCACGAGCAGGTCGAACGGCGCACCCGGGTCCTGAGCGAACTCGTGGAGCTTGGGGCGCTCACCAGCAGCTCCCGAGATATCGACCTCCTCGTGCGGCGCGTCGCGGAACGCATCCTCACAGCCGTCGACGCGGCCAACTGCGACATCTTCAGGACCGTCGACGCTGGGCTGCTCTGTGTGGCCAGCTTCGATCGCAGCGGATTCGACGAGCGCCCGGTGGGAAATCTGATGGACGTCGCCAGCTACCCGACCGTGGTCGGCGCCGCCAACGCGCACCAGATCCTCGTGATCGCCAGCCCCGATGATCCGCTGCTGAGCGCGGCGGAACGGCGCGTCTACGTCGAGTTCGGGTTCGCGAGCGAGGTCTGCGTCCCCTTGGTCGTGAACGACAAGCTCTACGGGCTGATAGACATCTACGACACGCGGGAGCGTGACTACACCGAGTACCTCAGCTTCCTCACGAGTGCCGGACGGATGCTCGCCGGCGCCTTCGAGAACGCGCAGCTGTTCGACCAACTCGAACGCCGCACCACCATCCTTCGCGAGCTCGTTGAGCTCGGCGAACTCGCCGCTCAGACGCAGGACCAGAGACTCATGCTCACCGCTCTCGCCGAGCGCTTGCGGCGCACCATTCAGGCGGCCGACTGCGACATCTTCGTTTTGCAGGAGCAGCAGCTACGCTGCCTTGTGAGCGCCGACGTTCACGGGTTCGACGAGGGAGTGGTCGGCAAGGTCGTGGACATGCGGCGGTTTCCGGCCACGGCCATGGCCGTCCGCAGGCGGGAGGCGGTGGTCGTCGCCAGCCTGGAGGACCCACGTCTCACCGACGATGAGCGCACGGACATGGGCGAGTACGGGTATGAGAGCGAACTCTGTATCCCGTTGGTCGTCGATGAGCGCGTGGTCGGCCTCATCGACATCTTCGACACCCGGGCGCGCGACTACGGTGAGTACCTGGACTTCCTTAAGAGCCTCGGGCAGATCGTCGCGGGCGCGCTGACCCGTGCCGTCGTCACACCACCGGCCGGCCCCGCGACCGAGGTGCCTACGTGACGAGGAACGAACAGAGGTACTCGCCGACCTTCCGGTCGGACCCGGAGAACTCCAAGCTCCGGAGGATCCGGCAGAGCGTTGGATCGTCGTCGACGATCGTCGCGCCCAACTCCGTGTAGCCGGCGAGAACCGCATCCATCGCCTGATCCTTCTCTTTGCGAGTCACCAGATCCTCCGAGTCCTTCTGCACTCCATCACAAGTGTCGGTCTTCGAGGACCCCAATGCCATGGGACTTGTGTCTAGAAGGCTACGGGAGCGGGGGTGACGCTCAGGCGCTCTGCCCCACGACGCCGGCGATGATCTCCGCGGCGACGCGGGCGGCGACCGCTGCCGGCGCGATGCCGCCGGCCGCCGGGCCGACCCCGCAGATGTCGGCGGCCGCCAGCAGCGTGGCGGAGACGGCGGCCACACCCGCCGTGAGCTCGCGCGCGGTGAGCCCGAGGGGTTCGCCGGGACCCTCCAGCACCCCGAGGTCGATGGAGAGGTAGACCGCCTCCGTTCCCGCGGCGGCGGCCTCGAGCGCCTCCTGCGCCACGGTCGCCATACCGAGCTCTGCGACCTCGGCGAGTGAGAACGCGTGCGCGCCCAGCTCGTCCAGCACCCGGAGGGCGGGCGCGTCCGGAGGGTCGGCCCGCCCCCCGATCAGCACGAGGTTGGCGGGGGCGAGGATCCCGAGCTCGAGCGCGCGTGCCCAGCGCGACGCCGCTCCGCGGACCGGCTCCAGGGCGACGTCATACGACCCACTGAAGGCGATGACTCCCAACCTGCCGCGCATCTTGCCCGACAGGACCTGGAGAACGGGCACGCTGACCACGGGGTCGCCGCCGAGGACCAGGGGGGTGGCCCCGACCGCCACGACATCTGCCAGGCGCTCGTGAGCGCACATGAAGGTCACGGCCAGATCGTCCGCTGCGATCAGGACGTCACCGTAGTCGATCGCCCTCGCCGCGGAGGCTGCGGCGCCGGCCCCAAACCAGTCGGCATACCGGGACGAGGCGGCTCGCACAGCGGCCGGCGCCGTAGGTTCACCGCCCGCCGCGAGGCCCAGGACAGCCACCGCGACTCCCGAGAGAGCCAGGGAATCGTCCACCTGCCTGAGGCCCAGCAGCCCGCCGGTCGCTCGCGGCACAGCCGGTCGGCCTGCTCCGGAAGGCGTGGCCGACAGCCCCCAGAGACGCGCCAGCTCGTCTCGGCCGATGCCGCGGCTCATCGGAAGCTCGGTTCGCCCGTTCCGGCCCACGCGGACTCGGGCGCCGGGCGCCAACGGCGGCTAGACAGGTGGTGGTCTGATTGCGCGGTCATGTACGGCACGGAACACGCTCCCTGGGGCGGGCCGGAGCCCCAGCCAGTCTACGCCATCGGCGCCGCCGCCCGGAAGCCGATGGCCGGCACACGAGACGCGGCGCTCCCGCAGGGCGCGGCGGCTTGCCCGCCCTCAGAGAATACCGCATAATACTGAATCCCCTTTGGGGACCCTTCGTGGGGCATTAGCTCAGCTGGGAGAGCGCCTGGATCGCACCCAGGAGGTCAGCGGTTCGATTCCGCTATGCTCCACCACCCCATCCCACCCTGAGCGGCGCGCACGTCGGCTGCGTCACTCCAAGCCGTCGGCACCTCCGCGTCGTCGTCGCCGACATCGGCAAGCCGCATCGTGAGCACCTCGAGACCCCGCCGCGCAGCGCCCAATGCTGCGGGCATGACGGTCGCGGCGCGTCGGTGGGGCTCTCAACACCGCGGCTCACGCACGCGCCCGGGACAGCACGATGGTCGAGGTGCGGCGCCGATGAAGGCGTCATCGTCCACAACGAGCATCTCGACGTGCATCTCGACCGACGCAGGCGCAACCGCGGGGCCGTGTCGAGGAGCACTGGCGAACGCCCGGCCTCGCGACGAGCCCACCCCTTCGCGCGCCGGCGGCCGACGGCCGGGCGACACACCCGACTGACCTGCGAAGGTCGGACCATGCTTGGACTTCCTGCACGAATGCCGGCGATATGAGCATGCGTCAGGACGAACATCGTCTCTACGTCGCTTGTGGTCGCGTTCTCCGTCTGATAGAACCGCTGACATCAGGGGCTACCGCCAGGGGGAATGGAGATGAAGGTACTCATCGTCGGGGCGGGCATGCAGGGACAGGTGATCACCTGGAACCTCAGCCGCAACCCGGCCATCACCGAGATCGTCCTCGGCGACTCCGACGAAGCTCGCGCCCGGTTCGTCGCCGGGCAGGTCGGCCATGGCAAAACGCGCGCGACCTTCATCGACGCCGCTGACACAGGCACGGTCGCAGCGGCGGGCGAGGGCTGCCGGCTGATCGTCAGCGCCGTGATCCCCGAATTCAACCAGTCCATCATGGCGGCGTGCCTCAAGACGGGCGCCGCCTACCTGGACATGGCCTCAGGGCAGACATCCACGAAGACCATCGACGAGGCGTACCTCGAACAGATGGCGCTCGCCGATGACTTTGAGAAGGCCGGCATCACCGCGCTGCTCAGTACCGGCATGGACCCGGGCGTCACCAACACGTTCGCTTCCATCGGCTACCAGGACCTCGACACCTGCCACGAGATCCGCATCAAGGACTACGCCCTCTTTGACAGTCCCGTGCCCCTTCAGGTATGGAGCCAGGAGACGTATTACACGGACTGCGCGCAACCGCCGTTGCTATACGAGGACGGCGAGTTCAAGCGCGTCGAGATCTTCGGCCGTCGCGAGAAGTACATGTTCCCGGAGCCATTCGGCCTCGGCACCGTGGTCTGTCACGACCACGAGGAGGTGACGACCCTGCCCCGCCTCCTGCCTGAGAAATGGGGTGCCAAAGGCCTGCGCTACGTGGACTTCAAGATGGGCGGCGGCGAGGCGGGCATCGACGCCGACCTGGCCCTCGTCAGCTCCGGCATGACCAGCAAGTACCCTGTCCGGCTTCGAGACGGCAGCCACGTGCGGCCGATCGACGTGTTCGTCGCCACCTTGCCGCCCAACCCGCCCGCCGACGAGCTCGCGAAGCTCGCCTCGGCGGGCGAGATCACCGACTTCGGCGTCGTCACCGTCGATTGCCTTGGCGAGAAGGACGGCAGGCCCGCAGGCGTCACGATCGCCATCTTCCCCCCCGACATCAAGTGGGTGAACAGCCAGGTCCCGGGCGCCACGAGCGTGAGCTATGGGACGAGCACGCCGGCCAGCATCTACGCCGAATTCATCGTGGAAGACAGGATCACCGACACGGGCATCCTCTGCCCTGAAGTGTTGCCGCGCCGCGTGCAGGAGGCCTTCTGCGCGGAGTGCGTCCGGCGCCACCTGCCGATCACGCGCACGGACACGCGCGCGCTCGCCTGACCTGCGGCGAACAGCGGGACGGGCCCTCTCCAGGGCGCGCCCACCTTCTCGCGGACGCAGGCGCGCGCGGAGAGCTCGGCGACGCGTCGCCCCGGCCCCGCGGCGACGCCCGCCACGGGCGGCCGCCGCTTACTCGCTGTCGAACAGGACCGGTTGCGTGAGGCAGGTCGGGCCGCCTTCGGTCTTGAACGACAGCGGCTCGCCCGGGAAGGTCACGACCTCGCAGCCGGCCTCCTCGAGCAGGCGCCGCGTCACCGGGCTGCCCTCCAGCATGATGCAGCGCCTCGGAGCCACGGCAAGGATGTTCGTCGCCTGCGTGTGCAGGAACTCCTCTTCGGGAGCCTCGAGCAGTCGCACGCCCCGCCGCTTCAGCTCTAGCCACAACGCGGTCGGCATCAGCGGGAGGTAGGCGACCGCGAGGTCGGCGGCGACAGGGCTGACGAACGAGCGCAGATGCAGACAGGCATCGGGGCCGGTGAAGTACGGCAGATCGTAGTCGAGCACGGTCACGCCGAGTGGCGCCAGCAGCTCGCGCAGCTGACGAACGCCCTCCGGATTGGTGCGAAAGCCGAGCCCCACGGCAAGGGTCTCGTGGTCAAGCCACAGGATATCTCCGCCCTCCGCGCGCGCCTCGCCCTCAAGACGCCCGAACAGCGGAACCCCGTATCGCTCCAGGGAGCGGCCGAGCGGCTCCTCCTCGCCGCGCCGCAGCGACTTGCCCATGCTGAGCAGCAGGGTGCCACGATCGGTCACCAGTGCGGGGTCGCACACGAAGACGCTGTCGCTGAGCCCCGGCAGTGGCTCATCGTGGTACAGCACCTCCACGCCCCAGGTGCGCAGCGCCTCGGCAAACGCATCATGCGCTGCCCGTGCTGCCTCAAAGTCGACCGGGGCAGCGTAATGCCAGACCGCCGGGTCGGCGTTAGCCATCGCCTCATCGGGCCGCCTCATCACGACCCGGCGCAGCCGCCCGGCCATGGCCTGCGCACCGTACTGCTCTCCCATGATGTCTTCCTCCCGCACTGACCGAGACCGCGCCCGGTCGGCGACGTCCGCCGGCGCCCCTGGACCGGCCTTCCGCGGCGCCGTTCAGTCGCCGTAGATCTTCCGCCGCCACGGCGCCCACGACGTGGGCCGAGTCATGTCGGCGAACTGGTGCACGGGCGTGTCGGGGCGCTCCTTCAACACAAGGAGGCCGTCGGGGTCCACGACGTCGAGGTCGTCCCCTTGAAGCAGCGCGAAGACGCTGACGATGCCCACGGCGTCGTGACCCCCACCGAGCTCATCCACTGAGAGCGTGTGGTTGCGGAGCAGGCGAGTCAGAGTGAGGGACAGGCGCTCCCATGTGTAACGGGCGCGCAGGCCGCGAACGAGGAGGTCGAGCCCGGCCTCGTCGGCAGCGAGGACGCGGCCCTTGCCGCGCCAGAACACGAGCGGGAACTCGTCACCGACCATCTTCCCGATGCGGTGTTTCATGATGTCGAAGAAGATCATGGTGCCTCCCGGAAGGTACGCGCTGCGCTGCTCCGCCCGCAGTCTATCCTACGGCCGCGCCACGAGCCCCACGCGCTCGCGCACCTTGGCCAGGGTGCGCGCGGCGATCGCCTCGGCGCGCTCCGCCCCGACGCGGAGGACCTCGAGCGTAGAGCTTCTGTCGGCCTCGAGGTCCCTGATGCGGGCCTGGATAGGGGCGAGTGCCTCCACGACGACCTCGCCCAGGTCGGCCTTGAACTCCGCGTAGCCTTTGCCCTCATACCGCGCCACGATGTCGTCGACGGGTTCGCCGGCGAGGGCGCGGTACATGTCGAGCAGGTTGGTGAGCGCCGGCTTGTCGGGACCGCCGCGCACCTCGGTCCCGGAATCGGTGACTGACCGCCGGATCTTCCTGCGGATCACGTCCGGCGGGTCCATCACCGCGATGTAGCTGTTGTCCGAGCCCGCGCTCTTGCTCATCTTCTTGGTCGGGTCGTCGAGGCTCATGACGCGAGCCCCCTCACTCCGGATGATGGGCTCGGGCACCACGAAGGCCTTGCCGAAGGCGTTGTTGAAGCGCTCCGCGAGATCGCGCGTGAGCTCCACGTGCTGCTTCTGATCCTCGCCCACGGGCACGGCGTCGGCGCGGTAGAGCAGGATGTCGGCGGCCATGAGCACGGGGTAGTCGAAAAGCCCGACGGCCACGCTCTCGCCCTCGGCGCCCGCCGTCTTGTCCTTGTACTGCGTCATGCGCCGCAGCTCGCCCATGTAACAGATGGTGTTGAGGATCCACGCGAGCTCGCTGTGCGCCGGGACGTGGCTCTGCACGAACACGATCGATCGCTGAGGGTCCACGCCCGAGGCCAGGAAGAGGTTCACGAGGTCGACGGTGTTCCGGCGCAGCTCGGCGCGCTGCTGCCTCACGGTGATGGCGTGCAGGTCAACGGCGCAGTACACGCAGTCGTGCGTCTCCTGCATGGCGACCCAGTTCTTGACGGCCCCGAGGTAGTTGCCGAGGTGCAACGTACCGGACGGCTGGATGCCGCTGAACACGCATGGGCGGCGGGCGGGCCTGGGCGCCGCGGCCTGTTGAGTGTCGGGAGATGGGCTCACAGCTGACGAGTGTATCCGAAGCCCGGCCGAAGCGGCCACCAAGGCGAGCGGCGGCCTCGCGCCCGCCTGGCCGCTGGCTCGCCCGTTGCGGCCGCCGCGCCTCGATGCTACCCTGCAGGGGACCAAGGACGCCCGGCAGAGAGCCGCGCGAGAGTCCGCGACGCTTCGGCGTCAGCGGACGCCGAAGGGGCAAGGCGAGCACGCCGACGTGCCGCTGAAACTCTCAGGCCACCGGATCGCGGCTGGACGGGCCCCTGGAGCTCGCGAGCGCATTGCGCCCGTCGGCGGACAGGGTGATGGCGACATCGCTCTGTCCTTCGACGTTAAGGGGAGGCGCGTGACGCACGGCGACTGGAAGATCGAGAATCCCCACGGCTCGCTGCGCGTGCTGGTCACCAGGGAACTGCCGGGCGAGCGCTGGCTGCAGCTCCTCCTCAGCGCCGGGTGCCGGGTCGAGGTCGCGCAGAGCCCATACATCCCTGACGAAGCGGGGCTCCGGGTCGCCATCGGCGAACGGTGCGACGCGGTCATCGGCCAGCTCACGGAGAGCTGGTCGGCGGCCCTGCTCGGGCGCCTCGCGGCCGTCGGAGGCGCCGTCTACAGCCAGTACGCCGTGGGGTACGACAACGTCGACGTCGCTGCCGCGACCCGCGCCGGGCTCCCCGTGGGCAACACGCCCGGGGTCCTCACCGAGACGACGGCGCAACTCGCCGTCGCCCTCACGTTCTCCGCGGCGCGGCGCATTGCCGAGGGGGATCGGTTGACGAGGGCGGGTGCGTTCGAGGACTGGTCGCCGACGATGCTTCTCGGTTCTCTGATCTACCGCCGGACGGTGGGCGTCGTCGGCGCCGGGCGCATCGGAGCCGCGTACGCGCGCATGATGGTCGAGGGCCACAAGATGGACCTCGTCTACCTCGACCCACGCCGCAACGAACGGCTCGAAAGCTCGGTCGCGGAGTACGCCGGCCTCCTCGTGGCGCGGGGCGAGAAGCCCGTGACCTGCCGGCGCGCCCGCACCTTGCAGGAACTCCTGGCCGCCGCCGACGTCATCAGCCTGCATGCTTCTCTCGACGAGACCACGCGCCACCTCATCGGCGCGCCCGAACTGGCGGCGATGAAGGAGGGCGCGATCCTCGTCAACAGCAGCCGAGGCACGCTCGTCGACGAGGCCGCTCTTGTGGAGCACTGCCGGACCCACTCGGGATTTCGCGCCGGCCTCGACGTGTACGAGAACGAGCCGGCCATGACGCCTGGACTCGCCGAACTCGACAATGTGGTCCTCCTCCCGCACCTCGGATCGGCGACGGTCTGGACACGGGAGGGAATGGCGACCCTCGCCGCAGCCAATGTGACCGGGATCCTCAACGGCTGGCCGGTCTGGCCGCCGATCACCGGTCTCGAGGATGTGCGGCCCTTCCTTGAGGGCGCCTCGCCGCCGCGCGCCACCCCCAGCATCGTCAACGCCGCAGACCTCGGCCTGCCGGTCTTCGCGACCCAGGCCGCGAACAAGGAGGAACGCCAGTGAACGCGACGACCCGGATGATCGCCGAGCGAATCGCGCGTCTCGGTACCGAGACTGCCTTCGCCGTTTCAGCCGAGGCCGCCGAGTGGGCGGGACGCGGCAACAAGGTCTACCCCTTCCACCTCGGCGACATGGACCTGCCGACGCCCGAGAATATCGTCACGGCGTCGTTCAAGGCCCTGCGAGACGGGAAGACGGGGTACTGCCCCAACGCCGGCATCCCGGCCCTGCGCGAGGCGCTCGCCGCCGATGTCGAGGCCTCTCACGGCATTTCGCTCGGCCCTCAGAACGTCGCCATCCAGCCCGGCGGCAAGCCCGTGATCGGCAAGTTCATCCTGGCGCTCATGAACCCCGGCGACGAGGTGCTCTACCCCAACCCGGGCTACCCGATCTACGAGAGCCAGATCGAGTTTCACGGGGGGAGGGCCCTCCCGTACGGCTATGTCGAGGGCGGCCGCAACTTCGAGCTCGACCTCGAGGCCATGGAGCGTCAGGTGACTCCTAGGACGAAGCTGCTCGTGTTCAACAACCTGCAGAACCCGACCGGCGCAGAAAGCTCGCCCGCCGAGCTCGAGCGCGTGGCCGAGTTCGCCCTGCGCCATGACCTCGTCGTGCTCTGCGACGAGGCCTATTGGGACATCCGCTACTCGGGCCAGAGCCGGTCGCTCGCCTCTCTCCCCGGCATGGCCGAGCGCTGCGTGATCCTCTACACCTTCAGCAAGAAGTTCGCCATGACGGGCTGGCGGCTCGGTGCTGCCGTGGGGCCCGCCCCCTACATCGACGTGATCGCCAAGCTCAACGTGAACGACGAGAGCTGCTCCAACCACTTCGTGCAGTATGGCGCCCTCGCCGGGCTCACGGGCGACCAGTCGGGACCGCGGGAGATCGTCCGAACCCTCAAGGAAAGGCGCGACGCCGCCGTGGCCCTGCTCAACAAGATCCCCGGGGTGCGCTGCTTCACACCCGAGGCGACCTTCTACCTGTACCCCAACGTCACGGGGCTGATGAAGCGTAAGGGATTCCGCACCTACGACGAGCTGCGGCGTGGCGCCCTGGAGCAGACGGGCGTCAGCTTCTGCACCCGTCTGCACTTCGGCCGCGCCCTGCCCGGCGAAGAGGAGACGTACGTGCGCTTCGCCTACTCGGGCATCGCTGTCCCGCTGATCGAGGAAGGCCTCGGCAGGCTGAAAGAGTGGGCCGAGGCGTGAGCGCCCTCAACCGCACTCCGCTCTACGAACGTCACGTCGCGGCCAGCGCCCGCATGGTGGATTTCGGCGGCTGGGAGATGCCGGTCCAGTACCCCTCCGGGATCCTCGCCGAGCACCTGGCCACTCGCGGCACCGCCGGCCTCTTCGACGTCAGCCACATGGGGCGCTTCATGCTGCGGGGTCCGGGCGCCGTGGCGTTCCTGCAGCACGTGCTCAGCAACAACGCCGAGGCGCTCGATCCGCTGCAGGCGCAGTACACCATCGTGCCCACCCCCAGCGGCGGCGCCGTGGACGACGCCTACCTCTATCACTTCACGGAGGGCGAGTACCTCCTGGTGGTGAACGCCTCCAACCGCGTCAGAGACTGGGGGCACTTCCAGGAACACCTCGCCGGCTTCCCCGACGTGGAGCTCACCGACGAGACCGGCGAGATCGCCATGCTCGCCCTTCAGGGCAAGGCTTCGCGCGATATCCTCGCCGAGCTCATCAGCGCCGGCGGGCTCCCCGAACCGAGGCGCAACGAGCTGAGCATCGCGACCTTCCGCATCAACGATCCGGGCGGCGGAGCGCCGCTCGCCGTCGAGACGCGCCTCGGGCGCACCGGTTACACCGGCGAGCCGCTTTGCTTCGAGCTGTTCGTGACGGCAGAGCACGGGCCGGCCCTCTGGGACGCGCTGGTCGGCGCGGGCGCCACACCCGTGGGGCTTGGCGCCCGCGATACCCTGCGTCTCGAGGCCGGCCTGCCGCTCTACGGCCACGAGCTCGGCGTCGACCCGGCAGGCGACGAGATCCCCATCATGAGCTGCCCCCTGGCGACCTTCGCCGTGAGCTTCTCACCCCGAAAGGGCGGCTACGTGGGCCGCGCCGCCCTGGAGCGCCAGCACGCGGCCTATGCCCGTATCGTCAGCCGCGACTATTCACTCTCTGGGGATCTGCCCCGGCTCACACGGCCCATAGCCGTGACCGGTCGTGGCATCGCGCGCCAGGGAGCACCCGTCTACCGGAGCGGAGAGCAGGTCGGCTGGGTCACGAGCGGCACGGCGGTTCCGTACTGGGGCGTCGAGGGCGAGGGTCTCTGCTCGTTGCAGACCGAGGACCATGAACTGCGCTCCATCGCCCTCGCCTACCTCGACAGCCGAGTCATCGAGGACGACGAAGTGGAGGTGGAGGTGCGCGGCAAGCGCATCCCCGGCCTCGTGGTGCCGTATCACCTGCGCAGCGATGCTCCGCCGTGCGCCCGCGCCATCGTCTGGGACTACGTGCCCCAGCTCCGCGAGCTGGAGGGAGGCGAGGCGGGCGAGAAGGCGCTGCGCCTCCTCAAGCGCGCCATCGCGAACCACGAGTGGCGCCAAGGTCAGTGCATCGACCTCATCCCCTCGGAGATGACCGCTTCGCCGATGGCCCGCCTGTTGTCCGTTCTCGATCCGTCTTTCCGCTACGCCGAGCACAAGAAGACGGAGGCCTTCTACGACCTCGAGGTCTTCTACTACCAGGGCACGGCCTTCATCCACGAGGTCGAACGCCTGCTGGCCCAGGAACTACGCGGCTACCTGGGTTGCCCCGAAGTGGAGACCCGCGTGATCAGCGGGCAGATGGCCAACACCGCCGTCTTCAGCGCCCTCGTCGACTACCTCAACCGCGCCGACCGCAAAGCGGAGCCGCGGCGCATCGCCAAGGTCGTGAACAACCACATCGGCAAAGGAGGCCACCTCAGCGCCCAGCCGATGGGCGCCCTCCGCGACTACGTCGCCCGCGACCCGCGCACCGAGCTGCCGGCCGTCGTCGACGTCCCGGTATTGGCCGACAACCCGTACAGGGCAGACGTCCCGGCGCTCCTCGACCTGATCGAGAAGGAGCGCCCCGAGCTGATCATCCTCGGCAAGAGCATGGTGCTGCATCCGGAGCCGGTGCGCGAAGTGCGCACATTCCTGGACACCGCCGGCATCAACGCCGTGCTCATGTACGACATGGCCCACGTGCTCGGGCTCGTCGGGCCTCATTTCCAGCAGCCGTTCAACGAGGGCGCCGACCTGGTCACCGGCTCCACACACAAGACGTTCTTCGGCACGCAGCGCGGCATCATCGGCGGCCGCTGGCAGGAGCCGGAGGAGAAGTGGGAGCTGTGGGAAGCGATCGAGCGGCGCGCCTTCCCGGGCTCGGTGAGCAACCACCATCTGGGCACCCTGGTCGGCCTGCTCATGGCGGCCTACGAGATGAACCATTTCAAGGACGCCTACCAGAAAGCGGTGATCGCCAACGCCAAGGCCTTCGCCGTGGCCCTCAAAGAGGCCGGCCTGAGCGTAGCCGGCGACCCGGCCAACGACTTCACCGAAACGCATCAGGTGATCCTGCACGTGGGCTACGGCAAAGGGCCGGAGGTCGCCGGCCGCCTGGAGAACAACGGCATCATCTGCAACTACCAGGCGGCACCCGACGAAGAAGGCTTCACTGCTTCGGGGGCCCTGCGCCTGGGCGTCGCCGAGATGACCCGCTTCGGCATGGACCCGGCGGACTTTGCCGAGGTGGCCGCGCTCATGTCTGCGGTGATCAACGACGGCATCGCCGTCGCGGACGAGGTCAGGCGGCTGCGCGCACGGTTCACCGAGCTCGGCTACTGCTTCAAGGGCGCCGAGTTCGAGCCGCTGATGCAGCGCCTCCGCGACCTGGTCTGAGGACGCGGCGGCGGTGAGCGCGCCGGCCATGAACGAGGCGGAGCGGGACCCGCGCGCCTTCCTGCGGGCGCTGTTCGGCGCCGCGGCGGCGGCGGCGGACCCGGCCCGGCTCCTGCCGGGCCGTCTGCCGGTGCCGCCCGCCGGTCGTACGGTGGTGGTGGGTGCCGGCAAGGCCGCGGCCAGCATGGCCGTCGTCGTCGAGCGCGAGTGGCCGGGCCGGATCTCCGGCCTCGTCGTGACCCGCTACCGACACGGCCTTCCGTGCCGGTACATCGAGGTGGTGGAGGCCGGGCATCCGGTCCCGGATGCGGCCGGCCGCGCCGCCGCACGCCGCATCCTCGAGCTCGCCCGCGGCTTGGATGCCGGCGACCTCCTCATCTGCCTCGTCTCGGGTGGCGGCTCGGCTCTTCTGGCCCTGCCCGCCCCCGGCGTCGGCCTCGTCGACCTGCAGGCCGTGAACCGCGCACTGCTGCGCAGCGGCGCAGCCATCGCCGAGATGAACTGTGTGCGCAAGCATCTCTCGGCGATAACGGGAGGCCGCCTCGCCGCGGCCGCCCACCCGGCGCGCGTGGTGACCTACCTGATCAGCGACGTGCCCGGCGATGACCCTGCGGCGATCGCCTCGGGGCCCACGGTGCCCGATCCCACCACGTTCGCCGAGGCGCTCAAGGTGCTCGAGCGACACCACGTCGACGGGCCGCCGGCCGTCATGGCCCACCTCCGCGCGGGGGCGGTCCGCGGCGCTGCCGGCGGCCGCACCGGCGGCGCGCCCGGGCCCGACGAGACTCCGAAGCCGGGTGATCCGGCGTTCATCGATGACGAGATCGTGTCCCTCGCCACGGCCGCGGACGCGCTCAGAGCGGCGGCCGGCCACGCTCGCGCCGCCGGAGCCACCCCCCTGATGCTCGGGAGCGACCTGCAAGGCGAGGCGCGCGACCTCGGTGCCGCTCACGCCGCTCTGGCGCTCGCCTGCGTTCGCGGCGGAGCGGCGGCGCTCGTCGCCCTCCGAGAGGCCGCCGCCAGCGGCGCCGCCCACTTGCGGGAGCCGGTGGTCGCCGTACCGCCAGCGCCGGTCGTGCTGCTCTCCGGTGGAGAGACCACGGTGACCGTACAGGGGTCCGGCCGAGGAGGCCGAAACGCCGAGTACCTCCTCGGTCTGGCCCTCGCCCTCGACGGCCACCCCTCCGTGAGCGCCCTGGCCGGGGACACCGACGGCATCGACGGCAGCGAGGAGAACGCCGGAGCGCTGGTGACGCCGGACACCCTGGCGCGCGCCCGGCAGGCGTGGATCCTGTCGCAGCCCTCACGGACAACGACGCCTATGGCTTCTTCGACACCCTCGACGACCTGGTCGTCACCGGGCCGACGCGCACGAACGTCAATGACGTTCGTGCCGTCCTCGTCACTTGACATCACAGGTCGCGCCCCCGGTCCGGTCACCGCGTCAAACGCGTGAGATGACGCCCCCGCGCCCATAAGGGCCTCCCGGGGCACCGTCGGCGCCGCGAAGCCGGCGGAGAGTGCTCCTCGCGAACGGCCCCCGGACGATTCTTCGGCACCGGCGCTGCTGCCACGAGTTCCGCCCGCTGGCTCGGTCGTGCGCAGCAGAATATCCTTCGTATTGTTTGACTCAACGGATATTCTGCGACCACAGTGGACGCTGAGCACACACGCTGGAGGCCTCATGGACGCTCTCGACCGCGACATCCTCATCGCCCTGCAGCAGGACGGGCGCCAGACCAACTCCCATCTCGCCGAGCGGCTTCGCCTCTCGGCGTCGGCGATGCATGAGCGTGTCCGCCGCCTTGAGCGAGACGGCATGATCCGCGGCTACCGGGCCGATGTGGCGCCGGAGGCGCTGGGCATCGGCCTCCAGGCCTTCGTCGCGGCTGAACTCAACGCCCACAGCCGCAAACACATCGAGAGCTTCGAACGCGGCATCCTTCGGGTGCCGGGCGTGCGTGCGTGCTACCACCTCACCGGCCGCTTTGACTACCTGCTCCACGTGGCGGTCGGCGACCTCGAGCACCTCGGCCGGCTCATCAAGGTCGACATCGCCGCCATCCCGGGGGTGGCGAAGCTGGAGACGCTGCTGGTGCTCACCGAGGTCCAGGCAGATGCCGGGTGGCCGACTTTTCCCGAAGACCAATGACCCGCCGGCCGTGAGGTCGCCCCGCGGCCGGGCGAGCGAAGGAGGACGCATGAGCGCCCGAAGCGACCTGCGTGACCGGCTCCGCATCAGAGCCGCCGATGTCGCCGCCGTGAGCGACTACTTGACGAGCCCCGACAACCACCTTGTCGACGGCCTGATCGACCTCGTCGAGAAGCGCGGCGGCGTGGCCGAAGTCAACCGCCAGGCGGCTTCCGCCGGCCGCCTCGAGTCGCGCCTCCTGCGTCTGCGCGAGGATCACTCACCGTTCCTCGCCGACCTCGAGTGGCTCGCCGAGCAGCGCGATGCGGAGGCGTTCGTGACGCTGCCCGAGTACCGGCGCAGCGTCCTCGGGACCGGCGCCGACGATGTCGAGTTCGACGAGGCCAACGCCGTCACGCTCGAGATCAGCGCCCTCCAGTATTTCCCCTGGCTCGTCCGTGAGGCCGAGCAGGCGATCGCAGCCCGCCAGCTCATGCCCGGGCGCTACATCAGGGTGCGCAGCATGGCTGAGCAGACGAGGCCAGGCGAGGACATCCTCGCCGTGGCCGCGGCCATGCAGATCATCGGCGCCACCCACGTCGAGACGCTCGACACGCGCGGCAGCGACGGCAGCAACGTCCATCTCGGTGGCGCCGAGACGATCGCCGGCTACTTCGGAGGCATCGGGCAACCCAACGGTCACCCGCTCGCGTGGGCCGACGAGTACCTCCACTATTTCACTCAGTACGGCATCCGCGAAGTGCTCAACGTCAATAGCGGCACGATCCTCCTCTCGCTGCTGATGCACCGATTGGGCATCGAGAACGAGTTCAAGGTGTCGGTGTTCATGGGCGTCGACAACCCTTGGTCGGTGCTCTGGCTGCTGATGGGCGCGCGCCTTCTGGCCGCCGCGGACGGCTCCACCAGCATGGCCGGGCTCAACCTCTCCAACTCCGTGGAGCTCCCGGCCCTGCTCGCCGCCGCCGACATACGTCGCGGCCTGGGCTTCGAAGGCGAGGTGCGTTTCGAGCATCACGTCACGGAGACGTGCAGGAGCATCGTGCGGCAACCGTACGACCGGCGCGCCGACGTGGTCTCGGCGGCGGCGACGGTGCCCAACATCTCGGCGAAACACGAAGGCGGCGACCCCGAGGTGGAGGCCAGCCGCGAGCATCCCAGCGATATCCTCGACTACTTCATCCCCAAGGAGCAGGTGCTGGCCGCCGGCCTGATGCCTCGCCTGGAGCAGAACTACCTCGACAAGCACGCCGCCCTGAACGAGACGGCGGCGGCGCTCACGAAGGCCGGCATCGGCGTCAAGGCCGCGGCGCGGCTTCACGCCGGCGCCCGAGTCGCGACCGCCGCTTGACGCGGGCCACGCCGGCCTGAGCTTCGGCCGCCACGGTGGATCCATCCTTGCCGCCGCCGCGCGCAACGGCGCTCAGGTTCGCCGCGCCTCATGCCGATGAAGGTCTTAGGAGGCCTGGGCGGCGGGTCAGGTTGAGCGAGGAGGCGAGTGAGCACGCAGGAGGCTGTGGTACGGCGCGAGGGCCCTGGTCCAGCCACCTACAGCTACGTGCGCGGCACGGCGCGCGGCCGGCGGGTTCAGCTCAACGGCCGCGACGTGGCCATGGGCTGGATCCTGGCGGCCATGGTGACGTTCGGCGTGGCGGTCGGCCTTCTCTTCCCCTACCTCGTGTCCCCCCTGTTGCACCTCGGGCCGGGCGCAGCAGGTGCCTTCCAACTGGCGTGTGTCGTGGCCGGGCTGATCGTCGGCGGCTTCGCCTATGGTGTCGCCCGCTTCACCCTGTTCCGGGCCAACCTGCGCCTCGCCCGGCTCGCCGCCTACGATGGGCTCACCGGGCTCTACAACCGGCAGCATTTCGGCGTGATGATTGCCGACGAGCTCGAGCGCGCCCGCCGGTCGGGCTCCAGAGTCAGCTTGGTGATCGCCGACCTCGACCACTTCAAGCGGGTCAACGACGAGCACGGCCGCCTGGCCGGCGACGACGCCCTCGCTCGGGTGGCGTGCTGCCTCGAGGGGGCTGTCCGAACATCCGACGCGGCCTGCCGCATCGGCGGCGAAGAGTTCGCGGTGATCCTCCCGGGCACGGGCAAGGCCGTGGCCGTCGCGGTCGCCGAGCGCGTGCGGCTCTGCGTGCGCGAGGGGCACGAGGCGGGCGTCGCGATCACCGTGAGCTGCGGTGTGGCCACGTACCCTGAGGACGCGGACTGCCTGCGCTCCCTCACCAGCCGCGCCGACGACGCCATGTACGCCGCCAAGGCGGCCGGACGCGACGCCGTGCGCGCCTGGAGCCCCGCTCAAGCTGCCCCGGGCCACGCCTGAACGACCGGCGGATCCGCGTGCGGCTACGCCCGCCTAATCCGCGTCGATCTCCTCGTCAGTCGCACCGCTCTCGCTGACGACCATGCGCGCGATGGCGCTCACGACGTCGCCGTCGCGCATGTTCATGACGCGCACGCCCTGGGTGGCGCGCCCGTAGCGCTGGATCTCGTCGGCGCGCATGCGGATGACTACGCCGTCCCGGCTCTGCAGAACGATCTCGTGGTTGTCGCGCACCGTGCGGACGCCGGCAAGATAGCCCTTGCGGTCGGTGAGCGTGATGGTGCGGACGCCGAGGCCGCCGCGGTTCTTCACCGGGTAGTCGGCGATGCGCGTGCGCTTACCGTAGCCGTTCTCCGTGATCACGAAGAGGTCGGCGTCGTCGCGGGCGATGTCCATGCTGATGACCTCGTCGCCCTTGCGCAGGCGCATGCCGATGACACCTGAGGCGCTGCGCCCCGTGGGCCGCACGTCGGCTTCGTGGAAACGGATCGCCTGGCCCAGGCGGCTGACCATCAGGAGGTCGTCGTCGCCCGAGGTGTGGCGCACCGTCATGAGCTCGTCGTCCTCGCGGATCGTGATGGCGATGATGCCGTCGGCCTTGAGCTTGGTGTTGTAGGAGGCGAAGAGGGTCTTCTTGATGACGCCCTTGCGCGTCCCGAGCAGGAGGTACTTGCCCTCGCTCTCGTCGAAGCTCCGCGTGGCGATCACCGCGCACACCTTCTCATCCTGGCGCAGGGGCAGCATGTTGAGCAGGTGCTTGCCGCGCGCGTTGCGGCCGGCGAGCGGCAACTCGTGCACCTTGACCCGGTAGACCTTGCCCACGCTGGTGAAGAACAGCAGGAAGTGGTGCGTGCTGCTGATGAAGAGGTGCTCGACTTCGTCCTCTTCCTTGAGCTCCATCCCGGCGACCCCGATGCCGCCACGGTGCTGCTGGCGGTAGGTGGCGACCGGAAGCCGCTTGATGTAGCCACCCTTGGTGATGGTGATCGCCATCTGCTCCTCGGCGATGAGGTCCTCGAGGTCGATCTCGCCTTCGTCAGGGACGATCTCGGTGCGACGGTCGTCGTTGTACGACCGCTTGATCTCGAGCAGCTCGGCCTTGATGACACCGTAGATCGCGGACTCGTCGCCGAGCAGCTCGCGCAGGTCCTTGATGCGCGCCAGCAGGCCGCGGTGCTCCTCGACGACCTTGTCGCGCTCCAGGCTGGTGAGCTTCTGGAGCCGCAGGTCCAGGATGGCCTGAGCCTGCGGCCGCGTGAGCTCGAAGGTGTCCATGAGCGCTTCACGTGCCGAATCCACGTCAGCGGCGTGCCTGATTATGGCGATCACCTGATCGAGGTTGTCGAGGGCGACCAGGAGCCCTTCGAGGATGTGGGCTCGCGTCTCGGCCTTGTCGAGCTCGAACTTGGTGCGCCGGATGACGATCTCTTTCTGAAAGGCGATGTACGCCTTGAGCATCTCCGGCAGCGTGAGCGTGCGCGGCACGCCGCCGACGAGGGCGATGTTGATGACCCCGAACGTGGTCTGCATCTGGGTGTGCTTGTAGAGCTTGTTGAGCACCACCATCGGCACGGCATCGCGCTTGAGCTCGATGACCAGGCGCATGCCCGAGCGATCCGATTCGTTGCGGAGGTCGCTGATCTCGGTGAGCTTCTTGGTCTTGACCAGGTCGACGATGTTGTCGATCAGTGAGGCCCGGTTGACCTGGTAGGGGAGCTCGGTGACGACGATCGCTGACCGGTTGCCCTTGAGCTGCTCGGTGTGGGCCTTAGCACGCACGCGCACGCGTCCACGGCCGGTACGGTAGGCCTCTTTGAAGCCGCCGGTGCCGAGGATCACGCCGCCGGTTGGGAAGTCCGGCCCCTTGATGAATTCCATGAGATCGTCGGCCGTGGCGTCCGGGTTCTCGATGACGTGCGCCGTGGCGTCGACGACCTCTCCCAGGTTGTGCGGCGGGATGTTTGTCGCCATGCCCACGGCGATGCCGGAGGCGCCGTTGACCATCAGGTTGGGCATGCGGCTGGGGAGCACGGTGGGCTCGCGCCGCGTCTCGTCGTAGTTGGGCACCCAGTCGACGGTGTTGGCGTCGATGTCACGCATCATCTCTGTGGCGATGCGGCTCAACCGCGCCTCGGTGTAGCGCATCGCCGCCGGCGAGTCGCCCTCGACGGAGCCGAAGTTGCCTTGGCCGTCGACCAGCGTGTAGCGCATGTTGAAATCCTGCGCCATGCGCACGAGGGTGGGGTAGATGACCGCCTCGCCGTGCGGATGGTAGTTACCGGAGGTGTCGCCGGCGATCTTGGCGCACTTGCGGTGCTGCTTGTTGGGCGCCAGGCCGAGGTCGTTCATCGCCACGAGGATGCGGCGCTGGCTGGGCTTGAGGCCGTCGCGGACGTCGGGGAGGGCGCGGTCGACGATGACGCTCATCGCGTAGTCGATGAACGACGAACGCATCTCGTCTTCGAGCTCGATGGGCTCGATCTTGCCCTCGAGTGTCTGCAGGTGATCAGACATCGAGGAAGCGCACCTCCTTCGCGTTCTTCTCGATGAACTCGCGACGCGGCTCGACCTTGTCGCCCATCAGCATCGTGAAGACCTCATCCGCAGCCTGGATGTCCTCCATGGACACCAGCATGAGCGTACGGGTCATCGGGTTCATGGTGGTGTCCCAGAGCTGGTCGGGGTTCATCTCGCCGAGGCCCTTGAAGCGTTGAAGCTGGATGCCCTCCTTGGCGAGCTCCACGATCTCGACGCGCAGGTCTTCGTAGCTGTGCGCCTCGGCCTTGCGATTGCCGAGGTGCAGCACGAAGGGCGGCCTGCCGACCATCTCGCTGACGCGCTCGTGCACGCGGCGGAGAGCCTGGAACTCACGCCCGGCGACCGCCGAGTACGGGATCCGCAGGTTCACGGCCAGGCCGGTCCGGCGCTCCACGAGACGCGTGTCGGCGATGCGCTGCTCCTCGTCGGCGGCGAGGACGTCGATGACGTAACGCTTGTCGATGTCGGCGCGCAGCGTCTCGACGAGCGCCTCGAACGTCGGCAGCTCGGCCTCGATCATGGGTCCGTTCTTGAGCCAGTCGATGAGCTCGCCGCCCCACTGGCTCTTGAGCTTCTTGACCCAGCCCTCGTACTCGCTGAAGAGCCTGAGGAAGCGCTGGTACTTGGCCTCGCTGAAGGTGAACCCCGTGTCGGTGTTGTCGACGCGGATCTGCTCGAGGCGGCCACGCAGGAGGATCTCCTCGAGCTGGGGCTCCTTGTGGATGTAGGTCTCCTGGTTGCCCTGCTTGAGCCGGTAGAGCGGGGGCTGGGCGATATACACGTAGCCAGCCTCGACCAGGGGCCTCATGTGACGGAAGAGGAAGGTGAGAATGAGCGTGCGGATGTGTGAGCCGTCGACGTCGGCGTCGGTCATGATGATGATCTTGTGGTAACGGGCCTGCGTGACGTCGAACTCGTCGCCGAGGCCGGCGCCGATGGCGCTCACCATCGTGAGGATCTCGTTGTTGGCGAGCATCTTGTCGATACGCGCCTTCTCGACGTTGATGATCTTGCCGCGCAGCGGAAGGATGGCCTGGAAGCTGCGGTCGCGCGCCTGCTTGGCGGAGCCGCCGGCTGAGTCGCCCTCCACGAGGTAGATCTCGCTCAGCGCCGGGTCCTTGATCGAGCAATCGGCGAGCTTGCCCGGGAGGGTGCTGCCCTCGAGCAGACCTTTGCGGCGCGTGAGGTCGCGCGCTTTGCGCGCCGCGTTGCGCGCCCGCGCGGCATTGACCGACTTGTCGACGATCTGCCGCGCCTCACTGGGGTTCTCCTCGAGAAACTCGGCCAGCTTGGCGTTGACGGAGACCTCGACGAGGCTGCGGATCTCCGTGTTGCCCAGCTTGGTCTTGGTCTGGCCCTCGAACTGGGGGTTCTTGAGCTTCACGGAGATGAGCGCCGTAAGGCCTTCCCGCACGTCCTCGCCGGAGAGGTTCTCCTCCTTCTCCTTGAGGAGGTTCTTCTGCCGGGCGTAGTCGTTGATGGTGCGGGTCAGGGCGCTGCGGAAACCGGAGAGATGCGAGCCGCCTTCCGTGGTGTTGATGTTGTTGGCAAAGGTGAAGATGGACTCGTTGTACGACGAGTTCCACTGCATGGCGATCTCGACGGCGCCGTCCTCGGTCTCGTTGTCGAAGAAGATGATGCTGCGGTGGATGGCGTCCTTCTCGCGGTTGATATAGGCGACGAAGTCCTTGATACCGCCTTCGTACTGGAAGACGACGCTCTCGCCCTCGGCGCGCTCGTCGTTGAGCTCGATGCGCAGGCCCTTGGTGAGGAAGGCGGTCTCGCGCAGGCGCTGGGCGAGCACTCGAAAGTCGTACTCGACCTCCTCGAAGATGTCCGAGTCGGCGAGGAAGGAGACGGTCGTGCCCGTGGGCGCGCCCTTCTCCAGCTTCTCCTTCTTCTCGAGCGTGCCCACGGGCACGCCGCGCTCAAAGCGCTCGTGCCAGTGATAGCCTTCGAGATAGATGTCGAGCTCGAGCCACTCCGAAAGAGCGTTGACGACGGAGACCCCGACGCCGTGCAAGCCGCCGGAGACCTTGTAGCCGGCGCCGCCGAACTTGCCGCCGGCGTGCAGCATCGTGAGCACGATCTCGGCGGCAGGCTTGCCGTACTTCTCCATGATGCCGACGGGGATGCCACGGCCGTCGTCGGAGATGCTGATGGAGTTGTCGGGGTTGACGGTGACCGTGATGCCGGCGCAGTAGCCGGCGAGAGCTTCGTCAACGGAGTTGTCGACCACCTCATAGACGAGATGGTGAAGGCCCCGAGGCCCGGTGGAACCGATGTACATGCCGGGCCGCTCGCGGACCGGATCGAGGCCTTCGAGGACCTGGATATCCTGAGCGTCGTAGTGCGGCTGCTTCACTCGACCTCGCAGTGTGCCGAGGGGTTGGACACGGGCGTGGGGGCAGGGCGCCCCCGCCTGCCCGAGTATATCAAAGCGTGAGCCTGAGGGCGACCCTGAGGCCGTGCCAAAAGTGCCGCAAATCGGCGCTATTTGTCAACGAGGCAGCGGTTCCTCGTCGGGAAACTCGGAGGGCCCAGCCGCAGGTGTCCGCAACACTGCCTCGATGGCCGCTCGGAGCCGTTCATCGTGCACTCCTTCAGCCTGCCTCCGCGCACCACCGAGATCGGGTGGCGCGGACCTCTCCCGAGCCACTTCACTCTCCGCGGCCGGGTCGACTTCGTCCTGGCTCGCTGCCGCCCTCTCGACCACGAATCGGAATCGCTTCACCGGGTGCCCGGGGGTGAGCTCGTCCATGCGCCTCAGGATGCGACCGCCCAGGTAGGTGAGCTCGTTGGCCCAGACCGAGGACGTGCACTCGACGGTGAGCAGGCCACGGGCGAAGGCGCGCGGGCGGGCGCCGCTCGCCACCTGCTCGCCGGAGGCGCGCGCCCAGGCCCCGTAGGCGCGGGCCTGCTCACTCGTGGCGAGGCGGTCGAGCGACGCGTTGAGGACGTCGCCGAGGCGCGTCGGTGCGCTCGCGCGGTCCCCCGCGCCGCCGTCGGCCGAGCCCGCCCCTCGACGCCGCCGCGAGCTCACAACGCGTCCAGGGCCGGCGCCGCCGGCCCTGCCGCGTCGGCCGTCGGTAGCGCGTCTCCAGCCCCGACCGAGCCATCCAGCGGCAGCTCGATCACGGTGGCCTCGGCGAGCTCGTCGGCGGTGAAGTAGTGGCGGTTCGTGGTGGTGATGATCGCCTGTCCCGCCGCGGCAAGGCGCCGTACCAGGAGTCGGCGGCGAGCATCGTCGAGCTCGCTCATCACGTCGTCAAGGAAGAGCATGCCCTGTTCTCCGGTCCGCTCCGCCGCAAGCTCTTGCTCCGCCAGGAGCAGCGCCAGCACGGCCGCGCGCTGCTCGCCCTGGGAGCCGAAGAGGCGCAGGTCGCGGCCGCCGCGCGGAAGGTCCACCGGGCCGCACACCGGGCCTACCGGCCGGCCGGCCGCGGACGAAGCCGGCGGCCGCGCGCCGCCCGTTATCGGCCTGGGCTCGCCCAGTGGGCCTGATGACCCGCCGCCATCGCTGCCCGCCGCCACCTCAAGAAACCGGAGGTCGTCGCGGTGAGGCCCGAAGAGCGTGAGGCCGCGCGCCGTCTCGCCCGGGCGCCGGACGCGCAGCTCATCCAGCAGCGCGGCTTCGTCATAGTCCACCGCGGTGAGCTGGCTTACGAGCTGGAGGGAGAAGCTGCCGCGGGCCGGAGCCAAGGCGGTGGCGGTGGCGGCGAAGCGCCCGTGAAGCTCAGCGACGAGGTCGCGACGGCGAAGGCCCAACGCAGCGGCGGCGCGCGCGAACTGCGCGTCCCAAGGGTCGAGCGCGGCGGCGGCGGCCCCGTGCTTGACGGCTACCAGCTGCGCGTTGCGCTGGCGCAGCGCCGCCTGCAGATCGCGGGCGGCGGCGAAGTACTGGGGGTCGAGCGCGGCGGCGAAGGCGTCGAGGTGAGCCCGCCGCCGCGCCGGGCTGCCCTTGACAAGCAGGAGGCTCTCGGGGACGAAGATGAACACCTGGCAGCGGCCGCGAAGGTCGTCCAGAGACGTGACCTCGGCGCCGTTCCAGCGAACCCGCTTGCCCTGCCCGGGCGCGAAGCCGACGGCGACGGTCTGGAGGGGGCCCGAGGAGCCACCCAGCTCCAGCTCGACGCGTGCGAACCGCTCACCCCAGGTGATGAGTTTCTCCTCGCGGCGCGTGCGCGGTGAGGCGCCACGCAGGGCGAACCACGCACCCTCGAGCAGATTCGTCTTGCCGGCCGCGTTCTCGCCGACGACCACGTTGAGCCCCGCGCTGAAACGTACGCCGGCGTCGCAGTAGGAGCGGAAGTTGACCAGCCTTAGTGCGGAGACGAACACACGCGATACTCCTCGCCGTTCACGGCGACCACGTCTCCGGGCTGCACGACCCGCCCGCGGCGCGCCTCAAACACGCCATTCACGGTGACGTCTCCACCCTGGATGAGAAGTTTGGCATGACCACCGGTGCCCGCTGCGCCGGCGAGCTTCAGAAACGACCCCAGTGCCAGAGGCCCGTTGACGGCCACCTCTCGCACCACGAACGGACCGCCCCTCAGCTGCTCAGGCGGATGGGCATGATGAGGTAGACGAAGTCGCCGGCGGCGCCGCTCACGAGCCCGGGGCGTAGCGGGCTGGTGAAGCGGAGCAGTACCCCGGCCTCGTCGATAGCGTCGATGCCCTCGATGAGGTAACCGGGGTTGAAGCCGATCTCGAACGCCTCGCCGCCGAACTCGATCTCCAGTGATTCCTCAGCCTGGCCGACGTCCTGAGTGAGAGCCTTCATGGTGAGCCGGCCTTCATCGAACGCCAGGCGAAGGGGCGCGTTCTTCTGGGCGAGAAGGCTGACGCGCCGCGCCGCCGACATGAACGTGTCACGGGCGATGGTGACCTCGTAGTCGAAGGTCTCCGGAAGCAATTGCTTGTAGTTCGGGAACTGCCCGTCGATCAGCCGCGATGCGATCCAGACATCACCCCCAGGATGGGTGAGCTTGAACAGCGCCTGGTTCTCGCCGATCACGATCTCGAGGTCACCATCGCCCATGGAGGCCGCGAGGCGCGAAACCTCCCCTAGGGCCTTCACCGGCACGATCGCCTGCACATCATGCTCGAGCGCCTTGCCGAGCTTCGTCTCCTTGACCGCGAGCCGGTAGCTGTCGGTGGCGACCATCTTCAAGGTGTCGCCGACGATAGTCATGAGGACGCCGGTGAGTATGGGCCGCGTCTCGTCGCGCGACGCCGCGCGGCCTACCTTGTTCAAGGTCTCCACGAAGGGGTCGCGGCCGACGACGATGGCGCCCTCGGCATCGAAGGTCGAGGTCTGCGGGAAGTCGCTCGCCGACCATGCGTTGAGTGAGAACTCGGCGCGTCCGGCGGTGACCTTGACGGCGGCTTCGCCGCCGTCGACCACGACTTCGTTCCCGGGCAGGTTGCGCACCACGTCGGTGAACAGCCGCGCCGGCACTACGATCTCGCCCTCGCGCTCCACATTCGTGGCGAAGCTGGCCTTGATCGACAGTTCCATGTCGGTCGAGTAGAGGTCGAGCCGCCCGGGGGCCGCCTGGAGAAGGATGCCTGAAAGCACCGGCAGGGTGCTGCGCGTGGACACGCCGCGGGCGAGGATCGCCAGTTTGTCGACCAACGCAGAGCGATCACACGTGAGCTTCATCCCGACTCCTTATGACAATAAAGAGAAGACATACTCTCCTCGTCATCGTCATAGCACCTGTTGACGATGTGGAGAGAGGCGGTTCTTCCTGCACGGTGAGGGCGGCCGCCCCTGCACGGCGCTGTGGACGCTGTGTGCAGAACCAGACGCGTTGCCGGCACTGACCCGTCTCGTAGTGGGAAGCATAGCCGATTTGGAGCCCTGGAGGGAGAACGTCCACCGGTCACGCACGGGCTCTCCACAGGCTTTGTGGAGGAGAGCTATGAGGCCGCGGCGCCGAGCTCGGCCAAGCGCGTCACTGAGCGGACTTGAGGCGTGCGCTGATGAGCTCGATGAGATCCTGGAGCTGCGGGTCGTGGCCGTCCTTGAGCTGGCGGTCGACCTTGTCGACCGCGTAGATCACGGTGGTGTGATGGCGCCCGCCGAAGCGCGTGCCGATCTGCGGCAACGACGCCTCGGTAAGGGAGCGCGCCAGATACATGGCGATCTGGCGCGCGTAGGCCACATCCTGGGTGCGGCGGTTGCCACGCAGGTCGTTGACGTGGAGCCCGAACTGGCGGGCGACCTCGGCCTGCACCATCTCCACCGTCACCGGGTGCTGGTACACCTTGGGGAGGATGTCCTTGAGCGCCTCCTTGGTCACCTCGAGGGTGACGTCGGTGCCCTGGATGGAGGCGAAGCTGACCGCCCGTGTGAGCGCCCCGTAGAGCTCCCTGATGTTGGTGGTGACGCGCGAGGCGATCCACTCGAGCGCCTCGGGCTCGCTGATGTGGAAACCCTCCCACTTGACCTGCTTGCGGAGGATGGCGATCCGCGTCTCAAGGTCCGGGCGGCTGATGTCGACCACCACTCCCTGGCCGAATCGCGTCCGCAGGCGCTCCTCGAGCGCCTCCAGCTCGCGCGGGGGCCGGTCGGAGGTGATCACGATCTGCTTGCCCGCCTCGTAAAGCGCGTTGAAGGTGTGGAAGAACTCCACCTGCGTACCCTCCTTGCCGGCGAGAAACTGAACGTCGTCGATGAGGAGGATGTCGTTGGTCCGGTACTTGGTCTTGAATCCCTCCACGCGGCTCTTGTCGCTGACGCCGCTGATGAAGTCGTCCGTGAAGCGTTCGCACGTGACATACCGCACGTGGAGGCCCGGGTGCAGGCTCAGGGCATCGTGTGCGATGGCTTGGATGAGGTGGGTCTTGCCGAGGCCCGTGTCGGCGTAGACGAAGACCGGGTTATAGGCCGTGGCCGGAGACTCGGCGACGCTTCGCGCCACGGCGGCCGCGTACTCGTTATGGGGCCCGGTGACGAAGCGCTCGAAAACGTAGCGGGGGTTGAGGTCGCCGGCGACATGGGTGGCCACGCCGGGCTCGCCGGCCCGGGCGCGGGCAGGTTGGCCGGCCGGCGGCGCGGGCTCCGGTGCTCCGGCGGGTCCGCTCGCGGCGTGCGAAGGCGACATCTCGGCGGCGCGCTCGTCGACGACCACCCGGACCTCGACGTGGTCGCCGAGCACGGCGCCGAGGGCCTCGGCGACCTGCCCGGCGAGGCGCTTCTCGATCCATTCGCGGGCGAAATCGTTGGGCACACCGATCACGAAGGCGCCGTCCTCGAGGCCCAGCGGCAGGGTACGGTCGAACCAGAACTGGAAGGCGGATTCGTTGAGACGCCCACGAAGATGCTTCTTCGCCTCGTCCCAGATGAGTGTCAGCTGGTCGTCCGTAAGTACCCTGTCTTCGCGATCCCCGGGGATGCGGCGGCCCGCCGGGGAAGGGAGAGATCGTCAGTCAGAGGATGCTCTCGAGGAGGCGCAACCCCTCCTCGCGCAAAGCTCGTTTGCCACCATCGAGGGAGTGTATCAACCCCATGTCCTGCAGTACAACGAGTTCGCGGAAGGCCGTGGCTGCGGCGATGCCCAGCTCCTTGGCGATCGCCGTGGGACCGGCCGACCCGAGCTCCATGAGCAGCACGAGGACCTTCGTCTGGCGCGTGCTGATCCTGACCTCGGGCACCTTCTCCCTGGCCGGCTCCTCGGGGGCATGGGCCGGCATCTTGATCGTGAACACAGCTCCGGTGCCGAGGTTATCCTCGACGGTGAGGACGCCGCGCAGGAATTGGAGCGACTCGCGCGCGAGGGGCAGCCCCGAACCGACCCCGCGAATAAGCTGGCGGTGGAGTGCTGTCGCGGTCGTGAAGCCAGGTTGGAAGGCGCGCTCCTTGTCCTCGACGCCGGGCCCGTGGTCGGAGATGCGGATGGTCTGGCCGTTGTCGAGGATGGTGATCACGACGTCCTGAAAGTAGGCGTGCAGGAGATTCTCGATGAGCTCCTGGATGACGGCGTACGGGACCTGGCCGCCTTGCTCGCGGCAGTAGTGATACGTCTTCTCCGCCAAGGAGGCGATGAGGGCGGGCAGATCACCTTCCTCCACGACCACCACGCGCGGCTGGCTGGTGAGGGTGTCATAGATGGCGATCCGAGGAGCCCCGGAGCCGGTGGGCACGTCGGGAAGGGCGGCGGCCACGGCGCCGCCGGGGGCGGCCGCCCCAGCAGCGCGCTGAGCGGGCGGCCGGGCGGCGGCTCCCTCGTCGGCGAGCAGCCTGTCGAGGAACGACTCCATAGGGGCGCCGAGTATAGCAGAGCGGCGGCGGGGCTCTGAAACGTCGGGTGAACCCCAGAGAAACGCCCTTTTGCAGCACAAAGCGGGAAGTTGTCCACAGGGTGTTCACGATATGTGGAAAGCGCGCCACTCGGACCGCCGCCGCCTGTGCAATTTGCGGCAGTTGTGGAGAGGGCGATTTCAGCAGGGGGTGGACGACGATCCTGCCCCTCGCCCCCACGGCCCCACGCCTGAGGCCCCCACCGCCGTCTGTCGCCCCCTCGAGCGACAGACGTTCTTCCCTGCAAATACGGCATTTCTCCAGACGACGGACGGGCGGGGGTGGTGTCAAGCGTACTTGCTGACGCCAATGCCTTATCCACGGCGATTGTGAGCCTGCAAGCGTGGGAAAAGGTTCTTATCCACATTGTCCACAGGCGGGTGTGAACGCCGCCGTGGCCGGCTGAAATGAGAATGGCCCGCCGGGTCACGGTGCAGTAGACTGGGCGAGTCCTGCGGAGCTCCTGGCGGAGGAGCTGAGAAGGCGCTTCCTAGCGCCGACGCGTCGAACCTGACCACCAGAATGGTGGCGGCGCCTCGCGGCGCTGCTGGGTAATTCCAGCGAAGGGAGAGATCGAAAGATGAGCACTCCACTGGCCCCATCCCCGAGCCCTGCTCTCGATGTGCGAGCGCGGCTCAACCTCAACCCCGCGCGCTGGGGCGTGCAGGCGCTGGCCGAGATCGGGGTGGCCATCGCCCTCGCCGCCGTCCTCGGCCAAGTGCGTCTCTTCGTGATGCCGCAGGGCGGCTCGGTGAGCCTCGAGCTGCTGCCCCTGATCTTCATCGCGGTGCGCCGCGGAGTAGTGCCGGCGGCGACGGCCGGGCTGCTGTACGGTCTTCTGCAGATGTACCTCCCCGGGTTCTACTATTTCCACCCCGCGCAGGTCGCGCTCGACTACCCCCTCGCCTTCACGGCGGTCGCCGCCGCGGGCCTCGTCGATGTGCGTGGCTGGCGCACGCTCGCTCTCGCCGTCCTTCTCGCCGTGGCAGCCCGCCTGGCGTGTCACTTCCTGTCAGGGTTGATCTTCTTCGCCTCCTACGCTCCCGATTGGGAGGCGCCGTGGCTCTACGCGCTCACGTACAACCTCCTCTACCTGGTGCCTGAAGGCGTGCTCACAGCGCTCCTGCTGTGGCCGCTGCTGAAGGCCTACGACGCGGCCTTCCCGGGCCGCGGCGGGCGGGCCGTGTGAGGGGCGTCGTCTTCCTCGATGGGGAGTACTCCGACCCTGGTTTCTACGCAGGGCTGGCGCGGGGCGCCGACCTCGTGGTCGCGGCCGATGGCGGCGCGCGCTTCCTGCTCGAAGAGGGGCTGCGCCCCGACCTGGTCGTCGGTGACTTCGACTCCCTGGCGGCGGCGGACGTGGAACGCCTGGCCGCCGACGGCGTCGAGATCATGCGGCATCCGGTCCGCAAGGACTGCACCGACGGCGAGCTCGCCGTCGACGAGGTGAGGCGGCGCGGGGCGGACGATCTGCTGCTCGTGGGTGCTCTCGGGGCGCTCGACCACACCCTCGGGCACCTCGCTATCCTCTGGCGCCTCGCGAAGGCCGGCGCCCGCGCGCGCCTGGCGACTCCGCGCCTGGCGGCGCGCGTCCTCGTGGCCCCGGCCGCGACCGCGTTGGGCGCACCTCCGGGCACGCGTGTCTCACTCGTCTCCCTGGGTGGGGATGCGGTGGTGACGCTTGAAGGCCTCGAGTACTCCCTGGTGCGTGGCAGGCTGCCAGGTGACGCCTGCCTGGGGCTGGGCAACGCCGTCACTGCCGCGGCGCGGATCGTCGTGCACGAGGGGGCCGTGGCCGTCCTGGTCGAGAGTGCCGGAGAGACCTTCCCGGAGGGCGGATGAGCGCCGCGGCCGTCGACCTGCGCGCCTGGCGCGCCGCCGCCATGGCCTGGGCAGCGGTGGTCGTGCTCTTCGGCGTGCTCCCCACGCAGGCCGCCGTGCACGCCTTCGCCGGTGAGCGCGAGGACGTGCTCACAAGTGGCGGGCACTTCCTCGAGTACGCGGTTCTCGCCGCCCTCGTCGCGCTCGCGTCGAGCAGCTCGGGTGGCGGCCGCCGGACGCTCCTGAATGCGTTCGCCGGCGCCGTAGGGTTGGGGGCAGCGGTCGAGCTCGTGCAGGCGCCGCTTCCCTACCGGGACTTCCAGATCGGCGACCTCGCGGTCGACGCCGCCGGTGCGGCGGTCGCGCTCCTGCTCTTCAGTCTGGGTGCTTGGGCGGCGGCGCGGCCACCACGATCGCGTCGCGGATGATGCTGGCAGCGACGTCGTCACAGCAGATCTCGTAGACGCTCTCGCTCACCAGGTACTTGAGCGTGGTGACCCTGAGCTGGCGTGATCCGGTGGGGTCGCGCTGCGGGGGGTGCTGGGGCTCCTCGATGGTCACGATGCGTCTCCTTCGGTCCGCGCCTGTAATGAATGTCGGGCCGGCGGGGCGCGGAGTTTACTAAGATGCGTAAACAATCGAGACTTCAGCGAGGGAGGCCACGTGATCAGCATCGACGAAGCCATCGACGCCGTCCTCGCCGCCGTGCGCCCGTTGCCGGGAGAAGACGTGCCGCTGCTCGACGCGCTCGGCCGCGCGACGGCCGTCGAGATCGCCTCGGCGGAACGCGTACCGGCATTCGACAACTCGGCGATGGACGGCTACGCCATGCGCGGCGCCGAGCTCGAAGCGGGCCGCCGCGAGTACACGGTCGCCGTCGAGATCCCGGCCGGCCGCTGGGTCGGTGAGGCGGTCGCTCCCGGAGACGCCGCCAAGATCATGACCGGCGCCCCTCTCCCGCCCGGGGTCGACACGGTGGTGCCGGTGGAGCTCACGGAGCAGCACGGCGACAGGCTGCTGGTGCGAGAGCCGGTACAGCCGGGCGCCAACGTGCGCCGGGCGGGCGAGGACGTCGCCGTGGGCGAGGTCCTGTTCACGCCCGGGGCCCGCCTCGGCCCGGCCGAGGTCGGCCTGCTCGCCTCGGTAGGGCACGAGTCGGTCGCCGTGGCGCGACGCCCGCGCGTCGCCATCCTCGCCACGGGCAGCGAGCTGGTACCGCTCGGGGCGCCGCTGGCCCCCGGCCAGATCCGCAACTCGAACTCCTTCACTGCGTACGGGCAGGTGCTGGCGGCCGGTGCCGAACCGGCGCTGCTGGGCATCGCCCGTGACGACCTCGACGAGACGCGGAGGATGATCGCCCAGGCCCTCGACTACGACGTCGTGATCACGTCGGGCGGCGTCTCGGTGGGCGAGTTCGACTTCGTCAAGCAGGTGCAGGGCGAACTCGGCGTGGAGCGCCGCTTCTGGGGCGTGGCCACCAAGCCGGGCAAGCCGCTCGCCTTCGGCGTCCGTGGCGACACGCTCGTGTTCGGTGTCCCCGGCAACCCGGTCGCCGCGATGGTCAGCTTCGAGCTGTACATCCGGCCTGCGCTCCTGGCGCTGCAGGGCCGGCCCGACCGGTACCGGCCGCACGTCTACGCGGCCGCCGACGAGGCGGTGAAGCGCACGAAGGAGCGCACGGAGGCGCGGCGCTGCCGCCTGCTGCACCATGGCCGCGGCTGGGGGTTCACGACCACGGGCCCTCAAGGCTCGAGCATCCTCAGTTCCATGGCGCTGGCCGAGGGCCTTGCTCTGGTGCCTCCCGGCTATCCGGGCGGGGAGGCTGGGGAGGAGTTTCTCGTCATGCTGCTCGACGGCTGCTCTGCAGAGCGGCCCCCGTTCCCCGGCAGCCCGCAGGGGTCAATCGGCGGCTGAGGGCGCCGCGCGCAGCGGAATGCCATGGACGAGCGAGGCCCAGACGATCAGACGGTGGCTGGCGCTGTAGGGCGGCGTGCACGTGGTGAGCACGAGTCCGTAGCCGCGGTCGTACAGGACGCCGGTGTCGTCCGGCCGTACCACCGTGGTCTTGACGACCATGTACCGAAGCTTCGCGTACGGAGTCTCCAGGTAGATGAGGTCCCCTCTCTTGAGCCGGTCCAGCTTGTAGAAGGGGGCGCCGTAGGTGGTCCGGTGACCGGCGACCGCGAAGGGCTCCCCAGCCCCAGGCAGCGGCGTCATGCCGTAGTGCACGGGCCCGCTGCGCAAGAGGGCGCGGTCGCCGTCCGGGTCCAGCCCGGCACGCCCCGGTGCTCCCTCCTGGACCAGACGATCGAGACCGATGCGGGGGATCCGCAGGCGTCCCACCGGATCGCCGGTCTTGAGGCTGCGCCCGTACAGCACGGCGAGCCGTCTGACGAGCTCGGCCGGCGGCACGTTGCGCCTCCGCGCGTTGTCTCTCGCCCCGACAGACGCGACAAAGGCGGAGCTTTGCTGCTGGTAGGCGGTGGCGAGGCGGCCCTGCTGCACCTGGGCGTAGCCTGCCGACCAGAAGGGGTAGGCCAGCACGAGGCCGCCGGCGATGAGGAGGACGTCTGAGAGGCGGCGCACCCAGCGTCTCTGGGCGCGCCGGGCGCGCCGCGCGCCCGCGTCGCCTCCCCCCGTGGCGCTCTCCACGGCCGTCTCGTCGCTGGTACCGGAGTCGCTCATGGGGGCATCGTACTCGTGCCTCGGGAGGCTCACAACATGGTAGACTGACGCCCCGCCGAGGAGGCCGCCGGATGCGTTCGAGCAGCGATGTCCACAACCTCTTGAGTGAGCTCGGCGTGCCCCACGAGATCCTCCACCTCCCCGCGTCGTCCAGGAGTGCCCGCCGGGCGGCGGAGCTGCTGGCGGTGCCTGCCGCCGAAGTCGTCAAGTCCCTTATCTTCCAGGTCGACTCCGACGCCGTGCTGGTGCTGGTGCCAGGCGACGCCACCGCCGACCCGGCCGCCCTCGCGGCCGCCCTGGGCGGCGGCGAGGCGAGGCTGGCGCGTGGGCACCAAGTGCTCGAGCTCACCGGGTACCGCGCGGGCGCGGTGCCGCCGTGTGCGCTCGCCGAGGATCTGCCGGTGGTGGCCGACCCGGCTGTGTTCGCGCCCGACGTCGTGTACTGTGGCGGCGGCGCGACGGCGACCATGCTCAAGATCCGCAGTACCGATCTGCGTGCGCTGGTGCGCCCCCGCCTGGTTGCGCTCAGCAAGCGTGGCTGACCCAGGGGCTCCGCCCGGCGGCGGCGGCCGCCGCCGGTACGGCCCCAGGAACGGATCGGAGTGCACGGAGATGAGAGAAACACCCACCCACAGCTTCGGCTCCTCCGGTCCCTTGGTGGTGCTCCCGCTCGGAAGCGTCAAGCGGCTGGACGCGGCGGCCCTCGAGGTGCTGGAGGAGGTCGGGGTCTCGGTGCCGTCGGCGCCGGCGCGCGCCGCGCTCGCCGCGAAGGGCGCGAAGGTCGACGGCCCGCTCGTCAGGCTGGCCCCGGAGGTGGTGCGCCGCCTCGTCGCTCTCGCGCCCCGCCGGCTCACCCTCGGGGCGCGCTGCGCCGCGCCCCTCGTCACGGGTACTCGCTCGCTTGCCACCACCGATGGCTGCTGCGTAGAGATCTACGACCTGGAGAGCGGCCTGAAGCGCGGCACGACGGCTGCCGATGTGGCGACCATCGCGC
>Ga0265296_1000764_pt1 | contig 43793 bp, 34 predicted proteins | sample MunlanPumphouse1_FD_189073 | JGI IMG/M metagenome (GOLD analysis project Ga0265296, IMG submission 189073) | Groundwater microbial communities from a municipal landfill in Southern Ontario, Canada - Pumphouse #1 | ecosystem: Environmental > Aquatic > Deep subsurface > Groundwater | place... | reverse complement strand
GTCCGGATAATAAGGTGCGTTTTGGCGGATTGAACAATCTGATCGGCCATTTCAAAATCGCTGCGGCCTTGAAACTTCAGGGACTGATTTTTCATCTCGGCGCGGCTAAAGGGGGAGACAGAGCGGAAGCGATTGTCCGCATGGCGGAAATGATGAAAAAAGCGCTCGCGGCCGTGTCCGGATCCGCGCCGTTAATTTTGGAGAACACGGCGGGCGGCGGCACCAAGCTCGGCGCGTCGCCGGAAGAGTTTGGCGAGATTTGCCGCAAAGTAAAAAGCAATCGCGTTAAAATTTGTTTGGACACGGCACATATGTTTGAAGCGGGCTGGCTCTGCCGGTTTGACAAAAAAGAGCTGGATGAATTCGTGAGGCGTTGCGACAGCGCTTTCGGCTGGGCAAAAGTGGCGGCGCTTCACATCAACGACTCGGCGACCGCCTGCGGTTCGCATCACGACCGGCACGAGAATATCGGCGAGGGAAAGATCGGACTCGCCGGGTTCCAGCAATTGGCGGTTCACCCCAAATTCAATAAGTTGCCCTGGATTTTGGAAGTGCCTGGTTTTTCAGGAGAAGGACCGGATAAAAAGAATGTAAGAATATTAAAAGAGTTATTTAATAAGCAGAGTAAGCAGAGTAAGCAATAAGCAGAGTAAGCAATAAGCAGAGTAAGCAATGAGGGTCTTACTTCTTCTACTTATTACTTATTGCTTACTCTGCTTATTGCTTATTACATTGTCAAATATGCTATTTCGCAAACTATTCATCGCGACTCTGCCAATGTGGCTGGTTTTTATTGTCAATAGTGTCCTTGTCTACGGTTTGTTTATTCAAGACAATGTATTCATTAGCATTGTGTTTCATGGCGCGGGAGGTTTTGCCGTAGCTTGGACAGCGCATATTATCCACCGAAATATCTTATCGTCAAAAATTACGATTCATCCAGTTTGGCTTTTTCTTCTCTTTTTTACGGGATTGGCGGCGGTGTTTGGGATAGGATGGGAAATTATGGAGTTTATCGTAAATTTTTTTATTATATCCCTTGGCAATAATTACGGTTTAGCTGATACTTTATTGGATTTGGTTATGGATACTGTCGGCGGAGCGGTGTTTTTCTTCGGTTGGTTCTTTTTTGGGAAGAGAGAATAAACATTTGACAGGAAATGATTTTTACGGTAGACTATCGTTATTCGTTTTTGATCCCTCGGCGCAAGTTTTTTTACTTTTGACTTTTAACTTCAACCTATGTCTCAAGATAACATGATAAAAATGGAGTGTACAGAGTGCAAACATACTAACTATTTTTCCCGCAAGAATAAAAAGACGCTAAAAGATCGTTTGGAAATAAAAAAATTTTGCAAGTTTTGCCAGAAGCATACGATGCATAAAGAGACTAAGTAGTTATAAAAGTTTTTGAGTTTATAATAAGTTTGGCCGTCACAGTAAGGCGGCCTTTCTTTTTGTCCACTGCTATGATTGCGGATTAGTAACTGAAGATTGGCGTGTTGGCGTGTTGGCGTGTTGTTGTGCTGTAGCTGTTAAAAGGAGGTAAAATTTTATGTCAAGGTTATCTTTTATTATCGTCTTTCAACAAGTTGCCTTTGATACTCTTTGGACTTGGGGAATAGAGGGTGTTGCGTATTTTCCACTTTTCCACATACTGCCCGATGCCTCGGCTATTGGTTTTGTTTAGTATTGTGGTTTTTTTTTGCGACCATTTTACTAAACTTTCAAAATTGATTTTGTATCTTCCGGCAACAATAACATAGGTTATTTCTTGGTCCTTTATAGCGCGCCTAATAGTTTGAGCGTTAACGCCAAATAGCCGCGCCGCTTCAGATATGGAGACTCTGACGATTTCGTTTTGTTCAGTTGTTTTTTTAATTTGATTTACCACATTAATCATTTATTACACTGGTTAGTTGCAGTCGTTGGGAATGACAAGTTGATGACAAAATGGCGTTCGGCGACAGTCCCGTTAGGTATACATTTACGATTATGCTCGTAACAAATTTCGCCGCGAGGTTCAATTTGTTATTCCTTTTAGTTCTTTAGTCATTATGATAGTTTGACTCCAGAATCTAACGCAACATTTGTATAATGGGAGGAGTGTCAAATTGATCCGCCAATCGGCGGAGAAATTTGATCCTTTTGCTGATTTGCCAGCCGAATTTCACTGCGACGTTCAATTCGGCGCTCCTTATGACAATTACAGATAGTATTGTTGCGTTAAAAAGTTGAATCCAAGATAGTTTGACTCCAGAATCTAACGCAACACTTGTATAATGGGAGGAGTGTCAAATTGATCCGCCAATCGGCGGAGAAATTTGATCCTTTTGCTGATTTGCCAGCCGAATTTCACTGCGACGTTCAATTCGGCACTCCTTATGACAATTACAGATAGTATTGTTGCGTTAAAAAGTTGAATCCAAGATATTATTTGTTTGTGGATAAGTTTATCCGTCTACGCCTGTGGGCTGCGCCGGACAAGAAGGTGGTTTAATCCGCCCAAAAGGCGGACAAGAGTCCAGAGCTTGCTCTGGGGTTCATACCTTTGATTTGTTTGTATAATAAGATCTATACAAATAATAGCAGATTGAAGTAAATTTTGTCAAGAGTTATGAATATATACCTCTCTGCTCTATTAATTCCGATTTTAGATTTTATCCATACATTATTATTTTATTAAGATTTAGCTAAAAAACAATCTTTAGCTTCGGGGTATTATACGAAATTTAATTAGCAATTGAGTATAAATAGCATTATTATTGATCATTTATATTCACAAAAGTCTACACTAGAGTATACAAACTATTTTTTTGTCTATAGAATATACTAGAATAATAGGAAAAAATCCAGTAAAGTATAGGCTAGTCTATACAAACACGATGCATGATGCACGCATCTCACGATGCACGAGGCACGCAGCATAATTCATAGCATGATACATGATGCACGAGGCAGATAGCATGACACAATTTGTATCATTCGTTATGCATCATGTTGCGTGCATCATGCATCATGAAAAAGGACTTTGCTTTTTTTGATTGATTATGATATATTTATGGTCGTCAAATTGGCTAATTTGTCTGTTTTTTGATATTTATAGAAATTGGAAAAATGATTGAAATACGATTGAAATAATGTAGAAATAATAAGAAATTGGAAACTGGAGTGTAACATTTTTTTGTTTCCCCCGTCTTCATATATGAGGAATATCAATGAAAAAATTATTTTGTACAGAATTAGAACAAAGCATGACCATGAGGCCTTTGCTGAATTATATGACAAGTACGTGGAGAAGATTTATCGATTTATATACTTTAAGATATCCCATAAGCATGATGCGGAAGATTTGACTAGCGAAGCATTTTTGAAAGTTTGGAATTATTTAACTGCCAAAGAAGATAGAAAAATTCAAAGTTTTAGCGGGCTTATCTACGGTATCGCCAGAAATAATGTTATAGATTGGTATCGCGATAGGGCAAAAAAACCGGAATGCGGACTTGATGAAAATATTGTGAGACAGATCAGCATAGAGCCGATGAGAGAATTGGACGCGAAATACGACAGTAATTATTTGCTTAAACTTATTAAAACACTTAAGCAAGAATATAGGGAAATTGTTCTATTGCGATATATTGAAGAATTGCCAATCAAAGACATCGCGCTTATTGTCGGAAAAAAGAAAACTGCGGTGCGCGTGGTATTGCACAGAGCAATAAAAAAACTCAAAAGCGTGAATGCTTTCCCTTACGGAGAGGCGGGCGCGCAAAAAAAATAAATTCAAACGCTTTCCTGTGGAGTATTCTGGAAGGCGCTGGATAAAGCAAATAGCCCTGGGTAGCTATGAGCCAACCATCAATAAGAGAACAATTGAAAAAATTAAAAGAAGAAGGCAGTCAGTTGAACCCTGACCGTTTTTGGGTTTTGGGCAATAGAGAGCGGCTCCTTAGACATATTGCGCATATTGCGGTTGCGCAAAACAGGCCGGAAAAATTAGATTTTGATTTGTTTGAGGCGTTCCGAATTTTTATTCCAGAAAAATTCAATAGAGCTTTTCGGCCGGTATTCACCACTTTTTTGGTGGTAGTGGTTTCTGTGGTTGGCTGGACAGCGAGCGTGGGCGCATCGTACAATAGCTTGCCCGGCGATACGTTATATGGCGTTAAACTTGCCACGGAAAGAACCCAGGTCGCGGTTGCCAGCCTGACTGGCGGACCGGAGAAAAAGGCAGAAGCATTGAACAATGTGGCAAAGACGCGGGCATACGAAGCCAAAGAGCTTGTTTCGCAGAATAGACTTGATCATGTTGGCAAAACTTTGTCTTCTCTCCAAAAGACCGTAGAGAAAGCCAGCGAGAGCATGCAAAACGTAAAAGAGAATGATCCGGGAAAAGCCACTGCGGTTGCGAACAGCATTACAGAAACAGCCGAGTCAATATCAAAGACGCTTGATGAGGCGATGGATAAAGTGGATAATTCTGAACTTATTGGCAAGATTTCCGAGACAAAACAGGATGTAACCGGCAAAGGGATTGAAGCGGTTGGTTTGGTGGTGGATTTGGCGCAAGAACAAAAAGAAAATGGCGAGCAGGGAGAAATTACCCAAGAAAAAGTAGAAGAATTGGTCAAAAAGACAATTGACAATTTGAGCAATCATGCCGAGAAAGCAGTCGCGGCCACAAAAGAGATGGAGCTTGTTTTGGAAGATTCCAAGCAAAGAACTGCCAGCGCGACCACAACGGTTTCTTCCACACTGGCGGTATCAACAACCGCGACATCTTCGCTTGCCGCGCCAAAAGACGACAAGAAGGCTGTTGCCGCGGGAGATTTGAGCAAAAACAGCGAGTCAGCAGTGAGCGCGAAAGCAGCCAATGAGGCGGTAACAGTGGATTTGGAAACAGCCAAAAAGCTGGTGCAAGGCGGGCAGTTGTCAGAAGCGCTGGTGAAGGCAAAAGAAATCAATAGCGGAGCGAGCGCCATTACGAAAGACGCCAAGCAAACGATGGCGGACGAAAAAAATAAGCAATTTGATTTATTGGATGTCAATACCGGGACAACGACATTGCAGTCGCAGACGACTACATTGCGAACTATTCAGAAGAATGAAAAATGAAATAAGAAATAAGAAATAGAGAAATAGGAAATAAAGAAATAAGAAATAGTTATTACTGTATGGCTAGGCTGGCTCGCTTTCTGTAGCAGAGCGGGACGGCCAGTGCCATACAGTAGGTCTCTCCTTGTAAAATGGAGGGGCAAAGGGCCTGTGTTGTTCTCGCAATGCTAAAACGCAGAGCAAAGGACAATACATTTCGCATGCCTGGCCAAAAGGTCGATCCCGACTAGTTTGGGAGCTAAGGCTGCAATATTAACAACTTATCTTTCTGGATTCCGACTTAGTCGGGACGCCAAAAGATAAGAGAATAAATTTATTTATGACCGATGTAATTAAGATCGGGAAAAGAGCGTTTACATGGTCTGTGGTTGCGACCACAATCCTCTGGAGCATTGGCGCCGCGGCGCTTGTTCCTCTAGTTGCTCATGCTGAAGAGGCATGTACAATACTAGAAGTAGGGGATTTGTTCAAGGTGGCTGACAATACCGCAGTCTACCTGATCAACGCAGACATGAAACGTCTATATTTCCCAAAATCAGAAATTTATCATTCATGGTATGAAGATTTTTCTGGTGTAGAAGTAATTTCAACCGCATGCACGGACGCTTATCCAGCTCCGGATGACGCTCCATACGGAGTGAATTATCGCGCTGGTTCTAAGCTAGTAAAAGTACAAATCAGTCCAAGCGTATATGTTGTTGAACCAAACAACACCATTCGCAAGCTTGGCAGCGAAGCAATAGCAGCTTCTCTTTATGGCGCAAATTGGGCAGGTTTGGTGCGCGACATCAACGATGTCTATTGGCCAAACTATGACGAAGGAACAGCGATAGCCGCAGCAGCTCTGCACAATGGCATGCTAGCCAAAGTAGCAGGCAGCTCTGATGTCTGGAACGTTGCGGGCGGCAAGCGCTACAAAGTTGAAGGCACACTGGGCAGTATCGTATCTGGCGATGTGCGCACAGTTACTCAGGCTTTGCTTGATGCTGTAGAGAATGGCGGTACTACCGTTACTCCAGCTTCAATGGTAAGCAATCCATCACAAGGTGTTGCTACGCCAACCACGCCAACCACCACCACGACCACCACCACCACCACGCAAACAGCGTCGGGTACACTTTCAGTAGCCTTGGCGGCGGATACACCGGCGGCAGGCAATATTGTTGTCAGCGACACCAATTCTGACAATATTGACAGTTCGGGACGGGTGGCATTAGCCAAGCTCAACTTTACTGCTACTGGCGGCGATGTAAAAGTTACCAAAGTAAAAGTGAAGCAGGCAGGCATTAATGGCAGTAATGATATTTCCACTCTTTACTTGTATGATGGCAATACTTATATTGCTCAGCACAAGTCGCTTACGGAAAAAGTATTTTCCTTTGAAGCTACGGCAGGCCTCTTTACAGTGACGAGCGGTCAGACCAAGACCATTACGGTAAAAGCTGACCTGTCCGATAACTTAAATGGAGGCAATACGCTATACGCGCAGATTGTATCGGCCACTGATGTAGAGAGTTCAGGTGCCAGCACAACAACAATGAGCGCTCCACTTTCGGGGAACAGCATGAGCTATATCGCGGTAACCGACATGGGCAGAGCGGCAATCACCAATGTGAGCCCTAGCGGCGACACCACGGTGAACCCCGGCACTACCAATTATAGTGTTTGGTCATTTCAGATCCAGGGCGCGAATAACAAATTGCGGGTTGACAGACTGAAGCTTACCCAGGCCGGGTCAATAGCGAAGAGCGACCTAGGGAATCTGAAACTCTACAAGGCCGGCGTACAAGTGGGGAGCACAGTTGACGCGTTGTCCAGCGATAATACAGCCGAGTTTAGCGGTCTCAATTTGGAGATTGGCAAAGGCGAGGCCCTTACCTTGGAATTGCGCGCCGATGTTCTCTCTGGAACAGGGAGAAATTTCCGCTTCATGCTTCAGAATATCTATGATGTTGATATCGTAGATACTGTTTATGGCACTACTTTACAGCCAGACAATAATACTGAAGCGACCTGGACAGTGAGATATCAGGGTAATGATTCCGGTTATGAGACCACAATAAATTCGGGCAGTCTCACAATCACAGTGAGCACCAGCACTCCCACGGCCAGTGTGGCAACCGGAGCAACCAATATTGAAGTAGCCAAATATGACTTCAAAGCGGTTGGCGAAGATATTAAGGTAAACGATATTTACTTTAGGATCAATAGCACTGGTGATGAAGTCGGCATAGACAATGTGGCAATGTATGTTGAGGGTTCGCAAGTAGGCGTAACCCAAGACCTGACAGAAGATAACACGGCCAGACAGTGGACATTTGGCAGTTCGTTTATAATTCCGGCCGGCAAGACTTATGTCCTGTCGGTTAAAGCGGATATGAAGAACGCTGCCAGCACCAACCTGACCGCAGGTTCCCAGCTTACACCAACACTAAACAGCACTGCTGGTTCGGCGACTGGACAGACCTCGCAAACCGCGCTTTCGCTTTCCAGCGCGGTAGCGGCAAGTGTTCGCACTATTTCATCTGGTGAGTTGGCGGTGGTTGCCAATAATGAAATGGTCAATGGCACGGCCTCCAATCCAACCGGCGTAACCAATGAATCAGATATTAAGATCGCTTCATATATCGTTACGGCTCCAGCCGCGGAAGCGGTTACCTTGAGCAGTTTTGTGGTCAAGGACGATGGGGCGGGCACGTACCAATTGGGCGATGTGTTCTATAACTTGTATATTAAGTTTGCCGGCACGGAAGTTGGCACTACCCAGAGCGCGCTGGATAGCGCGGGCGAAGATGGTTCTTATACCTTCACTCCGTCCACCGCTATTTCATTAACCGCGGGCACGACAGCGGTCTTGAATGTTTATGCTTCTGTCCTTTCTGGCCAAAGCATTACTACCGCAGAAGCGGTTGTTGATCTTGATTCTGTCTCGTATTATCGGACCATAAGCAAGTCATCGGCTACTTATTCAACTGATGTTGTTGGCCAGTCAATTTATGTATCTGCCGGAGGCAGTTTGACAGTTGCCGCAGCTTCTACGGATCAGGCAGCTCATATCGTTGCTATGGGTACAGCCAGCACTGATCGCGTTGAGCTGGCTAAGTTCTCTCTCAGGGCATTGGATGAAGATGTCAATATTGAGAGTTTGATTGTCTTTGATCAGATTAGCGTGCAAGGCGCGAATACAGCCAATGTTACGTCGTCCATGACTAGCTTTGGATTGTATTTGGATGGCCAGACTTCGCCAGTCAATGGCCTTGAAGTCAATTTGACAGCCACCAATACGCCAAATGCTAATACTGGTTACGCGGTATTCAGCTTGAATCCAAAATTGACAATTGCTAAAGGAACGACAGTTAATATCGCGGTCAAAGCCAAGCCGAATACTTACCTCAATTCATCGGCCGGCGCCACGCATCGGATTAGCTTAGACAGCGCGGTAGAGAGTCTGATTGGTCAGACCGGCGCTATTCTAGCTCGGGGAGCGAAGTCTAATTTGGCAATAAACGCGCCAAGTTCCGACGTTGCCTCCAAACAGCACGTGTTGTACAGAACCAAACCATCTGTAACTCGCGCTGATTTACCGGCAGGCACCAAGCTTTCCAGCGGTTCAACCATTACTCTTGCTGATCTGACAGTTACTGCCAGCCCGATGCAAGCATCGCTAAAGAAGATGACATTCTCGGTATCCTTGGTGGATACTACCACGACAACTGGAGTATTGACCTTAGACGATTTTGCATTGTACAAGGACAATTCACTGTTGGTTGCTGGAACAGATGTGTTCATCTATGATGGTTCGGGAACAGCAACAGCCGACAGGCTTGATACAGGCGGTACAGGATGCATCCATACAGATTCTTTTGATTCAGGATGCGCGACCACTACAGTTGCTCCAACTAGCGGCACTAGCACGGTAGTAGTTATTTTCGCGACTGAAGATAAAGTTTCAACCGCAGGAGCCAACTACAAGTTGAAAGCAAAAGTATCCAACGTAGGCACTGCTACTGCTGATTCTGACGGAGTAGTCGTAGAACTTCTGAGCGACGATTCCGCCACACCATCAGGAGGCGGCACAGGGATAGCGATCACTTACAACATGTATTACCTTGATAATCTTCCAGGTAATTTCTATGGCGGCACAGCCAGTTATGTAATTGGTCTAAATACCGCGGCATCAGGCGCAGGCACTGCTTATGAAGGCCATTTCATTTGGTCGGATGAGTCGGCTGCCTCTCATGCTTATTCCACCAACTTAGCGGATGGAGCAAGCTATGCTTCCACCCAAACGCAAGAATGGGTAGCTGGCTATTTAGTCGGAGGATTAAATCAGTCATTCAGCTGGTCAGCCAATAAGTAATAGTTCTAGTAGTAGCTAGAGTGTTTCTAGCGCGTGAAAGACCCCCATTTGGGGGTCTTTCTTTTTTTCTTTTTTTATGTTTTAATGTATATGATTTTAATATGCCGCCGCCATTTGATCAAAAAATAATAAACATTATTAAATTCGGGTTATACTTGAGTCTTTTGACTCCGTTGTTGTGGTCAACTTCGCTGTTGTTTCCATTTGTAACCGCGCGGGTATTTTTCTTTCGCCTGCTAATAGAGATTTTGAGCGTTTTATATCTTTATATCGTTTTCAAGCATCCGCGTTATCGCCCGCGGAAAACTATGCTTTTTTCTGCCATTCTGGCGTACACCGTTATATTGCTGATTTCCGGACTGTTGGGAGTTGACTGGAACCTGAGTTTTTGGGGGGATATTGAACGGATGGGCGGGATTTTTACTTGGTTGCATTTGGCAGTTTATTTTACAATTCTTACCGCTGTGTTCAAGACGGAAAAGGATTGGAAGTATTTTATTTCTACTTTTATTGGCGTGGGTTTGGCGGTGGCTTTTTATGGTTTGGCGCAAAAGTTTTCATTATTTTCTGTTTATAATGTAAGCGCCAGTCGCATTGACAGCACGACTGGCAATCCTTCGTATTTGGCCGCTTACATTATTTTTCAAATATTTTTTGTAATTTATTTATCACGTTATTATCAAAATAAATACGCGCGTTTGTTGTTTGTTTTGTTATTTGCATTGTTTGTTTTGACGGTATTTTTTACAGGAACTAGAGGCGCTTTTTTGGGATTGAGCGCGGGGGTATGTTTATTTTTGTTTTTTAATGTTTTTCTTTCCTCAAAGCATAAATACAGGATTATTTCAGCGGTAGCGCTCGCAACTATTCTTTTGTTTGGTATTTTTTCTATTGTTTTTAATGATGTCGCGGCATCTAGAATGCCATTTTTGACTAGATTTTTAGATATTTCGTTAAGTGATTCCACCATAAATACCCGATTTATTTCGTGGAGAGCGGCATGGCAAGGTTATTTGGAGAGGCCGATTTTGGGCGCCGGGCCGGAAAATTTCGCGATTGTTTTTGATAAATTTTTTGATCCTTCTTTTTACACCTTTACCCGAACAGAAACTTATTTTGACCGCGCGCACAGCGTCTTTTTTGAATTGATGGCGACGTCAGGTACATTAGGTTTGATAAGCTATTTTTTTATTTTTTTCGTTGTTATTTTTTATGTCGTTGATTTGATCAAGACAAAAGAATTGCCACGCTACATCTGCATAAGCTTCGCGGCCTTACTATTGGCGTATTTGATCCAAAATTTATTTGTATTTGACAGTATAAATTCGCTTATCCCATTTGTCGCCACCCTGGCGCTATTGGAGTTTTTGCGAGGGCAAGCGGTAATAGCAATAGAGGAACAAAAAATTAATAAAAATGAAGAAAACAAGATTATTTTTCCGAATGGGCTGCAGAAAGCAATAGTCGCGATTTCAATTTTGGTTGTTTTGTATATGATGTTTGCTTTTAATATTAAACCAGTTCGCGCGATTCGTGACGCAGTAAAAGCGAGTCGCGCGATTTATATTGACAACGATTTGTTGACATCAGAGAAATTATTTTTACAAGCTTTGGATTATCACACAGTTTTGGATAGAGATATTCGGTCGCATTTTGCCACGGCGATAGTCACTAATATTGTCAAATTTGGAGGCAAATTGCCAAAAGAGGATATCAATCGGGTGTTTGAAGAGGCGAGCGTGGCGATGAAAAAAAATTTGGAATACAATCCGCGTGACAATTTTTTCAATTTAAGGCTGGGAGAACTTTATAATATGGCGGCTGATTTTCAAAAAATTCTGCCGGAGGAAGCTGAAAAGTATTTGACGCAAGCGATTTTGGCGAGCCCTGGACGATTGACTGGTTATTATGCTTTGAGCCACAGTAAGTTAATTCGACGCGATTATGACGAGGCAATAAAAGTCGCCAAGCAGGCGGTAGATATGAATCCGCTGTTCGTTGACAGCTATCTTTATCTTGCCCAAGCATACCGTTTGGCTGGAAATACGGGCGGAGAGACAAAAACGATAAAAGCGGCGATACTCTTGGGGTATGATATTCCAGATAGATATGGCGCGGAAAAGATAATTCAAGAATTTGTTGAGGTTAATGATTATCAGGGCGCGATAATGATATTAAAAAATTTGGTAGACAAAAATCCAAATGACGCACTTCTTTATGGACGGCTGGCAATGGCGTATGCCGCCATAGGCGATCAAGAAAAAGCAAAAGAAAATATTATTGAAGCAGAGCGGCTAGACAGCAGCCTAAAACCGGAAGTTGAATTATTTTTACAAAAATTGTATAATGGTGAACTAGCGAAATAATAATTGTTTTAATTATGAATAGATACATAAAAATCACGATGAAGATAATGATATATATTACTTTTTTCGTGCCGCTGGTCGTTCTTCCTTCCTCTTTCATCTTTCCTTTTATTGTCCCAAAGATTCTGCTGTTTCGGTCGCTAGTTGTGTTGCTTCTCATCGGGTATATTCTTTTGTTGTATCAAAGTTTCAAAGAGTACAAGCCAAAAATAACGCTTTTGACGCTCGCGTTATTGATTTTTATAATCAGTTTCGCGATCTCCACTTTTTCTGGCGTAGACGCGTATCATAGTTTTTGGGACAACCACGAACGGATGCTGGGATTATTTACAATTATCCATTATGTTATCTATTATTTTGTCTGTTCCGCTATTTTTAAGACATGGGTTGATTGGAGGCGGGCTTTGCGGATATTCTTGTTTGCAGGTTCAATCGTGATGTTTATCGGCGTTCTGCAACACTGGGATCCAGAGCTGTTGTTGAATCAAGGCAGCGATAGAGTGAGAAGCACTTTAGGAAACGCAATTTATGTTGGCGGGTATGGGCTGTTTTTATCTTTTGTCTCGCTATTATTGATGGCAAAAGAGAAAAATTTAATGTGGAGCATTGCCGAAGGGCTGATGGGTCTTCTGGCTATTTTTGGGTTGTTTTTTAGCGGAACGCGCGGTTCAATGCTGGGTTTTTTGGTTGGTGTTTTTGTTTTGATGGTTGGTTATTTTTTGATAATAAAAGATAGGCCAAAGATTCGTCTGATATTGTTAGGATTGATTATTGCCTCAGTCGGCGCAATTGGGATAATGTACGGCTACCGGCAAACATCATTTGTGAGTAATATTCCTACGCTTGGCAGATTATTTAATGCTTCGCTGATGGAAGGAACCGGCAGTACCCGCTTGATCGCTTGGCAGATCGCGGTTGAAGGGTGGAAAGACCGGCCGATATTTGGCTGGGGACCGAATAATTTTTTTTATGCTTTTAACAAATATTACAATCCGAAATCACTGGAATTCGGTTACCAAGAAACATGGTTTGATAATGCTCATAATATAGTTTTGAACACGCTTGCTGTTCAAGGCGCTTTTGGCTTGATTTCGTATCTTGGTTTGTTTGGCTTGGCTTTGTTGATGATTGCGCAGGCTTATAGAAAAAAAATTGTGGATAAACATATCGCTGTTTTTGGCGCGGCGTTTCTGGCGGCGCATTTGGCGCAGAATTTGACAGTTTTTGAAAATCCGACGTCTTATTTGTATTTTATGTTTTGGCTCGCGATGATAAACAGCCTTGCCGGAGTTGAATTTTTCAAAAAGAAGACGGCAGAAGAGGAAGAGAAGCCGCGCCAAAGGCGCGCCATTGGATTTTCAATTATAGCCGGCGCGTCATTGATCGCGTTTTTGTTTATTTTTATATTCAATATTCAACCGGCTCGCGCAAACAAGAAAACCCTGAAAGCGATGATCCAGCTTAATCGCGGGGTGGAGTTGGGGATAGCGGCAGTAGAGAGTGCTCTCGCTTTTCCATCACCGCATATAGATGACATTAGGAGCGACCTTGCCCGCGTGATAATTGAATTGATTGGAAAGTACAATCAAAAGATTGAACCACAGAAGACAGCGCAACTTTTAGATTTGGCTGGCGAAGCCTTGAAAAAAAATATTTCTCTTCATCCTTTTGATATTCGAACATATATAGCATTGGCGCAACTAGATCAATTAAGATTCGCAACGACCAAACAGCCGATGTACATAGTAGAGGCGGAGTATTATATGAAGCAGGCATTGAATTACAGCCCAAAGCGCCAGCAGTTAGTTTATAATTTGGTAAGCATTGAACTCCAGCTTGGCAAGATAGAAGAAAGTATCGCGATGCTAAAACAGTCAATTGATGATGACCCGATAATTGGTGAAGGGTGGTGGAGATTGATTTGGGCTTATAAGTTAACAGGACAGAATGATAAAGCTATAGAAACGATAGGCGAGGCAAAGACAAAAAATATCATTTTTGATGCATCGATGAATTCTGCAATTGAACAAATTTTAGCAGAAGTCAGCGAACCAACGACTGGTACAGCGCGGTAATATCTTTCACCATTGTTTGTTTGGAGTATTTCAGAATGTCTTTTTTAGATCCGCATTCGGCGAATTGTTTCATTTTTTCTTGATTATTACAAGCAAAAAGCAAAGCTTGGGCAAGCTTTTCAATATTTTCAGGCGGCACGAGCAAGCCTGTTTTTTTGTCTTCAATTATTTCCGAAACACCACCCGCATCAGTGGCGATAATCGGCGTTCCGGCCATCTTTGCTTCCAAGAGCGTGTAGGGGAGGCCTTCTTTTCGGGAAGGCAGGACGAAGAAGTCAAAGGCGGGAAGAAACTCCTGGGCGTTTTCAATGAAGCCAAGCAGGTGGACATTGGTTAATTGCAGATTGCAGATTGCAGATTGCAGATTTTCTTTTTCCGGGCCGGAGCCGATGATGAAGAATTGAAGATTGAAGATTGAAGATTGAAGATTGTTGAGTGTTACAACAGCTTTTATCAAGGTGTCTAAGCCTTTTGTTTTGTAAAGTCCGGCGATGGTTCCGATCCAGATGTCACTAGACACCGTATCACGAAACAAGGCGGCGGAGTATGCGGCAAGCAGTTTTTGGCGCGCTTCTTCGCGAGAGAGGAAATTCGGTTGGTCAATCCCTAGGGGGATAAGGGCGAGTTTTTTCTCGTTTATTTTAAGTTGTTGAAGGGCGGTTTGTTTGTCTTGTTCGGAGAGGACGATAATTTTGTTTTTCCAACGGCTGGTTATTCGCTCCATGATTTGATAGAGCCAGCGGGTGGGGCGGGGGAGGGGTTCGTTGAAGACCCAGCCGTGGACCGTGTAAATCATGATGCATGATGCGCGCAACATGAGGCATTTTGCGAGTGAACCGATTATTCCGGCTTTAGAGCTGTTGAGGTGGATGATATCCGGTTTAAGTGTTTTGTATAGCTTTCTTAATTCAAAAATAGCCAAGATATCATCAATAGGGGATATGCGGCGGACGAGATGTTTTAATTGGATGGTTTGGATTTTGTTATTTATTTGTAATTTGTAATTTGTAATTTGTAATTTATCCAACAATTTTTTTCCACCGTTTGGTTCTCCCACCGCCACAGTAATATCAAATTCCTCGGTTAGATGTGTTGCCAAATCATAAACATACCTTTGCGCGCCGCCCCAGGCGCCTTGAGTAATTACGTATAAAATTTTCTTTTTTTGAGGCATAAAGTATTTTGTTGACTTTTCGCGCTGAATGTAGCATAATACAATTCGCTTAATAATGCAATATTTTGCTTGTTTTTATTTATATGAGGTTACTTGTTACCGGTGGTGCGGGTTTTATTGGTTCTCATTTATGTGAAAAATTGCTCAATTTGGGTAATAAGGTTATTTGCGTTGATAATTTTTTTACCGGCTCGAAAGATAATATCTCCAGTCTCATGGATAACAGTAATTTTCAATTGATTGAGCGCGATATTATTGAGCCGCTGTTTATTGATGAAAAAATAGATCAAGTTTACAATCTTGCTTGTCCGGCGAGCCCTGTTCATTATCAATACAATCCGGTTAGGACAATCAAAGCAAGCACTGTTGGCGTGATTAATATGCTGGGTTTAGCCAGAAAACATCAAGCCAGAATTTTGCAAGCCTCAACATCAGAAGTTTATGGCGATCCAGAAGTTCATCCACAGACAGAAGAATATCGCGGTAATGTTAATTCGATTGGTCCTCGCGCTTGCTATGACGAGGGTAAACGTTGCGCCGAGACTTTGTTTTTTGATTATCATCGAATGCATGGCATGGAGATTAAAGTAGCGCGGATTTTCAACACTTACGGCCCGCGCATGACGTTTGACGACGGGCGGGTGGTGAGTAATTTTATTGTTCAGGCGCTTCGCAACGAACCGATTACGGTTTATGGCGATGGGAAGCAGACGCGGAGCTTTTGTTATGTTGATGATATGGTGGATGGGTTGATTAAAATGATGAATTCAGACGCGGAGATTTCCGGTCCGGTTAATTTGGGGAATTCCGATGAGTTTACCATAAAAGAGTTGGCGGATAGGATTATTCATTTGACCGTTAGCAAAAGTAAAACAGTTTTTCAGGATTTGCCGATTGATGATCCGCGGCAGCGCCAGCCGGATATTAGTAAGGCTAAGAAAATTTTAAATTGGGAACCGGTTGTGGAATTAGAAGAAGGTTTGAAGGAAACGATTAAAGAGTTTAAAAAAATAATAGAAAATGACAAATAACAAATTCCAAATAACAAATAAATTACAAATCACAATGTTCAATTTATGAGCGAAGCTCCAATGAAAAAAAGTTATAATTTGGAAGAACGTACTTTGGAATTTGGTAAAAGAATAATTAGGTTGTGCAAGGCATTACTGCCAAATACAATAAATTTTAAGCTGATTGATCAAATCACCCGTTCGGGTACTTCCGTGGGAGCAAATTATCGAGAAGCAAACGAAACTTTAACTAAGAAGGATTTTAAATTTAAAATAGGTATTTGTTTAAGGGAAAGTAAAGAAACTGTTTATTGGCTTCAGCTAATAATTGAAGCTAATTCAGAATTTGAGAAACGAATAGAGTCATTACTAAAAGAAAATAGAGAATTAGTCAAGATATTCGCCGCCATTTTAATAAAGTCAAAATAGTTAGAAATTTTGAAATTTGGTTATTGTATTTTATTTGTTATTTGGAATTTGTTATTTGTTATTTATTTGTTATTTGTTATTTATGCCGTTTGCAAGGAAAAGGGTTTTAATTTTCAGCACCGCCTACCTACCTTTCATCGGCGGGGCGGAGGTGGCGGTGAAAGAAATTGCTGACCGAATTTTTGATTATGAATTTATCATGCTCACGGCCAAATTGAGAAAAGATTTGCCGGAACAAGAAAAAATTGGCAATATTGAAGTTCACCGCATTGGCAAAGGAAATCATTGGGACAAGTATCGGCTGGTATGGCAAGGGGCTCGCTATGCCCAAAAATTAGGCCATTTTGACGCGATTTGGGGCATTATGGCTAGTTATGCCGGTTTTGCCGCCTTACGCTTTAAAAAGAGAAATAAGACGGTGCCGTTTTTACTGACTTTGCAGGAAGGGGATAGCAAATGGGATATTTATAAGCATGTTTGGTGGTGCTGGCCGTATTTTAAGCAGATTTTTAAGCGGGCGGATAAAATTCAGGCGATTAGCAATTATTTGGCTGGTTGGGCGAAGAATTTGGGGGCGAAGTGTCAGATTGATGTGGTGCCGAATGGAATTGCTACGAAATACGAAATAAGAAATAAGAAATACGAAAATAATGCAGCCAAAACGGTGATTACAGTTTCGCGATTAGTCAAAAAGAATGGAATTGGAGATTTGATAAAAGCAGTTAAAATATTAGAAGAGAAATATAGGATAAATGCTGTTTTAAAAATTTTGGGCGAGGGAAAATTACATAGAAAATTAGAAAAGTTGGTTAAAGATTTAAAAATAGAAGATAGAGTAGCTTTTTTGGGCGAAGTTTCTAACAAAGAAGTTTATGATCGTTTAGCGCAGGCAGATGTTTTTTGTCGTCCAAGTTTATCAGAGGGGCTTGGTAATGCTTTTTTAGAAGCGATGTCAGTGAACGTGCCAGTTATAGCCACGCCGGTTGGCGGCATCCTAGATTTTCTAGAAGATGGAAAGACAGGCTGGTTTTGTGAAGTTAAGGATCAAAAAAGTATTGCGGAAAAGATAAAATATATTTTAGATGAAAAGAACAAGGGGGAGGTTTTTAAGGTTGTTGAAAATGCCAAAAAGTTGGTTGAAGAAAAATATTCTTGGGATTTGATCGCGAAACAAATGAAAAATATTTTTGAATCCTTATGAAGATATTGATCACAACCGGCATTTTTCCTCCGGATATTGGCGGGCCGGCGCGGATGGTTGAGCGATTGTCCAGTGATTTGGCGGCAAGAGGCCATGATATTACTGTTTTAACTTTTGGGAAAGAAGATAAGCAAGGTTTGGTCCGGACGTATAAAGTAGTCAAGGCCGAGGGCAAGACCGCTTTTTTATTCAGCCTGCTAAAATTAGCAAGAAAAACAGATTTAATTTATACATTTGATTTATACACTGCCGGATTTTTGTCATGGTTCGCGGCTAAACTGTTGTTTAAAAAAAAATTAGCAGTAAGGTTTGCTGGAGATAGCGCGTGGGAGTCCGCGGTTAATAAAGGATATACTGCGGACGACATTGTAATTTTTCAATCCAAAAAATACGGATTAAAAATTTGGTGGAAGAAAAAAATGCGGACTTTGATTTTGCAGGGAGCCGACAAGGTTGTGGCGGTGAGTAATTTTATGAAAGATGTGGCAGTTAAGATTGGGGTTGATGTCAAAAAGATTTCCGTAATTTATAATTCTGTTGATTTTGTTGATTTCAATGAAAGTGATGGACGGATAAAGCGAGAAAGACTTGGTTTTACCGACGAAGACAAGATTGTGGCAACAGCAGGCCGGCTTGTTCCATGGAAGGGTGTTGACGGCTTGATTGGAGCGGCAGCCCGTTTGAAAAATGAGAATAAATTATCAAATTTAAAATTATTGATCATTGGCGATGGGCATGATCGCGGACGTCTGGAGGAATTAGTTAAAGCGCGAGGTATGGAAAACGAGGTAAAATTTGTTGGCAGAGCGCCCCTTGAAAAAGTTTTTCAGTATTACAACTTGGCAGATGTATTTGTTCTGAATTCTCAATATGAGGGGCTATCGCACATTTTGCTTGAAGCGCTAAGTTTGGGCAAACCGATTGTTGCCAGTAATTGCGGCGGTAATCCAGAGGTGATTGAAAACGAGCAAAACGGTCTTTTGATAGAATATAACAATGTTGACCAGTTGGCCGCGGCGATCAAAAGGATGTTAATTGAAGAGAAATGGCAAAGTGACGAGTTTCGTAATATATGCAAAGCAAGTTTGCTGAAGTTTAATTGGGAGAGGAATGTGGAAGAGACTGTTAAATTGTTACATTGTTAAATTGTTACATTGCCGTATTGTTTTTGTATGTCGGAGGGAAAATATTTACAGCTCAACGATATCGGAGCATATAGAATTGCTTTTCATCTTTCAAATTATATATGGGATATCGTTGTGGAATGGGATTATTTTACAAAAGATACTGTTGGTAAACAGTGGGTTCGGTCGGTGGATTCTTGTTCTGCCAATATTGCCGAAGGTTTTGGCAGATATACCAAAAAAGATAAGATCAAATTCTATCGCTACACTTATGGTTCAATAAAAGAATCATGTGATTGGACACAGAAAGCAAAAGTGAGAGGTTTAATTACAAAAGAGCAATATACTCATATTATGGGTGAGTTAGATAAGCTCCCAAGAGAAACAAATAGTTTAATTGCTTTTACAAACTCAAAGTTAAAATTTTAACTAGCAATGTAGCAATGTAGCAATGTAGCAATTTAACAATTTAACAATGTAACAATGTAACAATGTAACAATGTAACAATTTAACGATGTATCCATATAACCGCGCAATTTGATGACGAAAACTTTACTCATAAATCCACCATTTAATATCACCAAAGAAAATTATGACAGTTCTGTTTCGGTTGGCTTGCTTAGTATCGCCACTTATCTCAATAGTCGCGGTATTTCCGTGGAGATGATAGACGGCGCGCGCCAAAAAAATTATCTTGATTTGATCAAAGAAAAAATAGGTGATTGCAATTACGCCGGCATTTCAGTAATGACCACGCAGATTCCAGCCGCGTTGAAGGTTAGTCAATTGATTCGAGAAATAAATCCGGCTTGTAAAATTATTTGGGGAGGGCCGCATCCGACTTTTTTCATTCGGCAGACAATTATTCATCCGCTGGTTGATATTGTTTGTTATGGAGAAGGCGAGCTGACAATGCTGGATATTGCGCGGAGTATTCCGTTGGATGAGACCAAAGGCATAGCGTTTAAGCGCGAAGGCAGACCGATTATCAATCCGCCGCGCGAACTCCATGATCCGGCAAAAATGCCATTGTTTAATTGGGATTTGGCGGCAAAAGAAATATTGCGTAAGTTATATTTAATTCCATCGCTTACCTCGCGAGGCTGTCCGCATCTTTGCACATTCTGCATCAACGCCATTTCAAAAAATAGCTGGCGGCCGCGGACGGTTGAACAAATTTTGGCAGACTTGCAAGCGATTAAGGAAAGGGAATATTTTAAAGGCAAGAAATTGCGTTTTTGGGATGAGAATTTTTTCGTTGACATCAATCGAGCCAAAGCAACAATAGACGGAATTCTTGAGCGAGATTTAGTGATCCCTTGGGAGACAACAGTACGGGCGGATTATTTGGGCGAGGGCAGAATTGATGATGAATTTTTGGAAAAATTAAAACAATCCGGCTGTTATTTGCTTTCATTCGGCGCCGAGTCAGGCAGTCCCAGGATTTTGGAGAAAATTAAAAAAGGCATCACGCCGGATCAAGTTATCAATTCCGCCAAGATGTGTCTAAAACATAGCATTATTCCGCAATATTCATTTATGGTAGGCCTTCCCGGAGAGAAGAAAGAAGATATGATGATGACGGTTGATTTGATAGATAAACTAGCCAAACTTAGCGACAAGGTGCAAATTTTGGGGCCGCAGGCATTTCGACCTTATCCCGGATCTCCATTGTACGAAGAATGCGTAGCGTCCGGCTGGCAAGCGCCTAAGTCGGTAGGGGAGTGGGCGGAACTGGTTGACAACCAGCTAAACTATCTTGCTGTAAAGAATTTTCCATGGGTAAAAGAAAAAGATCTGGTTGATTCGCTGGAGGCCTATGTGCGGTTTGGGGCGCATAGTTTCAAGAGCGCGATGGGGTCTAGCATTAGGGCGCCTTTTGTGTTAAAATTTGGTTTTGTGATGTTGTGCAAACTGCGATGGATTTTTAAGTTTTTTGCTTGGCCGGTTGAGTTTAAGTTGGCGAAGAGGTTTGTGACAAGTTTATAGATTAGGACTTACGCGTTTGGCGTCAATGTCATTCCGAGCGTAGTCCCGATTCGCATCGGGACGGAGCCGAGGAATCCCTTAACGAGTGAATATGCAATAACGTCTATATTACATGCGTTAAGGGATTCCTCGGCTCCGTTCATCCCGATGCGAATCGGGATTCACTTCGCTCGGAATGACAAACGCGTAAGTCCTATAGATATAAAATGATCAGTATGCGCATTTTGATGATTAGTTTGGATAGAAAAATTTTAGATCCAAATTCAGACGCGGCGCGGCGGATGGTTGAGTATGGAAGAACAGATGAATTATTTATTATTATCCCAAACAGAGAAATGGAAGCTTTTGATTTGAGTTCTACCGTTCATGTGCAATCAACCGGCGGAAATAAATTATTACAGTTTTGTCGTTTAAGAAAAATTGGAAATAAGTTGATTAAAAACAATAATATCCAAGAAATAACGACCCAGGATCCGTTTTTTACAGGTTTAGTCGGCTGGTGTTTGAAGAAAAAATTCAATCTTAAATTGGAGGTGCAAATGCACGGTGATTTTTTCAACAGTTATTACCAAAAACAATGGATAAAATTAAAAATAGCTAAATTTGTTTTAAAACGCGCAGATGTGATAAGGGTGGTGGGGGAGAGGGTGAAACACAGTTTGTTAGATTTGGGTATTCGGGAAAGTAAAATAATTCTAAAATCAGTGCCAATTGACGTAGAGTTTATAAAAAATTATCAACCAAAGATTGATTTACATCAAAAATATCCCGGTTATGAAAAGATTTTTTTGGTTTTAGGCCGTCTTGAGCAAGTAAAAAATATCAAATGGCTGGTTGAGTTATTCAAAGAAATAATAAAACAGAGAAATAATTATTTATTGTTGATTGTCGGCGGCGGCGCAGAAGAGCCAAATATCAAATATCAAATATCAAATAACAAATTGAAAAAAAATGTTATATTAGAAAATTGGACTGATAATCCTTTTGATTATTTAAAAACCGCCGATTGCTTATTGTTTCCAAGTCTAAACGAGGGTTATGGTTTAGTGGCCATGGAAGCATTTGCCGCTGGCACGCCAGTCATCATGACCGATGTGGGGGTGGCGAATTACGAATTAAAACCCGGCCCGAAAGTTATCATCGCGCCGGCAGGCGATAAAAAAGAATTTTTAAAAGCAATTTTGGAGATATGACTAGACCTTGGGACAAATTTTTTCAAGAAAAAATGATCAAAATTTTTACCGAGAAAAACACGATCTTGGACATCGGTGGCGGTTTGCGTACGAAAGCCAGCAAAGGGAATCGTTTGGACACAAAAAATTTTTGGCTGGAAGATTATATTAAAAAAGTTGATTATAAAGTTTTAGACAAGGTACAGGCTTATCAACCTGATATAGTTGGAGATGTGCAGAATTTGCCCTTGCCAGACGAAAGCGTGGAGGCAGTAATTTGTATAGCTGTTTTGGAGCATGTTGAAGAGCCGCAAAAAGCGGTTAAAGAAATTTACAGAGTGCTTAAACCATGCGGGTATTGTTTTATTTATGTGCCATTTTTATATTATTATCACCCAATGAAAGGTTATTACGATGATTTTTATCGCTTTACTTTTGATGGCGTAAAATATTTAACTAAAGATTTTAAACAAGTGGAAAGTCAAAATGTCCGAGGCGCTTTTGCGACTGTATTTAATTTGTTGCCATTTTTTTCTAAAAGAACAGGTTTGTTTGATTGGATGGATCGGGTACTGGATAAGATTGATAGCCGGCAGACCAGTGGTTATTATATTTTTTGTATAAAGTAGTTGGATATGAAACTTTTGATTTTGACGCAAAAAGTAGACATAAATGACGATATTCTTGGTTTCATGCATGGTTGGATTGAAGAATTCTCTAAACGATGCGAGAAAATTACGGTCGTTGCTTTAGGCGTGGGAGAATATAAATTACCTAAAAATGTTAAAGTTTTATCTTTAGGTAAAGAAACCGGCGAATCAAAAATAAAATATTTAATAAATTTTTATAAGTATATTTTACAAGAAAGACATGATTATGATACCGTATTTGTGCATATGAATTATGAATATGTAATTTTAGGCGGGTGGTATTGGCGGTTGGTTGGTAAAAAAATTGCTCTTTGGTATGTGCATAAACAGGTTAGTTTTCATTTAAAATTAGCGGAAAAAATAGCCAATGTTATTTTTACCGTCTCTAAAGAAAGTTTCAAAATAAAAACAGATAAACTTAAAATAATCGGCCACGGAATACCAGTTGAGTTCTTTAAAAATCCGCAAGCAATAAATTATAAAAAAGGCGATAAATTAAAAATAATAAGCGTTGGCAGAATTACCAAGATAAAAAATTTAGATACATTAATCAGGGCTTGCATAATTTTAAAGAAAGAAGATTTAAATTTTGAAGTTTCTTTAGTCGGTCCGGTTGTTAGTGAAGAAGATAAAAAATATTTTGGATATCTGAAACAATTAATTTCAGAAAACAATCTTAATGAAGAGATAAAATTTTTAGGAAGCGTGCCGAACCATAAAATCAACGAGTATTATTGGAATAGCGATATTTCTGTTAATTTATGTCCATCGGGAGGAGTGGATAAGGCCATTCTTGAGTCAATGGCGGCCGGGCTTTTGGTGTTAGTTTCCAATGTTGCCCTGGAAGAATATTTTGGAAAATATAAGAGCATTTTAGTATTTGAAGAAAAAAACGCGCAAGATTTAGCGAATAAAATAATTAGTCTAATTTCAAGAACCGATCTTGATGATGTGAGAAATTTTTTATTTTCTGTCGTAAAAGAAAAAGCCGGTCTGGCTGATTTAATATTAAAAATTATTAATAATTTAAATGGAAAAACAAATTAATAAAAATCAATACAGTTTTGAAAAATATTGTTATATTAGCAGATGGTCAAGTTATTTTTATCAAATTAGAGAAATTTTAAATCTTAAGGTCAAGGATGTTTTAGAAATAGGTGTGGGCGACGGTTTTTTAAAAAATTATATAAAAAATAACACGGAGATTGAATATAAAAGTATTGATTTGAACGAAAATTTAAGGCCGGATATTGTCGGCACGGTAGAAGAAATTCCTTTCGCGGATAATAATTTTGATGTTGTTTGCGCTTTTGAGGTTTTAGAGCACCTGCCTTTTGAAAAATTTGAAAAAATTCTAAAAGAGTTAAAGAGAGTTTCTCGCCAATACATAATTATAAGTTTGCCGCATTTCGGTCCGCCGGTTAAATTTTTAATAAAAATTCCATTTTTGAGAGAATTTAAAATGTCTTTTAAAATACCTTTTTATACCAAGCATATTTTAAGCGGCGAACATTATTGGGAGGTGGGCAAGAAACATTATGAACCGAAAAAAATAATGAAAATTTTGAAAGATAATTTTTTTGTTAAAAAAGATTTTGTTCCTTTTGAGAATCAATACCATCATTTTTATGTTTTGGGAAAATATTTTTTTTAAAAAAGTTATAAAAAAAATTGCCTCTTTTTTTGATTTTTCCGGAGCGGTTATTTTAATGTATCATTCAGTCGGTTATAACAATGAATTTTTTACCGTGAGGCCGGAGGACTTTGAAAAACAGACGGGCTATTTAAAAGAAAAAAACTTTAAAATTATTAGTTTAACGGAATTGGGCGGTTTATTGGAAAGAAATGAAAAAGTCAACAAAAAAACAGTAGTCATTACTTTTGACGACGGTTATGAGGATAATTTTTTAATTGCTTATCCGATATTAAAAAAGAATGGCTTTACGGCGACTATTTTTGCGGTCAGTTCTTTAATTGGCAAGACGATAAAAGCTGGGCGGGGGACTGAGATGAAGATGTTGTCCGAGCAACAAATAAAAGAGTTGGCGCATAGCGGTTTAATAAAGTTCGGTTCGCACGCGAATAATCATCAAAAGCTGGCTAAGCTAGAAAAAAAAGAAATAGAAAAAGAATTGATAGATTCAAAAAGAGTGTTATTAAATATTTTAGGAGAAGAGGTTGTGAGTTTGGCTTATCCTTTTGGATCTTGCAATGAACAGGTAAAAAAAATCGCCGGTAAATATTTTAAAATTGCTTGCGGAGTGGAAAGTGGTTTGATTCACAATAATCAGAATCGATGGCAGTTACCGAGATTTTCTATCGATTCTAGAGTTGATTTTCGGCGGTTTAAATTTATTTTATGGAAAGGGTCTTTATGAAGTTTGGAGATTTTTTAAAAGAGATAGTTAAAGGCAAGAATATCGGACGCGCTTTGCTTTTCGCTTCTCTAAAGGATCTCTTTAGGCAAGAGCTTTGGTTGAACGGAAATTTTTCAGTTTTGGAGCTAGGACATATAAGAGCCTCTCATCAACGAGCCTACCCGACAAGCTGGAAAATAAAGACTTCCGACTATAGGCCAGATGATGATTTGGATTATGTGGTTGATGTTAACAAAAAATTTCCTTTTGAGCCAGATTTTTTTGATGGAGTATCGCTTTTTAATGTCTTTTATTTAGCCGATGATTATGTTAATTGCTTAGTAGAATCTTTGCGGATATCCAGTAAATTTATTATTTTTAATAGCCCCTTAATCTCCGGTATCGCTAAACATCCAATTGATTTAAACAGATTTACAGAAGATAAGCTTAAACATTTATTAGAGAAATTAAAAAATGAACAATCCTTGAATGAATATAAAATAATTTTGATTGGCGGGTCTTTTTCTTCAGCAATTAATTTAATTGATGTTTATTTAAGATATAGAATAATTAAGGTTCCGTTTTACTTGATGGCAATTTTATTGGATAAATTGGATAAAATGATAAAAAGAAATTGTCCGATGCAATATTTGGTTTTAATTAAAAAGTAAGCTGATAATTATGAAGTTGGTCTATATCGCCAATGTTAGAATACCAACCGAAAAGGCGCACGGTTACCAGATATGCAAGATGTGCGAGGAATTTAGCAGTCAGGGAATTGAAGTTGAGCTATGGGTTCCCGTCAGAAAAAATTACATTGAAGAAGATGCCTTTTCTTTTTATGGAGTAAAAAATAATTTTTTAATAAAAAAAATAAAAAGCTTTGATTTTTTTCAGCACGAGAGATATTTGGGAAAATTTAGTTTTTGGCTACAAAATATTTGTTTCGTGATTAAACTTTTTTTAATAAAAGTAGATAAAGATGCTATAATTTACACGAGAGATTCGGAAGTTAGTTGGATTTTTAATTTAAAAGGAAATAAAATTATTTTAGAATCCCATAATTGGCCGGAAAGTAAGAGTCTGTTGTTTAAATATTTAATTAAAAAATCCGATAAAATAATAACCATAACCGATAAATTAAAAGAATTGTTCATGGCCACAGGCTTACCAGACGGCAAAGTGATGGTAGCGCCGGACGGGGTTGATTTGAAAAAATTTGACATTAACATTGATAAAATTCAGATCAGAAAGAAATTAAATTTGCCGCTTGATAAAAAAATAGCGCTTTACTCGGGCAGTTTGTATTTATATGGTTGGAAAGGCGTTGATGTTCTTTTAGCCGCGGCAAAAATTTTACCCGAAGATTGTCTGGCGGTTTTAGTCGGAGGGCGGAAGGATGAGGTAGAAAAAATCAAAAAAGAATATAGCGGCAATAATTTATTATTAGTCGGCTTTAAGCGCCATGAAGAGATTCCTTATTATTTGAAAGCGGCCGATGTTCTGGTTTTGCCAAACAAAAAAGGAGAAAAAATTTCTGAAAAATACACTTCGCCGCTTAAGCTTTTTGAATATATGGCCTCGGGCGCGCCGATAGTTGCTTCCGATTTGCCCAGTATCAGGGAAATATTGAGCGAAAAAAATTGCTTATTTTTTCAGCCAAACGATTCAAAAGATTTAGCTAAAAAAATTGAAGTTTTATTAAATGATAAAGAATTAGCCTTTAAAATAGCCGAGCAAGCTTATTTTGATGTAAAAAACTATACTTGGAAAAAAAGAGCGAGAAATATAATTAATTTTATTAATTAATGCGGTGAAAGTATGACAGATATTATATTGATACCGACTTATAATGAAAAAGAAAATATAAAATTAATTGTACCGGAAATTTTTAATATTTTGCCGGCAGTTAAGATATTAGTAATTGATGATAATTCTCCGGACGGAACCGCCGCCGCCGTCAAATTTTTAATGGAAAAATATTCTAATCTTTCATTACTTGAGCGCCAGAATAAAACCGGACTGGGCGATGCCTATAAAGAGGCGATTAAAAAAGTGATTGGCGATAAAACCATTAGGTCGGTTATTACCATGGACGCCGATGGGTCTCATTCACCCGAATATATAAAAGAATTTTTAAATCAGATTGACAATTATGATTTGATAATCGGTTCTCGTTATGTCGCCGGAGGAGGCGTGTCTACCTGGAATTTTTGGCGCCGCCTATTAAGCAGGTTTGGCAATCTATATGTCAGGATGCTGATGGCTTCAGAGATAAATGACTTGACGGCCGGTTTCATCTGCGCTCGCCGGCAAATGTTGGAAAGAATCGATTTTGATAGCATCGATTCCAGCGGTTACGCTTATCAGATAGAATTTAAATGTTATTGCTTATATGCTCTGGGAGCAAAAATTAAAGAGATTCCGATAATTTTTAAGAGCCGGCGCGAAGGTGAATCAAAAATTTCTAATCAAATTATTTCGGAAGGAATTTTAGCGCCTTGGAGAATTTTATTTAAAAGAATATGGAAAAAGTAATTTGTCCGATTTGCGGTTCGGAAATAAATAAATTTTTTTATAAGAAGAATGGGCATAATATTTATAATTGTCAAGATTGCGAAGCTGGTTTTGTTTGGCCGACGCCGAATAACTCAGCCGATATTTATGAGGCCTCTTATTATCAGGGCGGCTTGGGCGCTGGTCAGGATAAATTCGGCTATACCGACTATGAAGCAGATAAAAAAGCCATGCGGGAAACTTTTATCATTTATCTTGATAAAATTTCAAAATTAACCGCCGGCAGGAAAATTTTTGACGTTGGCGCCGCCACCGGCTGTTTTTTAGATCTAGCCAGGCAAATGGGCTGGCAGACGAGCGGGATAGAAATATCAGAATACGCGGCTAAGGCCGCTCGCGCTAAAGGCCATCAAATTTTTTTAGGTAATTTAGAAAATTTGGAAATTAAAGAGAAATATGATGTAGTTACTATGTGGGATGTTTTAGAGCATCTCGTCGACCCTAAAAGATATCTTAAATCTGTAAGCGATATTTTAAATCAGGAAGGCTTACTGGCAATTAATACTATTAATAAGAGTAGCTGTTGGGCTAGATTTTGGGGTAAAAATTGGCACGCCATTTTACCGCCCGAACATTTATTTTATTATTCTGTCAAGAGTTTAGAAATACTCCTTGAAGCTAGCGGTTTTGAAATTTTGGAACGACTGAAAATTGGCAAAAGATTTACCTTGCCTTATGTCTGCAAAGTTTTGGCTCACCGTTATAATCTGCCATTTTCAGGCAAGCTATCCGATTTTTTTAATAAGTCTGGTTGTAAGATTAGCTTGCCTATTAATTTAAGGGATAACATTTTTATTATTGCCAGGAAAATAAAATAGTGTATGTTTAGAGAATACTATAAATACATTTTAATATTGGTAGCTGCGGCAATAGTGTTTACTGTTTTGCCGATTGTTGATATTATCCGTTCCCCTAATTTTAGCTGGCAGAACCCGGGCGCGCTAATTATTCCTTTTAGCGGTTATTACTTGGATCGGCTTAATGAAATTAAAGACGGAAATATTTTTTTAGGCAACCCTTATTTTATAGAACATAGCCAGGAAATAGCCCCGGCCTTTTTCGCGGCTGATTGGGTGGCTTATATACCGATGTTTTTCGGGCTATCCATGCCTTATGCAATAGTCTGCAATCTTTTTTTATGGTCCTTAGTTTTCTTAATCTTGTCATTTTATATTTTTAATCAAATGGGAATAAAAAAAGCGATGAGCGTAATCGGAGCGATTCTGGTGTATTTAATGGGTTACAGCTTAATTATTACCCCGGTTTCTATGCAGACGGTCTATCCTTTTTACCTATTAATGTTTTTGGCCTTTATTTTATGGTTGAAAGATCCTGTGGACCGAATCAAGCAGATATTTTTAACCCTGGCCCTGGCCGCTTGTTTTTATATCTACACTTATTTATGGCAAATCGCTTTGACGGCCTGTTTTTTATTTTTGATATATTTTTTTATAAGCAAAAGAAAAAAAGAATTGATTATACTTTTAAAGATATTGGCCGCGGTTTTTTTTCTGGCTCTGCCTCTATTTATTTATACCTATAAGCAAGTAATGCATCCTTGGTATTGGGAAACCATGCAAAGGATAGGATTGGTAAATACTCATTGGCTGACGGCCGAAGTTTATTATTCCGGCCGCTGGGTTATTTTAAGCTTAATTCTTTGGCTTACGCTCAAATTTTTAAATAAAGACTTGGCGGCAAATCAGCGCTATGATCTGCTATCGGTTTATTTTTCCCTGACAGGCTTAGCATTAGTTATTGTTTCGGCCAGCAATTTAATCACTGGTAAAGACCTGGAATTAGCGCAACATCTAGTTAGGTTCATAAGAGTTTGGCTGGGTTTTTCTTTGGTTAGTTTTATGTATTTTATTTTTAAAAATTTTAGTTATTTTAAGCTTTCTAAAATAAACCTTAAAAAACAGATAGTTATTTGGGTTTTATTATTAGTTGTTATTTACGGCGCATTTGGTTATTTGGCTAAATCCTCTTTTTCTTATTTTCAAGAAAGAGTTGATTATTCGGGGCAAATAGATAATTATAAGCAGATTGAGGCCGCTCTGGGCTGGCTGGAGGAGCAAGAGCGCGAACCGGTCGCGGTGATGGCGGATTATAGGAGTGACGCTAATAGATATATAACAACACTAACAAAGCATTATGTTTTGTTTTCAGACAGCGGAGTATTGCATCTTTTGTCAGACAAGGAGGCGGAAGAAAGATATTTATTAAATGGCGCAATAAATAATCTGTCTTTAAAAGATATAGAAAACGATTATCATTTATTCGCCGGAAACGGAAACGCCACTCACCCCTATAAAACATATAATCGCCAAGTAAAAATATGCAAAATTTTGCGTTTGGATTTATTTAATTATAACTGCGGACAATTAACAGACGCGATATCTTTTAAGGGAGAAAAATATTTTATAGATTTATTTAATCAATACCAAAAAGAAATAGTGCCCAACATCAATCAGGAGTTAAAGAAATTCAATGTATCATATATACTTATAGATAAGGAGGATATTGTAAATTTAGGTTTATTAAAAATTAAAAACATAAGAGAAGTTTATCAAAATAAAAACTGGTTAATTTATAAGATATTATAATAATTAATTTTTTTATGAAATTATCAATAATAACGCCAATTTATAACGAATCTCAGAATTTAGGCCAATTATTTAAGGAGATTAAAAACGTTTTATCACGCCAGAATTTTGATTATGAGATTATTGCCATAAACGATGGCTCGACGGACGGCAGTTTAATGGTGCTTGAGGCGGAAGCCCAAAATGACAAAAGGGTTAAAGTGATAAATTTTAGCAGAAATTTTGGGCAAACCGCGGCCATGTCGGCCGGGATAAAAATGGCAACGGGGGACATTATTATTCCCTTAGACGCCGATTTGCAAAACGATCCGGCGGATATTCCCAGATTTTTAGAAAAAATTAACGAGGGCTATGATGTTGTTTCCGGTTGGAGAAAGAATCGAAAAGATAAGCTATTTTTAAGAAAAATTCCTTCTTGGGCGGCTAACTGGATTATTGGTTTAATAACCGGTGTTAAAATTCATGATTACGGTTGTTCTATAAAGGCTTACAAAAAGGAGGCTATTCAGGAAGTTAGTTTATATGGAGAAATGCATCGTTTTATTCCCGCTTATATCGCCTGGAACGGCGGTTCGGTTAGCGAAATTCAGGTTAATCATCGGCCGCGAATTCATGGAGAAACAAAATATGGCCTGTCCAGAACTTTTAAGGTGATTTTAGATTTATTGACTGTAAAATTTTTAACTAAATATATAACCAGGCCTATGCATTTTTTCGGCCAGGCGGGTTTTTATTGCCTCTTTTTCAGCTTTTTATCGAGTGTTTTAGCTATAATTTTAAGATTATATTTTAACATTTCTTTCATTTCAACCCCCTTGCCCTTGCTAACCGTTTTTTTGGCGATCGTAAGCATTCAATTTATTTTAATGGGTTTGCTGGCGGAGATTTTAGTTAGAATATATTTTGAATCGCAAAATAAACCGATATATCAGATAAAAAATAAGATTAATTTTTAATATGTGTGGAATTGCCGGTTATTACGGAGCGGGGGATAGAAAAATATTAGAACGAATGAACCAATCTCTTCGTCATCGGGGTCCGGACGGCGAAGGTTTTTTTGTTAATAATAACATCGGTTTAGCTCATCGCCGCCTTTCGATTATAGACTTAAGCCCGGCCGCTTCCCAGCCGATGACTAATGAAGTCGGAGACGTTTGGCTAGTTTTTAACGGAGAAATTTATAATTTCAAAGAGCTAAGGAAAGATTTAATCGGCCGCCACAATTTTAAGAGTGAGTCCGATACGGAGGTCATTATCCATCTCTATGAAGAAATCGGCTTAGAAGTTTTTTCAAAAATTCAAGGTATGTTTGCTGTCGCTTTATACGATTTAAAAAACAATAAATTAATTTTAGCGCGCGACAGAATGGGTAAAAAGCCCTTGTACTGGTCTTATGCTGATGAAACTTTAATTTTTGCTTCCGAATTAAAGGCGATGCTTGAACACCCAAATTTTAAAAAAGAACTGGATTTAAAATCTTTAAATAAATATTTATTTTACGAGTATGTCCCGACGCCGAATACCATTTTTAAAAAAACCTATAAGTTGGAGCCGGGCCACTACTTGGTTTTTGACGGAATAAATATAATAAAAAATAAATATTGGGATATAGCGTTTAATCGGCCGCTCTCATCGCCTGGCTCAAAATTATTAATAGGAGAGGCAATCAGTGAGTTAGACAAGAGGCTGAATGAGGCGGTTAAGGCTAGGCTGGTTAGTGATGTGCCGCTGGGAGTTTTTTTAAGCGGCGGGATTGATTCGAGCTCTATCGCTTATTATGCTCAAAAAAATAGTTTAAATAAAATTAAAACTTTTTCTATCGGATTTAAAGACGAGAGTTTCGACGAATCAAAATATGCCAGGCAGGTAGCGAGTTTTTTGGGAACCGAGCATTATGAAAAATTATTAACGGCTAAGGATAGCTTAGATTTTATTCCTAAAATTGCTGATTTACTGGATGAGCCCATGGCCGACGCTTCTATTATCCCGACTTATTTATTATCAAACTTTACTAGGCAAAATGTCACCGTTGCCTTAGGGGGAGACGGGGGAGATGAGATTTTTTGCGGTTACGATACTTTTGTGGCTGAGCGCTTAGCCGGGGTTTATGAAACCATGCCTGATTTTTTTAAAAAAAATATTATTGAAAAAATAGTTTCCTTTTTACCAACCTCATTTAATAATATAAGTTTTGATTTTAAGGCCAAAAAATTTATTAGCGGGTTTCACAATAAGAAAAAATATCGGCAACAAGTTTGGTTAGGATCGTTCGGCCGGGCTGATCGCGAAAAATTGTTTACTAGCGATATTTGGCGGTCGCTCACTAGAGAAAATGAATTTGAAGAGATTGACAATTATTTGGATGGTTTAAGGGGAGAAAATTATTATAATCAATTAATTTACTTATATTTGCGGACATATTTAACGGATGATATACTGGTAAAAGTTGATCGGGCAAGCATGTATAATTCGTTAGAAGTCAGAGCGCCTTTATTGGATGTCAATGTGGTAGACTTTGTCAACAGCTTGCCTCTAAATTGGAAATTAAAAGGATTTACAACGAAATACATTTTTAAAAAATTAATGACAGGCAAATTGCCTAAAAATATCGTACATAGAAAGAAAAAGGGCTTTGGCATTCCACTGGCTAATTGGCTGTCTAAGGAATTAAAGCCTCTTGTGTTTGATCTATTAAGCGAAGCCAGAATAAAACAGCAGGGTTTATTTGATTATCAATATATAAATAAATTATTAGACGATCATTTTTCCCGTCGGGCGGACAATCGCAAAATGATTTGGGCATTGATGGTGTTTCAGTTGTGGTACAAAAAATGGTATTTATAAAATCATGAAACTATTATTATTACAGCCCTTGGTCCCTAGTCGTACACTTTGGGGAAAATTTGAAAAAGCCGAGGGGTTTGTTCCACCCATCGGACTTTTAAGCATTGCCGCTTTTTTACGTGAAGCTGGGTATTTTGTGACGATTAAAGATTCGCAAGTCGATAAAATGACTGAAAATGATTTAGAACTTTATCTCAAAGAGAATTGCTTTGACGTAATAGGCATTCCGACTTTTACCAATTCAATCGCTTTTTCATATGCAACAGCGAAAATATGCAAAAAAGCATTGCCTAATTGCAAGGTTGTGCTAGGTGGTGTGCATGCGACGACCATGCCAGAAAGGACGTTGCGTGAATGCGCTGAAGTTGATTTCATTATTTTAGGAGAAGGGGAATATAGATTTGAATCACTTTTGAAGTATTTAAAAAATGAAATTAACAATCTTGACCGCATAGACGGAATTGCGTATAGATCGGGGAATAAGATTGTAGTAAATGAAATGAAGGGTTATATTAATGATATAGGTAAATTGCCATTGCCGGCTTATGATCTTTTGGATATGTCAAGGTACATTCCTCATCCTACCCAATATAAATATTTGCCGAATTATCCGGTCGTTATTCAAAGAGGATGTCCTTATAATTGTTCATTTTGCGCGGCTCATACAATTCATGGCAAAATTGTTCGCTTTAAACCAGTTGAAAAAGTTATAGAAGAATTAAAAATATTAAAAAAACAATACAGTGCCAGAGGTGTTTATTTCCAGGATAGCACTTTTCTTATTAACAAAAAATATATCACCGAATTGTTAAATAGAATGATTGAGGAAAAACTTGATTTAGCATGGGCTTGTAATACTAGGGTTAATACTATAGACAAAGATATATTAAAATTAATGAAAAAGGCTGGCTGTTGGATGATTGATTTTGGCATTGAATCTGGCAACCAAAAGTCTTTGGATTTAATGAAAAAGGGAGTGACGGTTGAACAAAATGAAAGAGCCGTAAAGTTAACCGAAAAAAATAGAATTATGGCTTTTTGTACTTATATTCTCGCTTTCCCCGGGGAAAATTATGAAGATAGCCTGAATACGATAAAATTTTCTTTAAAGCTTAGATCAACCATGGCTATGTTTTATTTGCCAGTCCCATACCCAGGCACAGAGCTTATAAATATAGCTAGGGATTACGGGGGTTTAAGAGAGGACGCTGTCTGGGAGGATTATAGTGCGGTTGATTTTTCTAATATGGTTTATGTTAATCCTTTAATTGGAAAAGAAAAAATGTTAGCCTTGATAAAATTGGCGTATAGAAAATATTACACCAATCCAATTGTGATTATAAAAAACCTTTTAGCCATACGAACATTTTCGGCTATTAGTAAATATTATAGAGCATTCATGGCCGTTTTTGGCTCATAAATAGATTATTATTTTGTAAAATTTTTAAACATTTTAATTTAGTATCATGATAATTAAAGACCAAAAAACGGCAGATGCTTTTGCTAATTCCTGGAATAATTTGCCCAGCGGGTCAATTTACACCAAAGATCAATTTGAAGATTGGATGAACCCGTTAACCATGAAAGATATTAAAGGGAATAAAATTTTAGAATTGGGCTGTGGCAACGCTAGTCTGATGATGCATCTGGCAACTTGGGGTCCGGAATTTATTGAGGGTGTTGATCTAGGAGATTCAGTAAGGTCAGCTCAGAAAAATATGGAGAGTCTGAATTTTAAAAATTGGCGTATAATTAAAGATGATATTACTACTTATCGCAATGGCGGATTTGATTTGGTGTATTGCATTGGTGTACTGCATCATTTAAAACAACCAAAAAGCGGTTTAGATTCGGTGATAGCTAATGTTAAACCGAGAGGCAGATTCCATTGTTGGGTCTATGCTAGGGAGGGGAATAATATCATAGTTAATTTGATTGATCCTATCAGAAAGATCGCTTCTCGCCTGCCCTGGTGGCTTACTAAATATTTTTTAGCCACACCATTGTCTTTTTTATATTTTTTATATGCTAAATTTTTGTATAAATTTTCTCATATAAAAATTTTGCATAATTTTCCTCTATATTTATATAGCCAATGGATTGCCAAAAGAGAATTTAATTTTTTCCAGCACGTAGTTTTTGATCAGCTAATTACTCCTCAAACTACTTATTTGAGCAAAGAGACGATAGAGGAGTGGTTGCAAAGCTATAACAACATTGACCAGGGCTCCGTTTATTTAATAATGAGAAATGGTAATTCCTGGAAGTTCGGCGGTAAAATCAAATAATTTTATAGCAATGATTTTAAAAAATAAATTAATCGGCCAAGTATTAGATAAAAAAGTTGAATTTTTGGAAATTCAAGATAGTTTTAATAATGCGGAAGTAATTAATAAAAAGATTTATTTTATAAAACATGACAATGGTTTCGTAAAAGAGAATAAAGATCTGGTTGTTAATAGGATAAAATTTTTTTTAAAAAAATATCCTGTGTTTTTTTCGGTGATATATAAACTCTTCGGCGCATCGCTTGTTGGGTTAAGTCCTGAAAAATTTTTAAAAAAAATTGGACCCAAAAATATAATTTTAAATTTAGGCTCCGGCGTAAAAACTATTAATAAAGATGTTATTAATATTGATTTTTATCCTTTTGATAATGTTGATATAGTTGCTGATGTATCTGATATTCCCGTTAATAGCAATTCAGTAGATGCTATTATTAATGAATCTGTCCTGGAACATGTTGACCATCCTGAAAAAATCGTAAGTGAGATATATAGGTTGCTCAAGCCGGGCGGTTATATCTATTTGTCCGTTCCTTTTATAGTTTCTTTTCATTCATCGCCGGATGATTATTACCGCTGGACAAAGCGGGGACTGCAGACGATGATGTCGCGTTTTACGGAAATCGAGACTGGTGTTAGATACGGTCCAACATCGGCTATGGTTTATATAGTTTCCGAATGGTTGGCGACACTACTTAGTTTTGGCTTTATTAGAATACAACAATATATTTTTATTTTATTAATGATCGTTTTGGCTCCTTTAAATATTTTAGATTTTTTAATATACAAAATTCCATCAAGCGAGAATATAGCTTGTGGTTTTTATTTCGTCGGTAAGAAAAAATAAATGTTTAAGAAAATAAAATTATTTATCGTAGATAATTATTTGGTAATTTTAGCGGTATTTTTGGTTGGGATAATTTATGTCGCGCCCAATATAATTTTTATTTTGTCGTTGGGGGATTCTTACCGGGGGATACCAATGATGCAGACGGACAACGAAGATACCTATTTAAGCCGAATTCATGAAATATTAGACGGTTACTATGCGGTTGGCTCTTTTTCCTTTTTTGAATATAAAAATCAACCGCCTCTGTCGCCGCCCGGCGGAGAATTTTTTTATGCTTTGCCGTCTATGGTTTTTGGCATATCGTTAGTTAATATTTTAATTATTAGTCGTTTTATTTTGCCAGTGATTCTTTTTTTATTGGTATATATTTTAATCAGGCGGCTGACTGTTGGTTTGCCTGGTTTTTTTAATAAGATTAACGCGATCGCCGGGGCGTTATGGGTGACGCTGGGTTACAACTTGATTGATTGGCGCAATATTTTTAATTTTTTAACAGGCAGACAAGATATTTTAGCCGGCTCTTTTTTAGTCTGGTCGCGGCCGGTTAACCCGATTCTGGGCGCGATTTTTTTATTTTCTTTTTTGCTGCTTTTATGGGCATTGTGGCATAAAACCAGATACCGCAAGACCGGTATTATTTTTGCCGGTTTATTTTTGACCTTGATGATAGCGAGTTATTTTTTTAGCTGGGGTATGGCGTTGTCAATTTGGGGAGTTTTAACGGTAATCGCTTTAGCTAAAAAAGAATGGCTGGTAATCAAATCTTTTATCGGGGTATTGCTGTCGGCTTTAATTTTTTCTTCACCTTATTGGTATATGTCATGGCAAGCCAGCCAAAGCCCTTGGTATGCGGATTCAGTTTTACGTAGCGGGCTTTTTTATACCCATTATCCATTACTCAATAAATTAATATTGGCGGTTTTAGCGCTTTATTTGGTCCTGGTAGGCTGGTCGTGGTTTATAAAAAATCGGCCGTTTAGTTTTTCGCTCGGTTATTTAAGAAAATTTTTTGAAAGCTTAGAGGCTTGGCATTGGTTTTGTTTATCTTTTATTTTGGGCGCGTTATTGGCCTATAGCCAGCAGATCATTACCGGCATCACTATTTGGCCCTACCATTTTTCTCAATATTCTATTCCGTTGGCCATGGTAGTGGTAATGGCTTTGTTATTTAATATTATCAAAGAAAAATCAATTTATCTTTGGGCTTCCGCCGCGGGGCTAATAATTATGGCTGCTTTATTTTATGGGGTTTATATACAGGCGAGTGTTTATCAAAATAACTTTTCTTATTATGCGACCGTTCAGCCGTATGCTGAAGTTTTTAATTGGTTGAACCAGCAACCCAAAGATTGCGTGGTTTTGGTCAGACAGGACGCGGAGGAAATTATTAGGTTAAATACGCTGATTCCCGCCTTGACTCATTGCAATAATCTTGTTAGTATTGATGGCGTATTTTCATTAATGCCTAACGACCGTTTGTTATTTAATTACTTGATATTTTTGCGTATTAATAATATCAAGCCGGAAAAGATTGATAGCTATTTGGCTAAAAATAAAAATGAGGCGGAAAGTTATCTTTTTTCTAATTGGCAGGGGCTGCATCATGCCAAGGATTTTCCTGATGTTTCTGATAAGTTGCTAGAGGAGAGAATAAAAAAATTCCCGCAGGATTATCGGGAATTTTATGCCAAGGATTTTAAAAAAGAGTTAAGCCTGTATCGTTTAGATTATATTTTATCGGCGGGGCCGTTAGCAGAAGAAGTTTTTAAGCAATTGACCGGATTGAAATTGGTTTTTAATAAAAATAATTTATTTATTTATTCTTTTTAATCAGCGTAATTGTTCAGTTAAAAAAAGTTTTGGTTTCCAGATTTTTTTATTGTTTCATTGCGGTAAAATTTGTGTAGCCTCGCGGACTGCGGAGGATTATTGTTTAATTTTTTTAAACAGGATTAAACTAATTATGGTGCCGAACAAGCTGTTTAGCAAAACATTAGCAACAACACCGCGGAGGCCGTAAAAGTAGGTAAGTAAAAATAGGGTTATTAAATAAAGAATTGAGGAGGAAATAGTAGAGATGTAAATTTCTTTCTGTTTGGCATGGGCGACAAAAGCGGTATTTAAAAGAATGAAAGGATAAAATAGCAAATTTAATGCCAGATAGCGGGAGTAAAGGATGGCATCAAGATAACGGGGGTAGAATATTTTGAAAAGGAAAGGAATAAATATTATGTAAATTATAACACCAAGCAAAATTATAAAAAACAGTTTAATCATTTTTTTCGGCAGAGTTTTTTGTATATCAGAAAAATCTTTTTGAGCCAGCTTAGGGAGGCTTAATGGGTCAATATTTTTTATAAGAGCCTGAATTTCTTTAATCGGAGCAATGGCCAAGGAATAAGTGGCCAGTGCAGCTGTGCCGATAAAATTAAATATAATAATTTGATCGATTTGTTTAATGATTGGGGTCAGGATATTTAAAAAACTAAGATGTTTGCCGTATTTTATCATTTCAGGGTCTTCTTTTGCTCCGGCCGGAATTTTTTTAATTATGGCAATAATAAATATGAGGCGCATTAAGGTGTTGGACAGAAAATAAGAGGCAATAATCAGATATAATTTATTGGTTAACAAAAGCGTGGCTATCATCGTGCCAACAGCAATTATTTGAATGATGATATTATAGATAGCGAGATCCTTAAAATTCTTTTTGCCGTTTAGATAATGATTAAACAAGGAAAAAGTATCCATGAATGGCATAAAAACGGCTATGATTAAGAAAGATATGGCAAGGGGCGGCTGATTGTTATAGAAGTAGTAGTAACCGGCAATAGTTAATGAAATTAACGCGCCTGAAACGCCCCACTTCGTTTTTTCTTTTAAGGCAAGGAAAAAAGTGCCTTCCTGGCCCTGGGCGATTGCCTTGGTGATGGCCGCGCTCATTCCCTGAAGGGTGGTGATGGAGAGTAAGGCGGTAATTGAAAGCAGATATTTATATTCGCCGAATATTTCTTTAGGAAGCAGGTTGGCGAAAGTTATGGATAGTAAAAATCCGCTGAGAGCGGAAACAACATTGCCAAGAGTTAACCAGAAACCGCCCTTGGCTAAATATGCCATATCGGTTTTAGTGTATTTTTCGCTACGGTGCAACGCCCAACGAATTTTTTCTTTAAATTTTTTTATCATAGCATTAAAAGAAGATAATATAGACAAAAGATAAATAAAGTTATATTATTATACTGTTATATACAATAACATTTTTATTTATTTTTTACAATTTTGGTATGTTTTATAAAAAGTACACCAGAACGTTGAATCCGATCAAACAGCAATTTTTTTATTATTTTTTTAAAGATACAAAAAATATTAGCAAAAATTCTTGGGTGGCGGATATCGCTTCTTATAACGGCATGAACGCGGATATCTTTAAGTATCATAATTATGTGGCGGTGGATAAAGACTTGGAAATTTTAAAAAAGATAATTAATCAAAAATACATAGTGCGAGCCGATATTTTGCATTTACCGTTTTTACTTGGTAGTTTTGATGCGGTAGTTAGCACAAATACACTTTGTAATTTGAAATTTAGCGAACGTCCGCAAGCGTTAGAGGAGTTAGGACGGTTGGTAAAATCGGGCGGTTATTTTATTTTTACTATTCCTTTGTGGGATAGCGGGGGGGAGAAAGTAAGGTTTGAGGAGATTTTTAAACAGATTAGTAATATAATGAAGGATAGTTTTGAAATTAAGCGGATTGTGGTTTATGGCGGTTTGTTTAGTCAATTTTATAATTCAGTAATTACAAAGTGGTTTAAAAAAAGAGAAAAAAGATCTTTATTTTTATCTAGGCTTTATATGTTTTTAACTTTGATGGTTTCCTCGTTTGAATTATTTTTTGGTTTTTCTAAATTTTCGAGCATATCAGCCTATTTATGTTTACGCAAAAAAAATGATCAAACGGCCAGTGGCCATAGCTTTGATGATTTTTTTTCACGTTTGGCTTGTCCTGTAGATAAGTCAGATCTCATTAAATTGGCAAGCGGAAAATTTAAATGTAAATTTTGTGAGCGAGAATTCGTTGAGCAAGAAGGGATTATTAATTTATTAATTTAAAAATTACGGAGTATAACATGACTCAAAATTTAATACAATTTTATTTTTTAATTAAAAAAGTTATAAATAATAAATAAAAAATATGAAATTAATTATTGACAGTAATTTAAGAATGTTAGAAAAAACCGCAACTTCTTTTTTTAAAGAAGTTACTTTTGGGGAATTTTATATTTTCGGTAATTTGTTAGGTGCTTTTGATGGCGAGAAAATTCTCACCTTCCACGAAGTAATAAAAATGCTGGAAGATACTTCAGGGAAGATAGAAGAGATAAAAAAAATAATTAGAATTTGTGTGGGCAGTTTTTATTTTTTAGTAAAGAGCGATATTCAGATTAATCTCTTATGCTCTACCCAAAGCATAGGATCATTTTATACTATTAAGGAGAATAATATAATTTTTTGCGATAGCGAAAAAGAAATTGCTAAAATTAAGCATGGCGATAGCTGTAGTTTAAACGAAATGGCTGTTTTAGACGTAATTCTTAACCCTTACAAACGCCATCCTTTTATTTCTATTTTTGATGATATTAAAAGGATTACAGGTGGTCAATTGCTAACCCTAGAAAGAGGTTTAATCGTAGATATCTCTTTTATTGTTTTAAAAAATGAAGAAGATGTTTCAAACAGTCGTCAGCGCGATTATGAGGGATTTGTTAGCCATTATGATGCTGTCGCTAAAATAATTGCTGATGGCACAATTGATAGAAAGAAGTATTTATTTCTTTCCGGGGGCAGCGATTCTTCCGCCTTTTTAGCGGCCTTTTTAAAATTTAATAAAAAAATATTGCCAATTCATTTTTTGGAGAAAAAAAACGAAGCTAGAATGGCAAAAATAATTTGCCGCCAATTAAATATTGGGCTACTTTATTCTGAATTAGATTATGCCGATTATAATTTTTTGTCCGATGAAGACGCGAAATTGTTTATGAATTATTATCAAAATTCTTACAGTATGCCTTTGTTGCATCAGTTGATTGTGCCAAGCGTCAATTTTATTAATAAGGATGGCGGTGAGAAAAAAATAATTTTTGATCTTGATAGCATGGATAGCGTCTATTCTGTTGCAGCGGCATCAAAGGGATTTTCGTTGAGTGATTTAAAACTCCTTTTTACATTTAAAGTCCGGCCAAAATATATTTGGCCTCAAATAATTTCAAATTTGAGAGGTTTATTCTATTCAAAATTTTGGTATAATCAAATTCTTGGAAAAAAGGTTTTAAAAACTAAATTAATAATGGATATTATTCTTGGAAAAAATAAATTTCTTATTCCTAATAAAATTATTGACTGCTTATTGGGCATGAGTTTAACTATCGGGAAACCCATTCCCGCCATACCCCTATCTATCTTACCGGATAATCTAAGCGACTTGCAAGAAGATTACATAAAATACATTAAGACGACTGTTGTAGAACCATTTTTGGAATATTCTCGGTTGACTATAAAGTTAGAAAAAAATATAATTGATTCTAAGTATTTTAATCATCTTCTGCGAGTTTTTAATTTTGTTATCAATGTGCAACGCGGCAGGTTGACAGAATTCAGCTGGCAACGTGGCGGAGGATATGAATGCATTGATCCATCGGCAGAAGGGCCTATGATAGATTTTTTTATGGATTTTCAGCTATCTCTCCGACAAGCATTGGATTATAAAGGATTTGAGTACAAATATTTAAAGGATAAATGCAATATTGATTTGAAATCAATGTTTCATAATAATCCGTATTTGGAAACCATTTTTGCCAGAGCATATAAAAAATTGAAAGGTCAGAAGACATTTGTTAGCAAACAAGAAAATTTCAAGATTATTTTCAAGAGCAATTTTTTTGAGAGAAATTTTCGGAAGTTTTTTAATCCCGATGAATCTTATTTATTAGCCAGCCTGAAGAATCAATTGATAAAAAATTATTTATTTAATTTTTATCAATCTGCATATTGGGGTAAGTATGATAAAATCAACCATCGTGTCTTGGAGGTCTTATTGAATATGGAAATATATCTTCGATCTTTATAAGTTAATTAAATTGTTTTTAATGTCATTATGAATCAAGACAGTTTTAACAAGGCCAGAAATATCAGTACTTATAGCGAAAGTCATTTGGGGAAAGGGCGGGGGGAGATATATGATACTAAACTTTTTGGCGGCGAACAATATACTAACGCCATCTGGGAGTTGGAAAAAAATATTTTAGATATTATTCTTGAAAAAGCAAAAAGGGGATCATACCTTGATTTTGCTTGTGGAACCGGTAGGGTTGTGGAATATCTGGAATCGCGGTTTGAACATTCTTATGGATTGGATGTTTCTCCGGATATGTTAAAAGTTGCTCGTGAAAAATTAAAAAGGACGGAATTAATCGAAAAAGATATTTTTAATCAAGGAATGAAAGGGTTAGAAAATAAATTTGATGTTATCACCGCCTTTAGGTTTTTTTCTAACGCGGAAAATGAATTAAAAAAACAGGCGATTAATAAAATAGAAACTATGTTAAGGTCTGCCGGTTTTTTATTTTTTAATATCCATCAGCATGTTTTTAGTTTTAATTTTTTGCTGGAAGAGATTAAAAGATTTTTTAATAAAGACAAAGGGCTTCGCGGTAATTGGTTGACTGTTTTTGGAGTTAAAAATTTAGTCTCCGAGTCTTCTTTAAAGATAGTAGCGGTTTATTCTTACGCGGTTTTACCGCGTTTTTTTTATAAATTCTTACCGCTAAATATTTGGTTTTTTCTTGAAAAGGCGCTTATTTCAAAAAGAATTTTTTTCGGTTCCCACTTGATTATTGTTTGCCAAAAAATATGAATAACAGATATTTAAAATATAGAGATTTTTATATAAAGAATGATTTGGGCAGTTTTTTGTTATTTTATGATTTTTTTTATGAGCTGAAAGTGGAGCGCTATAATTTTATAGATCCAGTCAGATTATTTCTCTACTATTGTCAAAGATTTTTTTTATTATCAATCTTTTTTTTAAAAATTCTTCGGTTAATCTGTAAGTTAGTACATCTTGAAGAGGATTTTATTATAAAAAAAGAAGGTAGCGGGAATTTTGGCAGTGATCTTTTTTTATTTAAAACTTCCGCCGGTTATGAAATTAAAAAGAAGTTTTTTTCGCCGGAAGTTTACCGAATATACAAAAAATACTATCTTTCTTTTTATAAGAATTCTTCAAAGATTATTTTCCCCGAAACGACTTTTGACGACAATGGCTTAATGGCGACCGTGGAGTTTTTGGCTTTGCCAAGCCTTATGAAGTTAAGGACTACAGGAAGATTAAGCTTTAATAAACTTGTGGCCATTGCCGGCGAGTTAAATCAAGAGCTGGATAAAATGTATGGATCCGGAGAATTAGGATTAGTTCATGGAGATTTTTCAATTATTAATATTTTACCGAATAAAGACAAATATTACCTTATTGATTATGCGGATGCTTTTGAATATAAAAGAAAGTATGATAAGTATTATTTAATGAAATCAATTTTAAAACACGCCGGTG
>Ga0265296_1000763_pt1 | contig 43893 bp, 39 predicted proteins | sample MunlanPumphouse1_FD_189073 | JGI IMG/M metagenome (GOLD analysis project Ga0265296, IMG submission 189073) | Groundwater microbial communities from a municipal landfill in Southern Ontario, Canada - Pumphouse #1 | ecosystem: Environmental > Aquatic > Deep subsurface > Groundwater | place... | reverse complement strand
AACCAGATTTCTGGATCCCGGATAGCCGCTCGCTTGACTCGCGTTCCGGGATGACAATTAAGACACTTTAGGCCCGGCGATTTCCATGACTTCAATATCCGTTTCTTGGCCGGTAATTTTTACCACATCCTTGTCTATCTTTTTAAATTCTTTGGCCGCCGCCGTATAAGAATTGACAGTCGTATTCAAATTAACTCCCAATTTTTTCAGATAATCATCATAAGCAATAATATGCCTTTGCAATTTTTCCACATTTTTAATAATTTCTTTGGTTTGTTCCTCAATTTTCAGGGCGCGCAAACCATGCAAAACCGTTTGCAGATAGGCGGCAAATGTGGTCGGCGAAACAATAATCACTTTTTTCTCTTTAAAAGCGTAATCAATTAAATTTCTGGTATTGACTTTAACCGCGCCCACTTCATTGACTAATAAATCATAATAAATCGCTTCGGCCGGAATAAACATAAAAGCAAAATCAAGCGTGCCCTGGCTTGGTTTGATATATTTACTGGTTTCATCAATTCTTTTTTTCAAATCATTTTTGAATTCTTTTTCTAAGATCTCTTTTTTAGCCGCGTCGTTTTCATTAATAATGCGATTATAATTGTCTAAAGAGAATTTGGCGTCAACCGGAATAATGCCGTCTTTGGTAAAAATCGCCGCATCTACAATATCGCCATCATCAAATTGATATTGAAGCTTAAAAAGGGTCGGCGGCAGAATATTATCTAAAACCAAATTAAGCGCCGCTTCGCCAAGATTTCCCCTTTGCTTCTGGTTGGTTAAAACCCTTTCCAGGTTTTTTAATTGCTCGAAAAAGCCCATAACTTGCTTGTTGGTCTCTTGAAGCTGGGTAACTTGTTCCGTCACGCCGCGAATCACGTTTATGCTTTGGCCGAATTGCAATTGAATCTGCCGGGCTGATTCCGACATTTTATTGTCCATGGTCTGATTGATTTCCCTAAGCCGTTCTTGCAACATCAAAAACGCCTGGTCGTCTTTCTTACTGGCGGCCAGTTCACTGAATTTTTTATTAAAAAAAATAAATATACCAATTACGGCGATAAGTAAAATTACGATTAAAAAAATTGATACAAATTCCATATTAATTTCATCTAAATTTAGATATTTTAACAATATTTAGGCCAATTAACTATTGACAACTTTATCAAAATAATATATAATAATTATACATTAAACTAACCGATTAGTTATTGGTGCCAGGAAATTTCCTGGAGTTCCGTCCGCTGGATATCCCTCAACACTGAGACCGCTATTAGTCCAAGGAGAAGAGGGGCCGAATATCACGACGGACCTAAAAAAGATTGGCCAAAAAAGCTAATCTACACCATTTTACAAATCGGACTCGCTATACCGCTTACGGCTTTGCGAATAAGTGAGTAAATTATAACCCTTCGGACCTCCTAGCCAGAAACGTCCGAGGGGTTTTTCTTTTCTCCAAAATCGGAGATTTTTTTATTTTAAAAACCGTCTCTAAGATTACTTCATCACTCGCCCCTGAATGGGCCCCTTTGGAGCAATAACAATATAACAATATAACAATCCGCTGTTTTATTCAATGGTTGCCTTGATCGCCTCAATTTTTACGGTTTTGGGGATAAATTTGTTAAAAATCCAGGCCACGGGCAAAGTAATCAGCCAAATGGGAATATACTTGGCTTTTGTCTTAAAAGTAATTTCCGGATCAAAAAACTGATTTTTTATCTTTAAAATCGTATAAAAAAACGACGGCGCAAAATCCCCTTTTTGGCTGTTTATTTTTTTGCCCAATTTAAACATCAGCCAAAGAGTTATAAAAATAAAAAAACTTTTTTGGCTTCGCTTCAAAATCTTAAAATCGGCCGCGGCCAACATTTTTTCCAAATCCCCTTTTTCAAATAAACGCCGATGGCCGACCGAGGGCCAATAATCAGGATCGATTTTTTGTAATATTTTTTCAGTCCGCCAATGGGGCACGGTAATGATAAATCTGCCACCGGCTTTTAAAATCCGACCGACTTCATTTAAAACTTTTTCCAAATTCTCTACATGCTCTAAAACATCATTAGCATAAATCTCGTCAAAAATGCCATCGGAAAAATCCAATTTTTCGGCCGACATTGATAAAAAATTCAAGGCCGGATATTTTTCTTGCGCTTCTTTAACATCCAAATCAATGCCAACCACGTCATGGCCGGCCTTGCTTAAAAAATAAACATTATCGCCATTGCCGCAGCCCAAATCCAAAACCCTCTGGTTTTGTCCGCCTCTGGCGGATTTTTCATTTTCTGGCATATTCAATTATTTTGTCTATATACCCATTCAAATCATATTTCTTCGCTTCCTCTAAACATCTACTGGCCATTGATTTTAATTTTTCTTTATTATCTATACACCATTTAATTCTTGACTCCAAATCGCCATTGGTAATAAAACCCGTCTCGCCCTCTCTTACCAATTCCGGCAGAGCGCCCTTATTGGAAACGATCGCGGGCAGGCCGTGGGCCAAGGCCTCAATAACCACCAGACCAAAACTTTCTGGTACTTTAGATGGGTTGATTAATAAATCAATATTCGGCCAAATTTTTTGTTCAATTTCTTCTTGGCTTAAGCGGCCATAAAATCTTATTCTTTCATCGCTAGCCGCCAACTCCTTGGCTTTAGTTAACGCCTTACCGTCGCCGGCAATATGCAATAATAAATTGCCGCTAATATTTTTAACGGCCTTAATTAATTCTAAAATTCCCTTATATTCTTCTACCTGGCCGAGGAATAGAACATTGAAATTCTCACCACCCACTTTGTCATCCCGGGCGAAGACCCGGGATCCAGAATTCTGGTTCCCCGCTCCCCGATCGCGGTCGGGGACAGGCTTCGCGGGGATGACAACGGGCGCAACCGGATTCCCCAAAACCACCCTTTCCGACTTCGGAAAAAATCTATATTTTTCGTAAACTAATTTTATATACGACGAAGGAAAAATCACTACTGCCGGCGAAGCAAATAATCTTTTACAAAACCAAGCATAAATTTTTGCGACCAGGCCCAACCCGCCATCTTGTTTTAATAATCCCGATGGATGAAGTAGTTGCATATCATGAACCGTGTGGATATTTTTTATTTTTAAATCCCTTAATAGCCATGGCGTATAATACCCCAGCCCTTTTAAGTTGTGAGTTAGGACAATATCTGGTTTTTCTTTTTCTAAAATCTTATAAATACGCCAACACTGGATTTCATTAAACATATCTATAATATGCCAAGGCAAGCGCAGCCAAGCCGGCTTTTTATTGATATCTAAAAAATTAAATAAATTAAATGGCTTAATCCGATATACTTTTATACCATTCACCGTCTCTGTTAAATTTTTTCTGCCGACGGAGACCATAAAAATATCTTCGCCCCCATTTCTTAATCCGTCGGCAATGTTTTGTACCACGGTTTCAGCGCCACCCCTTGTATCTGGCTTATAAATTGAATGAATTATAGCGATTTTCATCTAAATTTAGATAATTTTTCTAATTACTATTGACAATATTATAATCATATGATATAATGTATATTACAAGATTAAAATATCGGAGGATATATCATGTTTGAGCGGTTCGTTGAATTGGTAAAAAACCCACAGTGCAGCAACGAGCAGGTCAGGGCGGAATTTTACCGCCTCGGAGCAAAAGATGCCATGATGGCGCTTATTATGCTCCTCTACGCTCGTCCCGAACTTTCCAGGCAGATCTCATACGAACTCTGCCAAGCATAAAATTCCAAGGTTCGCAGCCCACCTCAAGAGGCTGCTTTCTTTTTTGTCCAAAAAAATATAATGGCCACAACCGAACCCAAAATATCAACCAACCTATTAATTTATTTTTCATTTTTTATAAATTCTTATATAGATCATCAATCTGCTGAATAACTTTTTGCCAGCTATACAATCCTTTGGCTCTAATTTGGGCGCTCTCCCCCATTTGCTTTTTTAGTTCGTCATCGGTTAATAATCTAATCAATTTTTCCGACAAATCATTAACCTCGCCCGGCTTAATTAATAACCCCGTCTCGCCGTCTTTTAATGTCTCGCGGCTTCCGGGCCAATTGGAAACAACCGCCGGCAAACCGCAGGCCTGCGCCTCGGCAATGACAATACCAAAACTCTCGGTGCTGGCGGTTGAGGGCAAAACGAAAATATCGGCCAGAGAATAATATTTGGGCAAGTCAGCATTATCTATCCAGCCCGTAAATATTACATTTTCATTTATACCCAAGTCCAAGGCCAATTTTTTATAATGTTCTTTTAAATCCCCTTCGCCAACAAGCAATAGCTTAATTTTAATATTTCCCCTAATGTCTTGAACCGCTTTAAGTAATATTTCCACTCCCTTAAAATAATGCTGCTGATCAAGGCCGCCCACAAAAATTATCACCTTATCAGCCAGACCAATATTATATTTTTGCCTTAAACCATCGTCTTTTGTTTGCGGTTTAAATATATTTTCATCAATGCCGTTTGGTATGGCCACGAATTTATCCGGCCATTTTTTTATATATTTTGCCAAATATGAATTTTCCCCGTGGTCAAACGACAAAACAATAATTTTATTGCTCGCCCTAACCATGGGGCCCAAAAATAATTTAATATGCCAGTTAAAAATTATTTTTTGCCAGCCGCGGCCAATCGGATCCATCTGATAATGCAAAATCAATTTTTGCGATTTTAGACCCCCTCCTGGCCGTTCCTGGGCAGCGCTGAATGCTCCTATGGTCGCATTCATCGACTCTCGCTTCGCTCGCTTCTGCCCGTCGCGTTGCGACCCCCTTCGGACAAGGGGGAGGAAAATCCTATACAGCCAGATAATCAAATCGGTGCCGAAAAAAGGATAATAAAGATGGATAATATCAAAATCTTTTAATCGGCCCAAAAGAGCGAATAAAAAACCGGCTAGGCCAAAGCGGGGCCACATTGGTAAATAATTTACTTTAAAATTTTCTTGCCCGGCCTTGGTACTTTTGTATTTTGGCGTAAATACTTCTACTCGATAATCTAATACCGCTAATTTTTTAGCGTGATAATAAGCATTATTGCCCATGCCCCCGCCTTGCGGCGGCCAAGCGCAAACAATAATCGCTATGCTATTGCCCATTTTTATTTTTTACGTTAAAATAAAGACACCTAAAGTATAGTACTTCAATGTGTTTTAGTCAAAAATAACAATAAATAATGTGGCCAATGGCAAAAGCTTCACCGCCGAAGAAGCGAAAAATATCGGCGAACAATTGGGTATTGTCTGGGATAAATTTGACGTAGAGCAATTTATAATGGGCCTGAATGTGGAGTCGGAACACGGCGCGCGCCACGCCAATACCAATGTAACCAATGACGACCCGTTAATGACCGGGAAAATCGCGCTGGCTCACCTAAATGAATTCCCCGATTATTATATCCGCCTTCACGAAATGGAAATGGAAGCGGAAGAATTTTGGGGCAAGGAAAGTTAAATGATAAATGACAAAAAGTATCTAATCGGCCTAGACCTTCACGGCACTCTTTTAGACGAAAATTGGAAAATAAAGGGAAATCTAAAAGAAAAATTGATAAACCGGCTGAAATCACTAAAAAATTTCTGCCGGATTTATATTTGCTCGGGCAATGACTTAACGTTTATTCATCAATATCTTCCTTCAAAGATTTTTAATCTTTTTGATGGCTTTATTTTAGAAACCGGCTGTGTCATCAGCAATGGAAACGACGAAACAATTATCGTCCCCCAAAAATTAATTGCGATAATTAAAGAGCTGGAAAATAAACTTAAAAATCTCCCGACTGAAGAAATAAAATATTTTGCCAGGCGGCTGGCAACCATCAGTATGTTTACCAAACATGAGGGAGAGGGCCTGGATCCGGCCACCATCCATTTTAAAATAAAAAAATTAATAGAAAAGTTGGGCTATAATAATAAGGTTTTGGTCACCCATTCTAATGTCGCTATAGATATTATTCCGGCTGGCTATAATAAATTCACGGGTATGAAATTGGCCGCTGAAAATTTAAAAACAATCGGCATTGCCGATTCTTTAAATGATTACCAGATGATTCTTGACGCTGATTATGCTTTTATGCCGCATAACGCCTCACTAAAATTAATAAATTTATTAAAACGAAGTAACAAAAAAATAAAAAATATTGCCGCGACCGTAAAAATAGACAAAAATATTATTTTACAAAGCAATTACGGCGATACGGAGGGTGTAATTGAAATACTGGATTTCATTAATAAAAAATTTACCAAAAAATTATTTTCCTAATGATAAAAAAATATATCTCCATTAACGGATTAACGACATGGGTTAGAAACGGATAACTGATCTCTTGAAATTTAATGGCACCGCTATATTTTTTCAGAATTGCCCGATCGGAAATTTTTCTAATCTTGAATTGAATTTTTAGGCGATGGCTTAAAATTGACGGCAAATGCCCAATAAGCCAAAAACCGCCCCATAATTTTTCTTTAAACCAGCCGTTTTTTATGGCATAGAAAATCAGGCCCAATTCCAGCAAAATCAAAGCGGGCAAAATCATAATCAAAGTCAAAATCCGGTAGTTCTGCAGCAAAATAATCCATCTATTCCTTTCCATATAATAAAATTTGTATTTGGCCTTGCTAAAATTATATTTGTGATAAACCACGGCCAAGGGGTCTAATAAAATCTTATAGCCCGCCAGCCGCATTTTCCAGCCCAAATCAACATCTTCGTGATACATAAAAAGCCGGTCGTCAAATAAGCCCGTCTTTTTTAAAACTGACATTTTTAATAAGCAAGCGGCGCCGGAAGCATAGGGCAATTCAAACGGCTCGGTAATATTATACTGGTCTTTATAACGATATTTATTGCAAAAAGCAAAGCCGAGAAAATGAATGCTATTGCCAAAACTGTTAATCAATTGTTTTTCCGGCCAAAGCAATAGCTTCGGCTGGACGGCCGAAATCGCGCTATCGCTTTCGGCCAATTTAACTAAACGTTTAAGCCAATTCGGCTCAACAACCGTATCTTGATTCAATAAAACCAAATAATCGGCTTCCTGTTTTTGCGCCAAAAAATAACCCTGATTATTGGCCCGGGCAAAGCCGGCATTTCTATTGTTGGTTATCAGTTTTATTTGGGGATACGCCTCCCGCAAATAACCAATCGTGCTATCCGTGGAATGATTGTCAATAATAATAATTTTTACCAGCTCTTTGGGGTAATTTTGATGATAAACGCTTGCCAAACATTCCGGCAAATAATGACGGGCGTTGCGCGTAACAATAATAATGGTAACCCTTTTATCCGTCTGCGCCATATTTCGCGATAATTATTAATTTATTTTTTTTATGGAAAATGATCGCTAAGCCGTTTAATAACTCCAAAAAAATCCTCGGCAGAAAAAATTTCCCCTTCAACGGAAAAATTCTTTTAGCCGCCGTATTTTTCTGGCGTATCTCTAAAATTTTAAATCCATTATCCGCCAATAATTTTATCAAGGATTTTTTGGAATGTAAAAATAAATGATGATAGCCGAACATCCAAACAGCTGGCCAAACAAGGCCTAAATCCGCCAAAAATAATATGAACTCATTTATTAAGCCGTTATTATTAGGCGTTTCCATAATAAGATATCCCCCCTTAACCAGCCAGCCGCCTATCTTTTTAATCAGGGCCGGCTGACGCGGCAAATGTTCCAGCAAATCCCACATAAAAACCGCGCCAAATCTTTTCTCGTCAAAATTAATACTTTGCGCGTCAGCCGCAATACACTCTACCCCAAAATTATTTTTTGCAAAATCCACGGCTTGGCTGCTGATTTCCACTCCTAAGCCCTTGAAATCATTTCGTCTGATAATATCCAAAAAGGCGCCTCCCCCGCTGCCTAAGTCCAAAATTTCCCAGATCTTATTAAAATCATATCTACTGACGAAATTTAAAAAAAAATCTTCCCGCTCTTTACCCTCTTTGGTTTGTCTATAATTTTTAAGATCCCTATAATAATTATCCTTCTGGCCGATGCTGTCATAACTTTGATAAAAATCATTTAAAAAATTTTCATCGGGAATTGGATCGGTGTACACCAAACCGCAACTTAAACATTGTAGCAGTTTATAATTGCCTTTGCCGATTTTGTGGTAATCAAAATATAATTTTGCTTTTCCCCGGCAAAGGGGGCAAAGATTATTCATTTTTATCCTTATCTTTTAAGGCAACTTCGCGAACTATCTTAGTAATATCCGACTCTATTTTCTCAATCCTTAATAATAATCTGAACAATAAATAAAAAACCAAAATGACCGAAACATAAACCACCAAGTCCACCCCGCGAGTGACGCCGACCTTAATCGCCAAAAAGCTCGTAATATCCGGCCACCAAATCACCACCATAGCCGCCAGCCAAATCACCAGCCAAGTAAAAAATATTCCCAAATTAATTTCTTTGCCTCTTAATTTAAAAATAAGACGGGAGATGATTAAAATTATCGCGACGATTAGAATTATCTGAATAATTAACATATTTTGAAATTATCTTTTTATTATCAAATCCCACAAAATTTTAAAAGCATTTAAAATGCTTTGGCCTTTTTGCTTTGAATAGGCGGTGTACAAAATCGTCACCGGAACCTCGGTGTATTTTAATTTTTTATCGGCAATTTCTTGCAACAGTTCCGAGGCATAGGCCTGCCGGTCTTGGGTTAAATTAATTTTTTTTAAGGCCGCCGCGCTCCAGGCCTGAAAACCATTATGGACATCGGTTAATTTTAAGCCAGTCGCAAATTTTGTAAAAATTAATCCTAATTTTAAAGTTATTAATTTTAGAATCGGCGCATTCCTGGCTTGGCCTAAAAACCTTGAGCCCAAAACAACTTCATATTTACCTAATAATAACGGCTCTATTAAATCTTTAATCTCACCGGCCAACATCTGGCCGTCAGCGTCAAAAAATACTGCCGCTTCATAATTATTTAGCAAAGCGTATTCTAAGCCGGTTTTTAAAGCCGCCCCCTGTCCCCGGTTTATTTTATGAATTAAAATTTTAGCGCCCGCTTGATGAGCTAAATCAGCCGTGTTATCGCTTGAACCGTCATCCACCACCAAAACCTGGTAATTTAAATTTACAATCTCGGCCACGATGCCGTGTATTTTTGAACCCTCGTTTTTAGCGGGAATTATAATTAATGTTTTCATAATTAAATTATGACACTTTTTTCTAAAAAAAACAAAGTTGTAACTGAAAAATCCCCGCCACGGGGATTTTTCATAAAAATATATTACTCAACTAATGAGATGGTTACAAAACTATATTTCTCTAAATTTGTCCTTTTCGGCTGCGACTGCGTCGGGCGGGCGCAAAATGACTTTCACCATAGCCCCGCTATGCCTTAAGTCATTTCGCTGGCCCTCCTGGTCTCGCTCAAAAAGTCCTAAATTTATAGCTAAAATAGTTTTGTAACTATCTCAATTTATCCGGCTCCAGGATATTCACCTGGGCGCTTAAATAATCAGCGGTTTTTTTTAAGCCCTCATCCAGTAAAATTATCGGAAACCAGCCCAATTTCTCTTTGGCCAAAGAAATATCCGGCAACGGCTGGCTAATCATCAAATCACTTTTTTTAACGTATTTAATTTTGGATTTGGCCTTGGTTATTTTAATGATTTTTTCGGCGATCTCGCTAAAATTACTGCGCCATTCCGAGCCCAAGTTAATCGGCCCATTTTCCGCGCTTTCCATGATTTTTACTAAGGCCCTGATTAAGTCGTCAACATAAAACAGGGTGTCGGCGCTGTTCTTATCGCCATAAATAAGAATGTCTTTGTCGGAAATCGCGGCTTTAATCATTTCCGGAACCATCCGGCCGTCATCAAGCTCCATTCGCGGGCCATAACAATTAAAAATCCGGACGATTTTTGTGTCCAAATTATATTTCAGGCGATAATTATTGACCAAGGTTTCCCCGAATCTTTTGGCCTCGGCAAAACAGGCGCGCTTGCCCAATGGATCAACTTGGCCGACATAACTTTCGGAAATCAGTTCGTCTCCCATAACTTCGCCATAAACCGCGGCGCTGGAAGTATAAATAAATTTCGCTTTATATTTAACCGCCAAATCCAAGCAATTCTTTAACCCGATGGAATTAACCGTTAACGTTTCTATGGGATACCGGCTATAAGCCGAGGGTGAAGCCGGCGAGGCCAAAAAATATATTTCCTGAACCCCCTGAAATTCAATTTTAAATTTTTCCAGCGAAGGATAGTGCTCCAAGTCAATCGGATTAATAATGTCATGATTGATAAATTCAAAATTAGGGTCCTGCAACAAATGAGCGATATGGACTTCAGCGCCGGTTAAAAAATTATCAACGCAGATGACTTTATTTCCTTTTACTAATTCATCGCAAAGATGGGAGCCGACAAAGCCGGCGCCCCCGACGATTAAAATATTTTTCTGGTCAAAAATTGCGTGTTTAGCCATAATTATTTTATTAGATGGTTATAAGTTTATTATACAAAAACGGTGGCAAATAACAAGGGCCGGGAAAAATTATAATTCAACTTTTCTAAAAGTCCAAAATCTATTCAAAGAAAAATTAAAAAAAGCCACCATAAATGCCGTAAACAGCTTGGCGCCAAGATCGTGGAAACCGGCATAATCAACCAAAATATAAAGCAGTGATAAGTTAATAGCCATGCTGATTAAATTAGCCACGATAAATTTTACATATTGTGCTCTGATATTTTTGCCGTCGTGCCTGAAAGTCCAGCGGCGATTAATCAGAAAACTCCAGCTCACGGCGAAAAAAAACGAGACAATGGCGGCCAAGATATAATAAAAATGGAAAACTCTGGTGCCAAGCCAATAAACCGACATATCTATGGCCAAATTGGTTAATCCAACCAAACAAAATTTAATAAATTCCTTGGCGATCGGATATTTCTGAAATAAATAAAATTTATTAACCTCGCCGCTAATTCTTCTAATTATTCTCATTTATTATAAATTAAAATATTCTCTTCAAGGCTGCTGATTGCGTTTCCGGTCCCATAATCCATGTCCGGCCGGACGTTTTTGATAATGGCCTCAGATTTAAATTTGTTGGCGATAAAGGCCTCGGGCAAAACTTTCCTTTTAAAATTCTTTTCTATATACCAAATGTCCTGGGAACCTTGATATTGAATCAACGAGCCGTCGGGATATTTGGCATTATCATTTAATTTACAATAACCGTCATTATTATAATCCGCCTCAACATTGCTCCCCAAAGTTACTACCCGATTCTGCCACTTCGCGCCATACAAAGCCGAAGCCGCGCTCCCATTGACAATATGGCATAAAAACGAACCGGCAGTGACGGCGTAGACCCTTGGACTATTATCAAATTTAATCAGCTTGACTCCCGGCCTCATGCTAATATTCTTGCCCGCTTTAAGCGAGTCAAAGTCGGCTTGAGAAATGGTTCTGACATCTTGATCGGCCCACTGGCCGCTATACCAAGACCAATAAGTCACTTCGTTGGGAAATAAATGCCTCTTCTTGTTGGCCTCAATATAATAGACCGCCGGGGACCAGGGTAATTTGGCGACATAGCCCTTCATCGGCGTGGAGGTGGCATTAACCGCCTTAGCCACGTTTAATCGGCCACTGCCAATCGTGCCGGCAAGGCCCGAATTTTTTTCATCAATATTATCAGTATTATTGATAATCGCCGAAATTATTTTTTGCGGTCCGGCCGCTCGGTCTTTGGATTTGACTAAAGCGGCCGCGCCGGAGACAAGGGCGGTGGATAAAGAAGTGCCGCTCCAATTATAAGAATAATAATCATTAAATTCTCCCTTGTCCGAATCAAAGAAAGCCAAGCTGAATAAATTTTCCCCCGGCGCCGCCACATCCACGCAAGCGCCATAGTTGGCGAATTTTGATTTTACCTCATTAGCGTCAACCGAAGTGGCCACTAATAACAGCTGATTATCCGATTTGTTGCCATAACAGGCGGGATAAGACGGGGTCTTATTCAAATCAATACCCCCGGAAGAGGACTCGGCATTGCCCGCCGCCACCACGATTAAGACACTTTTATCTTTGGCCCATTCGATGATTTTAAATGATTCCTCGCTGTAATCATAACCCACCAAGCTCAAATTTATGATATCAGCCCCGTTGTTGACCGCGTATTTTATGGCCGTAATTAAATTGCTCATTTCCCCCTCACCATTACTGCTCAATATCCGAATCGGCATAATTTTGGCATTAAAAGCCACGCCGGAAATCCCCTTGCCATTATTGCCGACGGCGGCAATAATGCCGGCGATGGCCGTGCCGTGATTGATGCCGTCGGAATTGTATCCCGGTTCAAACTTCGGCCTCGGATCGGGAGTATTTGCCACAAAATCCCAGCCATTAATATCGTCAACATAGCCATTTTTATCATTATCAAGGCCATCGTCCGGGATTTCACCGGGATTTTTCCAAATATTAAATTTTAAATCGGGGTGATTAATATCCACACCCGAATCCAAAACCGCCACCACCACCCCGTTCCCCTGCGCCGTGTCCCAGGCCTTCTCTACATTAATCTGATACAAATAATTCTGCTGGGAATAAAGCGGGTCGGACGGAATATAAGCCAAGGCGGTCGGGGCGGTAAAAAATATGATAATTAAAAAAATTGAGATGTATATTTTTTTTGGCATTGAAAAAAAGTTTTATTTATTCATATATAATATATCACAAGCCAAAAATAAATGGTAGTCGCTATTTAAAACAAACAAGCTCTTGCTTTTCGCGGAATTTTGTTATATAAACATATCATACCATATGTCCGACTTACTACTGAAAACCAAAAAAATTATTCTGCTTCTCGGCGACGTCGCCATGCTTTATATTTCCTTATACTTAACGTTAATCGCCAGATACGGTTATGCCGATATAGGCGCGAATTGGGAAAAGCATTTTTTGCCGTTTTCGCTGATTTTTATCATCTGGCTGATTGTTTTTTTTATCAACGATTTTTACGATTTAAAAATAAGCTATAACACCAATAACCTAATCAGCGCCCTAATCAGAATTTTAATCATTGATTTGGTTATCGCGGTTATTATTTTTTATTTTCTCAATCCCATGTTGCATGGCCTCAAGCCGCAAAGAATTTTAATTATTGACGGAGGCGTATCGCTGATTATATTATTCTTCTGGCGAAAAATATTTTATAATTTTATCAAATCGCCGAATATCGTCAACCGGGTCTTGGTCATCGGCCAATCGCCCTTAAGCGAGGCCCTGATGGACGAAATAAATAAAAGGCCGCAATTGGGCTACCGGGCCGCAAACGCGATTCAAATGCCCGAGGACTTAAAGGCCTACTGCCTAAATAATAATATTGATATATTGATAAGCGCCCAAGACCTTAAAAACGACCAAGAGCTTTCCCAAGAAATATTCAAATGCTTATCGTTGGGCGTTGATGTGTATAATATAAACAGCTTTTACGAAACCATAACCAATAAAATACCCGTGGAATACATAGAACACAGCTGGTTTTTGGAAAATTTGGCCGAACATTCAAAAAAATTATATGAATTGGCTAAGAGATTTTTAGACATAATTTTATCAATATTGGGACTGATGATGGCAATTTTTTTAACGCCACTAATTGCTCTCGGCATAAAATTGGCCGGTCCCGGGCCGATAATTTTCAAACAAATCAGGATGGGAAAAAATGGTAAAACCTTTCTGGCTATGAAATTCCGGTCAATGGTTAACAACGCAGAACAAAACGGCCCCCAATGGGCGCAAAAAAACGACCCGCGCATTACAAAATTCGGTTCGTTTATGAGGAAAACGCGGCTGGACGAAATTCCGCAACTACTAAATATTTTGAAAGGCGAAATGAGCTTTATCGGACCGCGGCCCGAACGGCCAGAATTCGTTGAAACCCTGGAGCAAAAAATACCTTTTTATAATGAACGACTTTTAGTCAGGCCGGGACTAACCGGCTGGGCCCAATTAAAAGGGCCGAGCTATGGCGGCTCGCCCGAGGAGACCCTGGAAAAATTGAAATACGATTTATACTATATAAAAAATCGGTCTTTCCTTTTGGATTTAAGCATTATTTTAAAAACCATAAAAACCGTTTTGAGCGGGAGGGGGCAATAAATCTTTATTTATTTAAATGAAATGGCAGAGTGTTTAGATACTTGAATTGAAATACAATTTCGTGCTCCCCGGCCGGCGCCATAATTCCTTGAAATAAATAATTCGCGCTATAAATCTTGGTTTTTTGATTATCAATTCTTGCTTCCCAGCCGGGCAAATTACTTTCATTAAAAACCAACCACGCATCCGCCATGAGGCGGGTTTTTAATTTTAAATAACCACTACTATACTCTATCGCTTTTATTTCACCCTCTCCCCTCCCCGCTGTTTTACAATCTGAACATTCAATAAAAGTAACTTCATTAAAGTTATTTTTATTATCGGTAATAATTTTATAATTATCATCGGCCGGATTTATATACTTGACATTTTTAGCCAGAAAAAATAACGGCAAATAATCAACGTTTTCATAAACATAAATGGGAATTTGGTATTTTGTCGCCTTGGTTTCAAAAACTTTTTTCAAGTCCTTATTTTCCAAATTATAACCAGAAATTACATATTTTACCCCAAGCAGATCCAGTAAATTATGGCGCTCCTGAAATAATTTTATTTTGTCCGCCAAGGGTATTTTTAAATCAACCAATCTTTCACTGGCCACGGCGCGGTCACTGCCAATTGAGGCGATTACGGCGCCATATTTTTTGGGCATCATGCTGTCAAAACCGTCGGCGCTCGGAATATTATAAAAATTATTCCGTTTCGGCGCCAGCAACTCCGATTCAAAAATAAATATTTCCTCCTGATTGGGCTTGTAGGGCACGGTCAATTGCTCATACTCGGTAAATCCCGGCAAAAAAGAAAATATCCGACCGGGGTTTTTTAAAATAAATTGTGCCGTCTGCGGCTTATAATTAAAAACGCTGCGATTAACAACCGAAAGCATCGGCGTATTAAAAGGAAAGGTAGCCGCGAAATTTAATCCGACTAAAACCACCATGGCCGGCAAAAAATAACCCGCCCGGTTTTTATTTTTGTGAAAATATTTTATCACAAAATAACTTACGGCCAGAGAAGCAAATGGCCACAAAAAATGCGGGTTGAAAAAACTGAATAAATTAATCATTTGCTTGAACAAATCGTCAATCACCTGATGGTAATGTTCCAGAGGCAATCCCGTAGTTTTTAAATAAATCCTTGAATTAAAATAATCTTTTATAAAAGCCAAAATTTGTTTGCCGAAAAAATAAGAAATCACGTTAATCGTCAAGGAAAGCGCGGTGATAATTATTATCAACCAGCCCCAAACCGCCATGATCGCCTTTTTAATTTTATCGCTAGATGCTAAAAAACCGTCGGCGCCAAAAGCGGCGGAAACCGAAGCGGCAAAAAAACCCAAAAACAGCCAGCGCGACGGCGCGCGTAAATACTCAAAAACCGGCAGCTTCTTAAGCAGCCAAAATAATGGCGAATACCAAATGGCCAGAAGAAAACAAAAAGCGAATAAAAGTAAAAAAAATCTGGCGGGCCGCGATTTTATAAATATGGCCGCAATTAGAAAAATCAAGGGGGCAATCCCAAAATAAAGAAAGGGGAAAGAAGTGAAAAAGGGCAAGCCAAAACTGGGAAAAATAAAACTGGCTAAATCAAACGGCTTAACCGATTCCGACAAGGAAAGACGATAAGCCATTCCTCCCCAGCGATAATTTAGCGGCGTAAAAACGATCATCGGCAAGAATTGAATTAAACCGATGGCGCCGCCGATTATCCCCATTATTAAATAACGAATCGGCGCTTTTAAACGCCCGCGCCAGCCGGTTGCTTGATTCAGCCAGCCCAAACCCAAAGAAAATAAAAATCCGCCCGTTAAAATAATAACTAACCAATTAACGTGAACGGCAAGGCCGGCAAAACCAATTAGTAAGCCGCCCAAAACCACCAGCCACCAACGATTTCTTTTAAAATCAGCCAGTAAAATCAAAAATAGCAAGGGCAAGATCGGTCCGGCGCTAACCAGCGGCAAGTCAATGCCCATGGCCGCTTCTAAACTGATAACATAGGCCAAACCGCCTACGATTGACGCGGACTTGGAGGCGCCAAGCCGTTTAATCAAACGAATGGTAAAAAATCCCGCCAAAATCAAATTGGCGGCCAATAACCAATGAAAGGCCGTCAAAAAATAAAAGAAACCGAAAAAAATAAAAGAAACCGGCGAAAAAAATTGGCCGCTGAAAATAAAGGCGGGAAAACCGGAAAGGGTTAATGGGTCCCAAAACGGATTAAGATTATTTTTAATCGCCTGGCCGTAAGAAAAAACGGTTGGATAATAATAATTCACAACATCCGGCTGAGTAAATACTTCTCCCCTAAAAAAAACTAAAACAAAAATTATTAAAATCGGCCAAGAAACCAAAAACAATTGACCCCACCACCGGTCAGACAAATACGCCGATAAAATTAAAATTTTTCTGAAAAAACTTTTTAAAATTTTCATCTTATTAAATAAAACTTTTTATCAGCGACAGAAATAATCGTAGGCCCATCTTTGAAAGATAATACCATTCTTTTGGTTTCAAATACCATTTATTCGGCAACGATAACCAGCCGCCGCCAACATTGCCGCTGGTCAAAATCCGGCATATTCTGACCGGCGAAAACCAAAAAAATAAATTGGCTCTCGCGATATCGCGACGCAGTTCTTTTTCGGTGGTGGTCAAAGGACAATAAGATAATGGCGAGCTTTTAAACGGACTTTCTACAAAAGTCCCGCAAGCGCTCAAATTTTCCCAATTCTTCCCGGGATTAAACCGCCCCTCCTTTATCGCGATGTTATAAAGTTCAGTTCCCGGATATGGAGTGGCGTTATTGAATCTGACATTATCCAAAGATAATTCCTTAGCCATTTTATAGGCCTGGCGCCTTTCTTCTCTGGTTTCGGTCGGCAAGCCCAAAATAAAGGCGGCCGAGACCTGAAAACCGAAATTTTTTGCCAATTTAACGCCGGCAAAATTTTGCTTGACCATTTCCCCTTTATTTATTAATTTCATTAGTCGCTCGGAAGCGGTTTCTAGGCCGAAAAAAATACTCTTAAAGCCGGCTGATTTCAATTCCTGAAGAATGTCTTCATTAACAGCATCGCCACGCGTCTGGCAATCAAAAATCACGTCTTTGGGAAAATTCCTTTCCCGTATCAATTGGCACAATTCTTTTGTTCGATTTTTATCAACCACAAAATTATCATCAAAAAAACTGATATTTTTTTGACCATATTTATTTACCAGCAAATCGATTTCCGCCACCACTCTTGGGGAACTTAGATAACGATAATTGCCTCCGGAAATTGATCTTTGGCTGCAAAAAATACAATTATAAGGACAGCCCCTTGAACTGAAGATAAAACCAAAATTATATTTATCCTGATGGTCTTCAAATAAATGATAAGGGAACGGGGGAAGTAAATTTATATCGGAAAATAGGGGCGCGTCTGAATTATGTATTATGCGGCCTTCTTTGTTTTTAAATGATATCCCCAAAAGTTGAGAATAATCCTCGCCTTTCTTGATTAAATCATAAAGCAAATTCAGGGTCTCATCGCCCTCCCGCCTGACCACGATGTCAACATCGCCGGAATTTAAAACTTCCTCGGGCAAAACCGTCGGGTGGATTCCGCCCATTATTACCCAACCGTCTGGATATAATATTTTTATAATTTTCGCTATTTCGTACCCCCGGCCAATGCCGGCCGTAAAGCATGAGATGCCAAAAATATAAGGCGGCCTTATATCCCGGACATATTCGCGCAGAAGTTCTTCGCTTACGGGTTTTATTTGTTCGTCCAAAATTTTTACGGTCTTGCCTTTTGATTGCAAATAACCGGTTAAAATGGCAAGGCCGATGGGCACGCTGATCGGCACATACCGCGAAAAATCGCCTAATTTCTGAACGCGATCAAATTGTGGATTAATTAATATCATTAATCGTCATTTTCATTTATCTTCCGATGATTATTTAAAATTTTTTTTATTATAAACTTCGGCCGATTTTTTACTTCTTCAAATATTTTTCCCAAATACTCGCCAATAATACTAAGGCACAACAATTGGATGCCGCCCAAAAACAAAATAATAATAATTAATGTCGGTATTCCCCTAAGACTTCTGTAATCTGGTAAAATAAAGTAAAGAACCAAATAAATCAGCATGCCCACTATCGACAAGGCAACAACAATGAGCGCCAGATATGATATGAGCTCCAAAGGCATATATGAAAAAGAAAAAATGCCTTTTCTGGCCCACCTAAAATTACCAATTAAATTATTGGTAGTTCGGCCAAACATTCTCTCCGGTCGCTTATAGGGCACACCGGTCTGCTTAAAACCGACCCAGGCCCTAAGCCCTCTCATAAACCGGTCTTTTTCCGGCATTGAATTAAGGGCGTCGACCACTTTTCTATCCATCAAAGAAAAATCTCCGGCATCAACCGGCACCTTAATATAAGACATTTTTTGAAAGACGCGGTAAAAAAGTTTGTAAGCAATTTGTAAAAACATATTCGCCTCCCTTTGTACTCTAATGCCATAAACAACATCAAAACCCTCTGCCCATTTTTTTGCCAGCTCTTCAACGAGCTCCGGCGGATCCTGCAAATCACCGTCAAGCAAAACAACGGCATCGCCAATTGATTGAATCATGCCGGAAGTAAAAGCGTTCTGGGAACTGAAATTCCGGGAATGGAAAATGGCGGTTGTTTTTGGATCTTTAGCGCAAATCGCTTCTAAAACTTCTTCTGAATTGTCCGGACTGCCGTCATTAACGAAAATAATTTCATAATTACAGCCTATTTTTTTAAAAATTTCAGTCAGCCGACTGTGCATTATTGGAATGGCTTGCCCATCGCGATAACAAGTAATAACCGCTGAAATCATTTTATTTTCTAACATATTATAATGTTAATTTATTTAAACTTCAATAATATTTTACAAAATTTCAGCTTATTTTTCAACTTGACAAAAATCGTTATGCGTGATAATTTAATAAATGGTAAATTGAACTTTTTTTTATGGTTATGAATATTTACCATGATTCGTTCTTAAAATCACTTTAAAACGGAGGGAAAACCGTGATTAATCTTGGAGAAGTGCCGACCGACGATCTATGCCGCGAAATAAGAAAGCGCGGTATTGCGATGGGCGAGATGTCATTTGAACAATTCATAATGACAATCTCCATTACACCAGTAGCGTGCGTGGAATTATGCATCAGAAACACAGACAATGAAATACTGCTTATCTGGCGAGACGATGCGGACTTCCATGCCAATCATTTTCCAGGGAGTTTGGTTCATATGTTTGAAAACCTCACGGCTACTTGCCGGCGCATTGCTCTAAAAGAAACCGGGGTTGCTATACGAAACATCTTCTTTGCTGGTGTTCATAATTATAATGACCCGAAATCAGACATTCGGCATTGTGATGATGGCCAAGAAGTGGCAAACCACTTTATCGGGCTGGTTTTTGTGGCCGATATTGAACCAAGTGAAACGCCAAAAAACGGCAAATTTTTTAAACAAGTGCCCGCCGACATTTTGGTTTCCCATCGGGAAGTATGGAAAATCTCAAGTGATTTTCTGGTCAAGGGAAAATCGCAAGTCATCAACCAGGAATAAAATCCGCCAAACCCGGAAGCAACTTGCCAATTGGGCAAAACGCTTCCGGGTTTTTAAAAAATTAATATTTTCTTAAATCTTTCCATTGCTTATAAATATTTTCCGTAATTTTATCCGGCGTTAAGCCGTAATAATCCCTAACATAATTCCAACTGCCAACGATTTTGGGGTATTCATCGGGCAAAGATATCTTCTTAAAAACAACATCGGTTTTATCCTCGGCTAAAATCTCCGCTATCGCGCTTCCTAACCCGCCAATGGCGCAATGCTCTTCAACGCTAAAAATTATTTTGGTTTCTTTGGCTGATTTTAGAATTATTTCTTTGTCGATCGGCTTGACAAACGGCATGGAAATCAAACGAACTGAAACGGCTCGCTGAACTAACTGGTCGGCCGCCGCCTTGGCATTGGCCAGCATATTGCCGGTTGCCATAATAGTAATGTCCTCGCCATCCCTTAAAACAATTCCTCGGCCGATGGTAAATTCCGGTTCTTGGACGTGGATATTTGGCTCTCCTTTGGCGGCTAAACGCAAGTATAGGGGGCCGGTATTTTTATAAGAACTAATGACCGCCATTTTAGTTTCAATCGGATCGCCTGGACATACTACTGACATATTCGGCAAACTGCGCATTAAGGCAATATCGTCAATCGGCTGATGGCTGGCGCCATACAGAGAATAAGTGAAGCCGGATCCCACGCCAATAATTTTAACATTTAAATTTTGATAACAAACGTCATTTCTAATTTGTTCCAAACAGCGCGCGGTAGCAAAAGTGCCAATTGAAAAAACATAAGGTATTTTTCCCGCCAAGGCCAATCCGGCCGCCATGCCCACCATATTGGCTTCAGCAATGCCAACATTTATAAAACGCTGGGGAAATTTCTCCTGAAATTCCTCCAAGACCTTATAACCAAGATCGCCGGTCAAAAGCACGACTCTTTCATCGGATTCGGCAATTTTTATCAAATTAGAAATAAAAGCGGATCTCATAAAATCACATTAATTCCTTAAAAATATTATCTAATTGGTCGGGGGCGGGATTTTCATAATGCGATTCCAATCTGCCCTCCAAAGAAGGAACTCCTTTGCCTTTTATGGTATGAGCGATAATTATTAGCGGCTTGCCAGGCTCAACCTGGCTTTCTTCAAACGCCGACAAAATTTGGCCAAAATCGTGGCCGTCAATTTTTTTTACTTGCCAGCCGAATGATCGCCACTTGTCGCCCAAGGGCTCCAGACCCATGACCTTTTTAACCTCGCCGAATCCCTGAAATTTATTATAGTCAATGATGGCGATTAAATTATCAAGCTTTAAATGCGAGGCGGCCATAGCCGCTTCCCATACCGAACCCTCATCACACTCGCCGTCTCCCATAATGGTGAACACCTTCGGTGATTTCTGATCCAGCTTCATCCCATAAGCCAAACCGACGCCCATAGACAAGCCATGGCCCAAAGAACCTGTTGACACTTCTACGCCGGGCATACACCCAATGACTGGGTGGCAAGCCAATTCCGTTCCATTGGTATAAAAACCATTTAAAACATCTTCTGATGAAAAACCGCGCTCAACTAAAACAGTATAAAGCGCAAGAGCGGCGTGCCCCTTGCTGAAAATCAAACGGTCGCGGTCTTCCCAGCTCGGATTCTGCGGATTGATATTTAAAATTTTAAAATAAAGGCAAATTAAAATATCCACCACAGATAAGGCGCTGCCTAAATGCGCGGCCCGGTGGCGGACTGAGATCTCAATAATTTTTCTTCTTGCTTCCCGGCTTTTTTGCTCGAGCGAAGACAATATCTCATTTTCCATACTATTTATATTGACCTAAAAATTCATCAAGATTCTGACAAACATATTCAATCATTTCCTCGGTCATCTTTGGCTGAACACCGATAAAAAATGTCCTCTCCATAACCTGGCAGGCATTGGGATAATTTTTTGGATTGCCCAGATAAGCAAATGGCTTATGAAAAAGAATGTTGCCGGAAAAATAATTACGGGTCTGGATTTTTCTACTTTCCAAAAAATTAATAAAATCGTTTCTGATAAACTTGTCGGTAATAATTGTAAGCGGAAAACCGAACCAGCTCACCTCGGCTCGCGGATCAACCCTGACCATTTTGACTAATTCCGGATATTTACCGCACACTTCATAAAACTTCTGGAAAATTTTTTTCCTATTTTTATTGTTGTCTGCTAATTTTTTCAATTGCACCGAACCAATGGCTCCCTGAAAATCCAAGGGCTTTAAATTATAACCGATTTCATCATAAACATATTTATGGTCAACAATGCCGTCATAGGCCGGCGCCAGCCACCGGTCAAAACGATGAGCGCAATTGCCATTCAGAGAAAAATTAGCCGCCCCGACGCAATAACAAGCCCGACCCCAATTAATCATACTGCTTATGACTTTGGCAAGATTCTCATCGTTGGTACTGACCATTCCGCCCTCGCCGGTGGTAATATGGTGAGCCGGATAAAAACTATGGCTGGACATCAAGCCGAAGCTGCCCAATGGCTTGCCATTCCAAGAACTGCCCAAAGAATCGCAATTGTCTTCCAATAAAATTAAATTATTCCTTCGGCAAATATCCACCAACCTATCCATATCCGGCGGATTGCCCAAAACATGCGCGAAGATCACGGCTTTGGTTTTGGCCGTAATGGCTTGTTCCAATAAATCCAAGTCTAAATTTAAAGTATCCATTTCCACATCAATAAATTTGGGAGTAAATCCGCATTGAATAATCGGCGCCACCGTAGTCGGAAAGCAGACAACCGGAGTTATGACTTCAATATCCCTAAAAGCGAAGGTCTTATCCGACTTTAGGGCGGATAGCATCAATAAATTTGCCGAACTGCCGGAATTGCACATAATAGAATGAGAACGGCCGATAATCGTAGAAAATTCATTTTCAAATTTAGCCACATTTTCTCCTTTGCTCAGCCACTTTCCGCGAAGCAGAGCGTATATCGCCTCTTCCACTTCTTCGTAATTCCAGGTTGGTCCCGAATACTGAACTGGGGACTTTCCGGGAATAAAGTTGCCGCCATCCAGGCCTTTCATGGAAGTGATGGGCCAAGATTTTTTCACCAATTCAGAGATGGTCTCCCTGATCTCATCATGGCAGATATAACGATCCTTAAATCTCTCCTGATTATCCCTAAACCAACTAATAGTTTTTTTCAAGCCGGTTTCCAAATCATTCTTGGGCTGCCAATCCAATAATTTAACGGTTTTGGAAATATCCGCCTGCCAAATATTCTGGTCCCAATTTCTTGATGGCATAGTCCCCCATTTGGGTTCAACATCAGCGCCGATTATTTTAATGGCCGTGGCGACTATTTCTTCCAAATCCACCTGCTGGCCGCGGCCCATATTAAATATTTCTCCGGCCAGTTCCGGCCTCTTGGCCGCGGCCAAATAGAGATCAATGACATCATCAATATAAATATAATCGCGCGCGGTTTTAGGCGATACTAGAGGCGGACAAATATTGTTAAGCAAGGAAACAACTAATTTTGATATCAATCTGGTCGGCTCTTCATATGGGCCATAAACCGAAAACGGCCGCAGAGTAATAATCGGCAGGTTCTCCTGTTGGGCCAAATACTGGCACAGCATAGTGGCCGCCGCTTTATAAATCGCATAATGGCTGTTCGGCTCAAGCCGGTCAATTTCTTTCATCGCCTCGTTTTTAAAGCCATACTCCGATGATGAGCCGGTATTTATAAAAATGTCAAAACCAACCTCTCGGCCGGCCTCAATTAAATTTATGGTGCCGTCAAGATTAACGGTTTTTATTTTACTGGATTCTTTCTGGAACGGATAGGCGCCATAAACCGCCAAATGAAATATGGTCTTTGGTTTTATTTCTCTCACCGCTTCAAAAATTTTTTCTCGCTCAACCAAATCAACCCGATGAACCTTTACTTTATCCAAAATATCGCTTAGGCGCCAGGTGTCTGATTCATTTCTTAAAATCAAATGAACTTCGTTATTTTCATCTTCAATCAACCTTCTCACTAAATTAGCGCCTATAAAACCACTGCCGCCGGTAACTAAAATAGGGCTGGAAATTTTGCCGTTCATAAGTTCAATTAATACTAAAAAGATAAAAAAATCTTACCAGAAAGCGGGAAAACCGTCAAATGTAAAATAATATCAAATTTACCTAAATATTTTACTTAAAATTTTTTAATGCCATTTTTATAATCTAAGCAAAGTTCTTGGAGCGCTTCCTCTATTATGGGATGAAAATTTTTAACAATACCCTTTTCTTTGACGGCCAAAGTGGCCTCAAGTAAGGAATCGTGCGTGCCGGCATCCAACCAAGCGCCGCCAAAAACAGTTACCTTCAATTCCCGATTATTCATATAGAATTTATGGAGGTCGGTTATTTCCAATTCGCCGCGAACGGATGGCTGAAGGGCTTTGGACGCCGCCACGACGCGACAATCAAAAAGATAGAGTCCGGTTATAGCATAATCGCTTACCCATTCTTTTGGTTTTTCTATAACCATTTCCGGTTGGCCGGTTTCATTTAATTTTACCACGCCGAATCTCTCCGGGTCGGGTACGCGCTTAACAAAAACCTGGCCGCCGCCGGAAAAATTTTTAATCTCCTGAGAAAAATCATCTTCAAAAATATTATCACCCAAAATCAGGGCGACGTGATTTTGGTCAATATGATTTTCGCCCAAAATAAAAGCTTCTGGTAAACCGCGCGGCTGCCGTTGAACGCAAAAAGAAATTTTTACGCCATGGTTTCTAAAAATAGAGCCGAGCAAATTGATAAACGAGCCGCTATGTTCCGGCGAAACAATAATCAAAATATCTCGCACGCCGCCTTTAATCAAGGTATTGAGAGGATAAAAAATCATGGGACGGTCATAAACTGGCAAAAGCTGCTTGGAGACAACAATTGTGGAGGGAAAAAGACGGGTGGCCATGCCACCGGCTAAAATTATGCCTTTTATTTCTTTTTCCATTTTTTTAATTTATTTTATTTAAAAAATTCGCATTTAGAAGGCCGGCGTTGCCAATAATTTTTGATTTTTCAATTTAAGCGAACGCCACCAATTTTCATTTTCCTGATACCATTTTACGGTTGCCATAATACCGCTTTCAAAACCGACTTTCGGCTCCCAGTCCAATTCATTTTTAATTTTTGAAAAATCAATGGCATAGCGGCGGTCGTGTCCGGGACGGTCAGGCACAAATTCAATCCAATCATCGCCCTTATTCATAATTTTTAAAAGCAAGGCGGTAATTTCTTTATTGGTTTTTTCTGCATTGCCGCCAATACAATAGGTTTCGCCGATTTTACCTTTTTGAATAATGAGGTCAATTGCCTCGCAATGGTCATCAACGTGCAGCCAATCACGGACATTAGCGCCGTCGCCGTAAAGCGGCACTTTTTTGCCTTCAATCAAATTCGTAACAAAAAACGGAATTAACTTTTCGGGAAATTGATAGGGTCCGTAATTATTGGAACAATTAGAAACAGTGATTGGCAAATTGTAGGTGTGTTGATATGCCCGAACCAAATGGTCGGAAGCGGCTTTAGACGCACTGTAAGGACTTTTCGGGTCATAAGGTGATTTCTCATTGAAAGGAAAATCGTCCGGTCCAAGCGAACCGAAAACTTCGTCAGTGGAAACATGATGGAATCTCACTGACGGGTTTTTACAGATTACCTCAAGCAAAGTATGAGTGCCAACAATATTAGTATGAATAAAAGCCGAAGAATCAGCAATGGAACGGTCCACATGCGATTCGGCCGCGAAATGAACCACTAAGTCGGACTGACTGACTAATTCTTCGGTTAATTTTTTATCCGCAATATCACCCCGTACAAATCGATAACGCGCATCATTTTCAAAAAATTTCAAATTTTCCAAATTACCAGCATAAGTTAGCAAATCAAAATTAACTACACTGCAATTTGGATATTTTCTTAGCAGGTAATGAATAAAATTTGAGCCGATGAAGCCGGCGCCGCCGGTAACGACAATTTTCATTGATTTTTTTAATAGTTTTCCCCTTATTCTCTCTAACCAACATTTTAGAAAAAGTTAGCTTTTTTGTCAAATTTACCCAAATATTTTACTTTTTAAATGCTTAATCGCTTTCCGGGGATGGAGAACGACAAATCTCAAAGCCCTAAAATAAGCGGTTGGATTTTTTATTTTATCAATCAAGTCCATTTTTGCCATCTTTTTTTCAAATTCAAAAGCCAGGTCTTTCAGTTGGCGCGGCGAGAAATCACCGGTTTCAATCAGTCCTTCTCCCCTGGCTTGAGTCGCTTTCGCCAACGATGCAGAATCCGGCTCCCTAACCAGGTAGCCGTGTTCTTTGCAAATATCATACAATTTAGTGCCAATCAAAGGCGTCGCCACCATAAATCCCGGCACCACTCCGTATTTCTGGCGGAGCATGATGGCAAAATCCATTGATTGGCGAATGTCTTCAATTTTTTCCCCGGGAAAACCAATCACAAAGAAGGCCTTGGTTTTAATCTTGAATTTCTGGCAAATCCTCGCCGACTCAATCACGGAATTTAAATCCAAATTCTTACTGACAATATTGGTCAAGACATCTTGGTCGCCCGATTCCACGCCGAAAATCAATTCCACACAACCGCTTTTTTTCATCACCGCCGCCAAATTCTCATCTAGGCGATCCGCTCTGACCCCATTGGGCGTGTCCCAAGTAATGTTAATTTTTTTATCAATCAGGCGATTAAATATCTTCTTAGCCCTGGCCATATCGGCGGTAAGATTGTCATCTTCAAAAGAAACGTGCTCAACGCCGTATTTCTCAACCACATACTCTATATGGCTGATCACATAGCCATCACTGTGGGCGCGCCAAAGCCGGCCCATATGCAAATGAATGGAACAGAAGATGCAATTAAACGGACAGCCGCGGCTGGTAATCATGGAGATAGATTTTTTTTGGCCCGAAGGCCGAGCGGACAGGCCGCCGGCCAAAAAATCAAAGTAAAGCGGCAGGTCAATAAGATGATAAGCCGGAAAAGGAAGGCAGTCCAAGTTCCTAATGAAATCGCCGCGTTCCGTAGTGATGATTTCATTTTGTTGATTGCGATAAATTAGATTTTTTACCGAAGCCAGGTCTTGCCCGTTCTCAATTTTTTTTACTATGTCCAAAAAAACAAATTCCCCTTCGCCGGCCACGCCCAGGTCAATATTGGCGCATTGCTCCAGTAGCTGCCTGCCTCTGACCGCCACATGGGGGCCGCCGGCCACGACCACAATATTACTATCAGCCCGCTTAACCAGATTGGCGATTTTGATGGTGTTATCAATTTGGACGGTAAAGGGACCGCCGATGCCCACAATATCCGGCTTCTCTTCTTTGATAAAATCCAAAATATCATCATCGGAAATGCCATGGAATATGCCTCCGTCTTTTGAAATTACCCGCGTCTTTGAATGGATCAAGCAATCCAAAATTTTCGGCTGGTAGCCGTCTTTTTCCAAAACGGCCGCCACATACAGCAAACCAAGGGGCAGGCCGAGCCTGACTCCCTTGGATCCTGGCCAATAAGTTCTCGGGGGATTAATCAGCAGTATCTTCATGGTAATACCTTAAGGTTTCTGCCAGTTGCTTAGCCAAGGAAAAATTATTTTTGGCTCTCTGATACCCGGCTTCGCCGAATTTTTTAGCTTTATTTTCATCAGACAACAAATCAATTATTTTGCCGGCGGTTTCCTTGATATTAAAAGGATTGATTATATAACCGGTTTCATTGTCAACAACCGCTTCCGGCGTGCCGCCGAAACAAGTGCCCACAACCGGTTTCTTAAAAGCCATGGCTTCCAAATTGTTGTTCGGAAACGAATCAAAGCAAATAGACGGCACCAGGCAAACATCGCAGCCGGAATATAATAAATCCAAATCGGGCCTATCAAGCCAGCCGGTAAAAAACAAATGGTGGGAAATATTTTTTTTCTCGGCCTGCTTCAAAATATTGTCAATATAACCGCTTTTCTTGCTCGCCACCACGACCATAAAATTGTCAAAACCCTTTTTAATCTCTTCAATATAAGCCAAAATTAAATTTCCACCCTTGAGGCCGCTGAAACGGTTGGCCATAAATATGATTTTAACCTCTTCGCCGATATTGAATTTTTCCCGAATCAATTCTCGGCTATTGATGACGATATTGCCGGCCTCAATGCCATTATAAATTACGGCCACATTATCAATACCATTCTGCCGTAAGGCGTCTTTTAAGGCCTCACTGACCGCGAATATTTTATTGGCAGACCTTAAATAATGCTTAATGATTAAATTCCGGAAAGGATTAAGGGTATTTTTAAATTGCCTGATTTTTTCTTCCAGAGTTAATTTATAATTAAAACTTTTCGGTCGGCTTAAATCTTTTTTATCAATATAACTAAAAAACTTTCCCTGATGGAAAATATTAACATCATGAGCGGTCAAAAAAACTTTGGGGCAATATTTTTTGCACAACTTCAAGACGGCATAAGAAAAATAAACATGGATGATGTGGGCCTGGACCACCTCGGGATTTAAAATTTTTAAATATTTTTCCAGAACGGCCAAAATTTTTCTCGGGCGCAAACCGAGCCGATGGCTTAATCGCCGATCGCGGTGAGCAGACAAAAAAAGAACCTTTAACCCATCAACCTGCCGCCACCCCGCCTCTTTTAAGTCCTGGCAGGTGGAAATGACCATTACCTCGTGGCCGGCTTCTTGAAACGCTTTAGCCGACCGATAAGCGATAATATCCGCTCCTCCGGTGTGCCGAGGCGGAAACAAATCACTTAATATTATTATTCGCATACTCAATTGTTTGTGAATTAGTCAAATACACCACCTCGTCTTTTTGGGAAATAAATTGAAGTAATTTTTCCAATTGGCTCCACATTTGATATTTTTCTATTTCCCAAGAATGCCCCCAAAGATGAAAAACCCCGCCCCTTTCCCTAACGGCGGAAAAATACGACCGGGCGAAATTATGCCAACTCAAGCAGGATTTAAGCGGCAAATTATACTTCTTAATTATCCCATAATTACCAATCAGCGGCTGCAATAAAAATTTAGACCAGTGGATTTTATCAGCGCTTCTTCGTCGCAAAGGAAAAGGATAGAGCTGAACACTAACGGGCATTTGGAAAACATCATCAATATTATCACCATTGGCGACCGTTCTGGCGCCGATAAAACCGGCGCGGACAACCAGGTTTTTTATATTGTCGTTGTAATGGCCTCGCGGATAACAAAACATTTTGGTCTCCCTATTCAGCAGGCCGTCAAGCCAATTTTTTGATTCGGCTATTTCCCGCCAGGCCTCTTCCGGATTGATTTTATCCAATGAAAGATGGCTGATTGTATGGGCGCCGATTTCCTGGCGCCGTGACAACTGGCTGATATCCCCATCAGACAAGCGATTATTAAAATTTTTGGGAATATAAAAAGTGGCTTTGACGCCGTATCGCTCAAGCAGGTCCGCCAATTTCAAATCAAGCTTATCACCATCATCCCAACTGGTTGTAAAAATTATTTTTTTTGTAGCGTTTTCCATATTTAACCGACTTTCAACCAATTATTAAAATATCGGCCGGCCATTTTTAATCGCTTGCCTAATTTTTTCCAACCGTCAATAGTGCTCAATGACTTGATAAAAAACTTAATAAAATACCAATAGCCGTTTTCAAAACGGAAAAGCAATATTTGATAATATTTTTTGATTTCGGCGCTAGTCATAGTGTTAGTATGATGGACCACGGTAAGACGGGTATCGTATTTCATAAAATCAAACTCGTCAATCTGGCCATTTTGATAAAGTTCTTGCCATAATTCGGAACCCGGCAACGGCGTGGCAATATGAATTCTGATTTCTTCCGGCTTAATGGCTTTGATTAATCTGCTGGTTTTCTTGATGTCATCTTTGGTCTCGTCCGGAAAACCGACCATAATAAACATCAATGAATATATGCCCGCCTCTTTCGCCAAAGCAAAGGATTTATAAATATCTGCCAATTTCAAGTCCTTTTTAATGCGATCCAAGACCTTTTGTGAACCGGATTCAACGCCCCACCAGATCCAGCGAAAACCAGCTCGGCGCATTTCTTGAAGGGTCGCTAAATCAACAAACTTACTGCAACGGCCCTGACAGATATATCCCAAATCATCAAGTTTCCGATCAATAATCTCCCGGCAAATTTCCCCGATCCATTGATTTTGCGCCGCGTTCATCCCCACGAATTCATTGTCATAAATCTGGACTGATTTTACCTTCAATTCTTTTTTGTAAAATTCTATTTCATCAACGATATTTTTGGCGCTTCTAAATCGCGGTCTTTTGCCGGCATTACAGCAAAAAATACAGCGATGCGGACAGCCGCGCGAACCCATCATCACCGCATTTGGCAATTCAATTTCCTTGTGCGTGCCGTGCACGCCGTGGTAATAAGAAAATTCCGGCTCCAACAATTTATAATTGGGAAATGGAATGGAATCCAAATTTTCAATCAGCGGCTGGGGCTCGGTTTTGATAATTTCACCGCTCGCTCCGCGAAAGGCAATGCCTTTGACTGGCGACCAGTCCCCGCCTAACTCCAAGCGCTTAATCAATTCCACAATGGTAATCTCGCCTTCGTCCAAACCCAAAATATCAATCGCCGAACATTCATTTAAAGTTTTCTCCGGTTCCAGGGTCGGCCCGAAGCCGCCGGCGATAATTTTCGCCCGAGGCAATGCCTGACGGCAAACTTCAGCGGTTTTATATAAAATCGGCATGCCGAGAGTAGTGGCCGTCAGACCGATAACATCTGGATTTTCTTCTTTCATTCTTTGGGCTAATTTGTCCCAAGACCAGCCCAGGGCTTCCGCGTCAATCACTTTCGCGGCATAACCGGCGCAATCTAAAACCGTCGCCAAATACATCACGCCCAAAACCGGGCTAGTGGCATTTACCTGGCCGGTAAAATTGCAGACCGGCGGATTAATAAAAATTACTTTCATAAAAAATTATACAAAATTTTAATTGTCATTGCGAGGAGTCGCCTTTAGCCGCGAGCGAAGCGTGGCGGGACGAAGCAATCTTTTTTCTTGCCACCGCATAGACGCCGCCATAAATATTTTCATTTTTAACAAAATGACGGTCAAGCCAAGAAGCTAATTTTCCGGCATACTTTAAACACCTATCTTGGCCGACAAATCTCTTTTTGGCAAAACACCCGCCGATTAAAATTTGCAGCAACGCGGAATACATCGGGCAATATATATCTGACTCAATAATTTCAAACTGCTGGTCATTAAGCATTAAACCCAAACCTTCTTTGGTGTATCTGAAATAATCATTGGGCCGGGCATGATAGGAAAGCAAAAAAGGAACAGTTAAAATCAAAACGCCGCCCGGTTTTAAAATTCTTTTTATTTCTTGCAATGCCGCTTGCGGCCGGGCTGTATGTTCTAACACTTCCAAAGCTAAAACCGCGTCAAAAGTATTATCGACAAAATTTGAAATTCCGCCCTCAATATCTTCATCATCGGCAGAGCTAGCATAGGAAACAATCTTCGTCATTAGCGATCTATACTTAGCGGCGCCGCCCCTAATATCAATAACTACTCCCTTGATCTGGTCAAGGCAGTGGCTGATTACCTCTCTGGTTTGGATAAACTTGTTCATATCTTAATTAACAGAATCTTTTTGACAAATAATCAGCCAAGCGATCGTAAATTTTTTATTGGCCTCGCTTCTGTCAATTTTGTCAAAAAAAATCATGAGGCGGCCAAAAGCTAAAAAAATCAAATTAAAAACTCGACCCCAAAAATTATGTTGATAAAGATTTAACGCCCTAACCGAATATTCAATTATGCCCTGGGCAATCATGGCGTAAAAACCGCCGATCTTACTAATTTTTATGATTTTAAAACCGCTCTCTTTTAAAATTCTTTCAAAATAAAAATTAGTGAAACGAAAATAATCAAACGGCTCATTATGGATGGCGCCGAAGAAATTATCCGTCAAAAGGCAGTGTCCCCTGTCTTTCAGTATCCGATGAAATTCTTCAATCGGCTTTTTTGGTTCAAAAATATCGCCTAAAACACCGGTGCAAACCACGGAATCAACCGACTCGTCCGGCAGAGGAATTTTTTCCACCGAACCGACGATATCCGGTTTTAAGTTTTCATCTATATCAATGGTTAAATATTGGCCGCAATCAAAAAACTGGCGATATCGGGAAAAACTGCCGGCGCCAACATCAATGGTTTTTCCCTTGATATAATGGCCGTTTTCTTTAATGACTCTTTTAGTTAAATACCGATAGGGCTGAAAAATAACCATGAATTTTAATTATTGATTTTCCTTTTTAATTATTTTATTAATTTTAAACAAAAGATAAAAGAAAGAAACCAGGGCCGCCATGGGCAACCAAAAAGCAATTGGATAAATGGCAATATTAATCGGAAAATTTTTAATAAAAAAGAAGACGACGGTTGCTCCCGAAATAATTAAGATTGAATTTATGACGATGGATTTTTTCATCAAATGTAAAGACCGGAACATTGAACTTTCGCCCACGGCTAGTCCCATGACAACCGTGCCAACCAACAAAACCTGGGCCAAGCCGATGGCGGGAAAATAACTATTGCCATAGACCAAAAGCACTAAAAATTTTGCCGGAAATATTAAAATCATGGCGCCAACAAAAGAAATTATCATTCCGCCCAAAGAAGACCGGACAAAATGATGTTTCAAAATTCTTAGTCCGTATGACTTTGATTTAGGCAGCTGAACCAAAAGCAATCGGGAAATCGGGCCAATCAGCATCAGAGGCAAAGCCGCGTAAGCCGTCGCGATTTTGAAAAAAGCGACCTGACTAAGGCCGAACATGCCCAAAATAAAAATCGGCAAGGTTCCATACAGCGTGCCCAAATTTTTATCAATCGCAATTAAAAAGCCAAATTTAAAATAATAACCAACCTTGGCTTTATTCAGGTGGGCAAAAATTTCCCGCCAACAAGGCAGAAGTTCATCTTGTAAACACAACTTCCGATATTGGCTAAAGGCGTAAATAGTGAATATTGCGTAAGCCAAAAAATAACCGGCGATCAACCCCCTCAAGCCAAAACCCAAAAGCACCAGGCCCGCCGGCAAAAGCACCTGGAGAATCTTATCTGAATTTTCAATAATCGTTAAATTTTTTATTCTTCTGGTTACTTGCAGGACGATGGCGTAAAGGTAAAAAAATATTTTTATTATATTGGCCAATAAAACTATTCGCGCCAATTGGCCGATTTCTTCGCTCTGATAAAATTTGCTGGTCAACATTGGCGCTAAAATAATTATAACCAGACCGACCAAAAGAGAAAACAATAAAGTTATTTTTAGATAATAAGCCAAGATATTTTTTATATCTGCTTTATTTTTCCGGGCATAGGCCTCGGCCATTAAAGTGATGGTGGTTTCGTTGGTGCCTACATTCATAAAAATGCTCATTAAGCCGACAAAAGCAAAAATCAAAGCATAGCTCGCGTACCCCTCCACTCCCAGAACTCGAGCGTAAATGATGGAAGCCAAAAAAGACAAGGCCGTGGAAAACAAAGTGCCGGCCTGTAAAATGGCCGAATCCCGGATAAATTTCTTTTTTCTTAGGGAAAAAATCTTATCTAACAAATTGATCATAAATGTTTTGATATTTAAAATAGATATTCTGCCAATCAAATTCCTTGGCCCAAGCCACGCCATTGTCTCCCAATTGCTTGGCAAAATTATCATCGCTCAAAATCCGGTTTAGCGCCTCGGCGGTTTGCTCAACATTATTCTGCTCTACCAATATTCCGTTGTAGCCATCTTTAATGGCATCTTCCGCGCCGCAGCCCCTGGTGCCAATCACGGGAATGCCGCCAGCGTTGGCTTCCAAATAAACCAAACCAAATCCTTCAAAATTATTATCATTAAGAATTACCGGAGTTAAAATAAACACCTGGGCGCGGGCATACAAGCCAATCAATTCCTCATCGGAAATATTGCTTAAAAAAACCACATTTTCAGACAAGCCGCTCTCGTCAACTATTTTCTGTAAATCGCTAAAATATTTTTTATCTGACTGATCGCCGACAATGTAATATTTAAAATTAGGAATATCCTTTTTTATTTTTCCCACGGCCCGGATGGCAATATCAAATCCCTTACGTTTTTTTAGCGCTCCCACGGCTAAAATTATTTTTTCCTCGCCCTTATTGGCCCGGCCCTTTCCGGAATTATAAAATTTATCAAAATGAACTCCGTTGTTTATGACAAATATATTAGCGAGGGATTGCCTTTTTAAAATCTCATTCTTGGTGAAATTACTGACGCATATAATTCCCTTGGCTTTTTTTAAAAATCGGCCAATCAAATATCGATAATACCCGTGGTCCAGCGAAGTGGGAATATAGGTGCCGTGGGCGGTGATAAAATAGGGCTTGGCGAAAAACAGCATCAGCGGAGAGAATATCATATAACCGGGCAAATCAGCAAAAAAATGGATCAGATCGTTTCGTTTAAGATGCCACCAAAATACCAAAAAATATTTTAACGCGCCGCCCAAGCCATTTTTGATATTTAGCAGGTTAGGAATAGCAACCACGGAGACCCCTAATCGGCCCAATAAATCAAGATTATAATTATCCGGACTCAAAACCGTTATCTTGTGCCTTTTCGCCAATTCGCCGATCAGATCCAGGGAATATCTTCCTTGGCCGTCTTTTTCTGATAATGTTTTAACAATAATCAAAATATTCATACCTTCGGTGGGGAAATGTCCGGTTTAATTTCTATCATTATGGGTTTGGTCTGAATATGATTACCGGCTTTAGCTAATAATTTAGATAATAATTCTAATGTTTGACCGCGTAAAATATATCCGAGGCCAACCCTAAAATAGTTTTTATAAGAGCTTATTTTGCGAGTATATTTCTTGATTAATGATTCTGCCAATGAAAGAAAATGGGGATATTTTTTTAAAAATTTGTTCTTGCTTAAAGCCCTTAAAATTTTACTTGGTACAGAAGAATATGCGGCCAGCATAAATAAATTACTCCAAAAAATATTTTCTTTAGTTCTCTCTCCTTCCGCTTCTTTAAAAACCCCCGTGTTTCCTCCCCATTGATGGAATTTATGGGTTTCTAAATTTGTGCCTTGAATTCTATCTTGGGAAATTAAACCTTGGCTTAAAGCCATTTCCGTTATCTCTGTTTTTGGAAAAAAAGCCAAAGAATATAGGCGCAATTTAAACGGTCTTATCTTAAGCATCAGCTCAAGCGTCTGACGATAATCATTTTCGGTTTCAAAAGGATTATCCATAATAAAATCATAGCACCCGCTAATACCGAATTCTCTTAATGTTTTATTCATGCCTACTATACTTTCATTTGTGGTGTATCTTTTATAAATATGAGTTCTAATGTGATCGGAGCCGCTTTGTATGCCAATGTCCATTTGGTTGCAACCGGCGGTTTTTAACAGCGAGACCGTTTCTTTTTTAATATGGTTTGGATGGCTGCACATGCCAAAGGGGATGTTGATATGAGATTTATATTCTCCATAAAACTCTTTTAACCATTTTTCATCCACGGCAAACACCTCATCAAAAAAATAAATGGTCTTAAGATTGGGAAATCTTCTCTTGGCTTCTTTCAACTCCTCAATCACGTTTTTAACGCTTCTCTGCCTGACGGGCTTACCGGAAAAAATACTGTGAAAAACATTATTGCTGCAAAAAGTGCATTTATAAGGACAACCCCTTGAACAAAAAATTTCATATCTCTCTTTTTGTTCGTCCCATTCTTTTGTTAAAGAATAAAGTTTTCCGTTATTGATAAACCATTTGTTCTGATAGCCATGATCCGGAAACGGCAGCGAATCCAAATCCTGATTAAGCGGTTCTAATTCATTTTTTATAATTCCCGAACCCGATTTAATCCATAAATTTTTAATATTTTCTATGGATTTTCCCGAAGATATATTATCAGCCAGTTCCGACGTGGCCACTTCTCCCTCGCCGATACAAACAATATCCGCATGTTCTATGCATATTTCCGGAAAAAGTGTTGCCTGGGGTCCGCCCCAAATTACAGGAATATCCATCTCTTTCTTAATTCTTGAGGTGACTTCACATGCTAAATTAAAAAAAATGGAAAAAACTCCGAATCCAACCACATCAGTTTTTAAATTCTTTATTAGGTTAATTACTAAATCAATCTCCATTCTGGAAAGCAGAGGGATTTCTGATTCAAATTCCCCAATATATATATTATTCACTTGATGACCGGATTTTTTTAAAACAGCGGTGATATAATCTAGGCCAATTTTTCCTATTGAGCCAAAAGATATAAAGGTAAAATTTAGGATTTTGCCTGTTTTCCCGGTTTTATCTAACACCTCTAATTCGTCATCGCCGACCGCAAACATAAATTTATTTATTAATTATTAATCCCCGCTCGTGGTTGGGGACAAGTTCTAAAATCCTACAATTTTTTGGCCAATAAGTCAATGAAAAACCACGGTTTTATAAAATACATTCGGCCGTATTTCTTTTGATATTTATAATGCCGCAAATATAATCTCGCCCAAAATGGCCCCATTTCCACTCCCACCCGGCCGGCATAATTTTCTATATTATCCCAATCAAATTTTTTTTCTGGAAATTGAGCTTGCAATTGCTGGAAAAGCTTGGTGCCGAGATAGGGCACGGCCGGCGTAAAATATTTTACCTTTAGCTGATTTTGATTGATAAAATCAACCGTTTCCCTGATGGTGGCCTTGTCCTCGCCCGGGCAATTTAAGAGAACATACAAACCGGCCGATAAACCGTTGGCTTTTAAAATATCGATTGCTTCTTTCAGTTGTGCCTGGGTAATATTTTTATTTATATTTTTCAAAATCTTGTTACTCGCCGATTCCAGTCCCAAATTAACTGTGCGGCAGCCGGCTTGCTTAATTAAAGCGATTAAATTTTGATTTTTAATAATATCATCGGCCCGGCCGTTGCACCCCCAAGTAAAATTTAGCTGATTTTCCAATATCAACTCCGCGATTTTCTTCACCCGCTCGGGTAAAATCAAAAACTCCCAATCCTGAAAATATATTGACTTGACCTTAAAATTCTTAATTAAATATTTGATTTCTTGAATCACCCGCTCCGGCGATTGGGCGATATACTTGCCTTGGGCCATGGCTTTGAGGCAAAAACTGCAATTGTAAGGACAGCCGCGAGAAGTGAGCATAATGGAAAATGGCTTATCAAAACCGGACATAAAATACTTGTCCATGGGCAAAAGATGATAGGCCGGCATCGGTAAGCGGTCTAAATCCTCTAAGCGCCCGGCGCTGTGATTATGATAAACTTTGCCGTCCCGCCGCCAAGATAATCCATTTATCTCCCCTATTGGCTTATTCTCGGCCAGGGCCTGGATTAAATTTCTAACAATCAATTCCGGCTCTCCCCTGACCACAAAATCAACTTGGCATTTCGTAAAAATCCATTGGGGGCTCACCGTGCCGTGGACACCGATTAAAACCTTACGCGGCGCTTTGACAGAATTTATAACCTTAAAAATATCGCTAATGTCGGCATGAGGACATTCCCAACGGTCAACGGGCGAAGTGGTAATAATTAGCGCCTCGGGCGAAAATGAATCTATCTTTTCCAGCATTTCCTTCAGGCCACACCCGAACGCGTTGGCATCCAATAAGGCAACATCATGACCATCTTCAATGAGTAAGCTGGCAATGATCGCCAAACTTAGGGGCTGGCGCTGCCTTTTGTTCATGATTGATTTTCGGGAAATCAAGGGATTTAAAATGAATATGCGCATAGCAAATTATAATTTTATATACACTTCTTCGTCTTTTAAGCAACGGCATTTGCTTTTAATATAATCCATTGTTTTCTCGCGCTGCTCCCAGGCCCTGGCCAGGTGGGTTCCTTTCACTCCTTTTTCATAATACATAATAAGAAGCCCATTCTTATTTAAATGGTCTAATACATAGCAAGCGCTTTCATAAGGATTGTACGCATGCGCCAGACAATCAATTAAAAGCATGGCGTCATAATTTTCCTTTAACGGCCCGGGATTATCAATAGGTATATACTTAAAGATCGGCCCAAATGTCTTTTTTACGAATTCAAAAGTGCTACAGTTAATGTCGGCCAGAGTGATATTCTTGTAACCTTTTTGATAAAAATAATGGCTGTAGTCGCCGCAGCCGCAGCCATAATCCAAAATCTTAATATCTTTTTTGTCTTTGAAATAATCACACAATAAATTATAAATTAAAAGGACATATTTTTTCTTATGCCGGCCGTACTTGCTTAAATAAACCTGCCGCCAGACATCCTTATCGTGCTCCTCGTAAAAACTTTCAATCTGTTCTTTGGTTTCTCGGGGTTTGGATTGCCAAAGCTCATCAAAGCCCTCCGTTGATTTCTGGTATTTTTCTAAAAATTCTTTATCGCTGGATAAATTGTAATTTTTTTTAAAATATTCCACCAAGCTTATTTGAGGATAAGCGCGTTCATTAAATATCTTGATGATTAAAATTTGAATTATGGTTGTCGCCTTAATAAAAAAACTACTTCGGTCATAAGGATAAAATCTTTTAAATGGTTTTTCTAATTTATCTAATAAAAACATGTTATAAAACTTATTTATTAGAGCTCAATTTATTCTAATTTTTTACTCAAAATCCATTTTAACAAAGGGAATATTTCCCGTGGATTATAAATTATGCCGGTCCTGATAGCGCACTCCCAAGTGCAATTGCACTCATGGTTTTTAATTTTTTTTATTTCTTCTTTGGCTTTATCGGTGGTAATCATTTTTTTAATATCATAGTCAAAATCCCGCAAATTACCCAGGGAGGTCGGCAACATCTCGCAAATTCTGACATTGGCGTCATCTTCAACCACAATCATTTTATTTATCGCATAGCATTCAAAATTGCGTTTGCCGATTTTTAAATTTTCAAAAACCTTGAATCGGGCGAAATTAGTCGCTTTAAAAATAAAACCGGACATGGGGTGGCTCTTGAATTTATCACGGTCAAGATTGGACAAATATTCAATGACCTCTAAATATTTATTTTGATAAAGATTTTTTTTATTTTCATCTAAGCGCGCGTCTCCCCGAATATAAGTGGCGCTGATGGCATCAACATTTAAATTGCTTTTAATAAACTTTAAGGTGTCTAAGATGCTGTCCTGGTTGGCTTGCATAAAACATGAATTGGTCATTACTGAAAAATTGCGGTAATCTTTTTTTAACGCTTTAACCAGGGAAATGGTCTCTACCACTTTTTCAAACGCGCCCGGCACTCCGCGGATATCGTCATGGACTTTGCCCAAACCATCCAGGGAAAAACTGAACCGGAAATAAACTCGAGGGAACTCCGCCAACAGCTGTTTAATGGTCTTGACAATTTTTTCGGTCAACAAGCCGTTGGAGGGAATGGCAATAATTTCCGCGCCGGTATATTTAACAAACGCCCGCACAATATCAATCAAATCATCCCGCAAATAGGCCTCGCCGCCCGTTAAATTAACAATCAACATTTTACCCCATTTTTTGGCGATGGTTTCAATTTCTTCCAGCGTCATTTCTTTTCTGGCCGGGGCCGACTCCACAAAGCGCCAATAAAAACAATGGCTGCAGCGGGCGTTGCAACGGGCGGTCACATAGAAAATCACATAAAACGGATTTTGGCTGAAATAGAATCCAAGCCATCTTAAATATTTTGATATTTTCATAAGCTATTTTTTTTCTTAAATAAAAAAGCATAAAACAAGCCGCCGGCGCCGGCAATGGCGACTAATAAAATATAAACATAGTGCAAAACCACGGCCCGGGCGGCAAAAATAAAACCGTATTTTTTATTAAAACAAAAATACATTCCAATATTGATAAAAAAGAAAATCAGATAAAAAACCAACGCCAATAAAAATAGCGGCCTAAAAATAAAGCCCGAAATAATAGAGATAAAAATGAGCGGAGCGAGGGCGTAAAGAATCTTAAATTTCTTTGTATTATAGGTTGTTTCAATGTGATTCTTAATCTGATAAATCACCATCGCCCGCAAAAAAGCGCGCTGGCAATATTTCTTAAGACCGGCAAAGAAAAAATGATTAAGATAACAATGTTTCATAGAAATATCCTTGGCTAATTTCATTTTATAACCACGGCCGAGAAGTCGCATGCCCAAATAAAAATCTTCGGCGTCGGCCGTTTTAAAATTTTCGTCAAATCCGCCTTCTTTTAAAAATATTTCCCTATAAATCACCGACCCGTTACTGCCGAAAACCCTGGTCCAAAAATTCTTGCCGATATAATTGGTCTCAACCGCCTTAAACTTATTAAAAAAATTATTCCTAATCGGCTCATCGCTCCAAAGAATAGTTAGGCCTTGTAATTCCTGGTCTTGTTCAAAGCGATCGGCCATTTTTTTTAAAGTATCCGGATAAATTTGGGCATCGGAATCCAGAAAAAAAACTAATTCACCCCGCGCCTCCCTGACCCCGAGGTTCCGCGCCGCAGCCGGTCCCAGATTTTTATCAAAAACGAATAAGCGAGCCGGCGGATATTGGCTGACAAGACCCTTGACATCAACCAAAGTGGAAGCATCATCAATAACCACCACCTCAAAATCAACCCCCTCTGACTTAAAGACGGAATCAAGACAATTTTCAATTTCAGGATCATTATAGGTGGCGATGACAACGGAAATCATAATTTTTTTACGTTTAAATTTTACTTTGTTTTTTTGCCCATTAATGTTTGTTTGGCGGCGATGCGGAAAAAAATTCCCAAACCAACTAAAACGTTTTTGACGGCGCCGAACGAATTCAACTGTTTTAGTTTGAACAAAATATATTTGGGCCTTAGATAAAATTCTTTAAAGGCCCTTTTTTGCCAATAAATCAGCCGGTCTTTAGAAACCTTGTCCTGGACCAAAATCGGCGGCGCATTGGTCAGGGGCGCGAATTCCTCCCATTTTGTTTTTTCATTAATGGCGCGGTTTGCCTTGGCGATCTCATACAGCTCGGTGCCGGGAAAAGGTGAGGTGATAAAAAAGGTGGCGTTATCCAAGGGCAAACTCTTGGCAAAAGCCACGGTTTCTTTAATGGTTTCTTCGGTTTCTCCGATATTGCCGAACATAAAACTGGCATGGGCAAGAATGCCGTGTCTAACCACCACCGCCACGGCGCGCCGACCCTCTTCAATGGTAGCTTGTTTTCTCATAAGATTGAGTATGGCTTGTGAGCCCGACTCCAGGCCAAAAGAAATTTTTTTGCAGCCGGCTAATTTCATTTTTTCGGCCAACTCATCAGTCAAGGTATTGGCGCGGGAAAAAGCGATCCAAGCTATGCCCAGTTTTCTCCTGATAATTTCCGCGCAGATTTCCAGCGCTCTTTTTTGATTGAGCGTAAAAGTATCATCTAAAATATTAAACTCTTTGATGCCGAATTTATTGATACACTCTTCAATTTCCGCCATCACGTTTTGGGTTGAACGAAAACGGATCTGGCGGCCCCAAATCGTTCTGGAAATGCAATGGACGCAATTGTAAGCGCAACCGCGGCTGGTCAGAATGGTGCCATCCGGCTGATCGCTCACTTTTTTGGTCGGCGCCGAACAATATAATTTTAAATCAAAAAGGTCGCGCGCCGGATATGGGATGATATCAAGATCGGCAATAAATCCGCGCGGCGGATTGGCGATTACTTGTCCGTCTTTTTTAAAATATAGGCCGCTGATCGCTTCAAAATCTTTTTGGCCGGCGAGCAATTTTTTTATCAATTCATAAAAAGTAATTTCGCCTTCCCCGGCCACCACGAAATCAATCAAAGGATTTTTGATAGTTTCAAGCGGCAAAGCCGTGGGATGAACGCCTCCGACCACGATAGTTATTTTTGGGTCTATTTCTTTTTTGATTATTTCCGCGGTCCTAAAAACGTGATCCATGGTCGGCGTCGGACAAGTGATGCCGATTAAATCCGGCTTATTGGCAATAATCGCCTGTTTAATCCCCTCATAATTAAGGCCCTTGGCTTCCGCATCAACCACGGTCAGGTCGCAATTTATCCGTTCTCTCAAATAACTGGCTAAGTAGGCCAGGCCCAGGGGCATAGAATGGCCGCCAGATTCTTTGATGCCATTAAAGTTGACATAGGGAGGGTTAAAGAAAAGTATTTTCATTTTTAAAATTAAAAAATCAAATCTTAAACATTTTAAAGCCAATTTTTGCTTTCTGCCAAAACTCGCCGAACGATTTGAGCTTAATGATTCTTTTAAAGATATAACTCGGCCTTAAATAAAATGAGCGGTAGGCCCGGCTCAATATTTTAATTAATTGTTCCCGATTAAAATTTTCTTCCCAAAGCGGCGGTTTAAAATCGGCCGACGGCTTGAGAGCAAACTCTTGCCAGACATCTTTTTTGACCAAGCCATTTTTTAAAGCCAGACCATAGACATCCGTGGCCGGATAGAGAGTTAAGACCGAAAAAAGAACATAAGCCGGTTTTAATTCTTTGGCTAATTTTATTGATTGTTTAATATCGGCCAGGGTTTCGCCGGGACAGCCAACCATAAAATAAGCCGCGGTTTCAATCCCCGCTTTTCTGGTCATTTTAAAAGCCCGCCTGACCATTTCCACGGTAATGCCTTTGCGTAAATTATTCAGCACCCGGTCAACGCCAGACTCAATCCCGTAATGGACTCTGGAACAGCCGGCTTTCTTCATTAGCTTTAATAATTCTTCATCAACCGTATTAACTCTCGCCCTCACATCCCAATGAATTTTTAAATTTCTCTTTAAAAGCTCCTGACAGATATCAACGACTCTTTGATAATCAATGGTAAATGTGTCGTCATAAATAAACACTTCTTTTATGCCCAATTTAATTATTTCCTCCATCTCATCAACTACATTTTTTGCCGATCGCGCCCGAAAAATTTTGCCGAGATGCGGCCGATCGCAAAAAACACACCGATAAGGACAGCCCCGGGAAGTGAACATGGTGGTCGTGGGATTGGCCAAGGCCAGGGTGGAATAATATTTTTTATAATCAGTCAATTCTCGGGCGGGAAAGGGCAGTAAATCCAAATTTTGAATTAATTCCCTGGGGCCGGTATTGATAATTTCCGCGCCGTCTTTAAAAACCAAACCCTTGATGGTTTTTAATTTTTCTCGGTCGTTAAAATTATTAATCAAGTCAAGACAAGGCAGTTCTCCTTCGCCCAGCACCACATAATCAATATTTAATCCCTTTAAGGTCTCAACCGGGTAAATGTTGGCATGGGGACCGCCAGTGATTATTTTCACCTCGGGCAAAAATCGCCTGATTAAATCAACTAGATTGATAACATCAATCATTAAAAAAGAAATCAGGGTGATGCCGATTACCTGCGGCTTCTCCCGTAAAAAATAATCTTCAAGCTCTTCTTCGCTCTTCGGTTCCAGCTCTAAATCCAAAATTTTAATTTCATTATCGGTATATTTTTTTAAATACGAAGCCACATATAAAATACCAAGCGGCGGCAAAGCGCCCTTGAAATCTTCCACCACCATGGGAATATTGGCGGTAATTAAATTTTTAGTCGGCGGATTGACAAAAATTATTTTCATTAATTATCAAATTTTTTGACGAATTTTTTATCTATCAGTTTGTTTAGCAGCCCCTTTTTAATAAAAATAGGCGTTAAGCCGTAGGCCGTGATTAACAATCTTTTGATTGTTAACTTCAGCCGATTTATTTTTAATTTAGGCCAAGCCGAGGAGAATCGGTTATAAGCCATTATTTCATTAAGCGGGTATTTTCGCGGCACGGTCCGGGGCTGATTTTGCGGATAACCGACTAAGATATAAGCGATGGGAGAGAAGGAACGCGGAATGCCAAAAATTTTTCTTAAGGCGCCGGCTCGGGGCAGATGGCAAGTCCAACAAGCCCCTAAACCCAAATCCGTGGCGGTTAAAAGCAAATTTTCTATCGCCGCCGCCGCGCTTTGGATATGATCGCGGTAGCCGACATTATGGGTCTGGTTATTATACAAAACTAAAATTC
>Ga0265296_1000762_pt1 | contig 43915 bp, 39 predicted proteins | sample MunlanPumphouse1_FD_189073 | JGI IMG/M metagenome (GOLD analysis project Ga0265296, IMG submission 189073) | Groundwater microbial communities from a municipal landfill in Southern Ontario, Canada - Pumphouse #1 | ecosystem: Environmental > Aquatic > Deep subsurface > Groundwater | place... | reverse complement strand
CGGATTGGATATTTTTTCAAGGGAATTGTTCCCCATTTTTTCTGAATATCCAAAATAAATTTTGTATCGTTATGTAGTGACCATTCCGGTGGTATCGGCCCCTCAGTTCGGAATGACGATCCATTGAAAATATATTTAATATTATTCTTATATGCGTACTCATAGAGTACGGTGACGAATGCATGATCTGAAGGGATATCCACTGAAGGAACGGAAGCCTTTAAAAATGACTTTTGTAAATCTTTAAATTCCTCCCAGTCAACAACGAACGTAAAAAGATCGATATCGAGTTTTCTGCATGAATTTTTAATATTTTCTGCCGCAATTTTTGAATTCATATTATTATCATAATGGACAGCAAGAGGATTGAGTCCCCATTTTTTCATCAGGTACAGGCAGTAAGAGCTGTCCCTTCCACCGCTAACGCCGATAATTGAATCATATTCATTATTTTTTCCCCGGCTTTTGATTTTTTCAATTAATCTGGAAAAATTAACATTATTCGCTTCAGTAAGGGCATATTTTTTATCAACTTTTTCATATTTATGGCAGAGGCTGCAGATACCGTTCGAATCAAATGTAATGCCAGGGAAGCCGGAATCCTGAATACATTTTGAACAAATCTTTTGCATGTATTAAGTATCTTGGAGCGGACTAAAAATAATTTGTATGGATTGTTCCTCCTCATATAATCAGGGTTTTTTACTATACGCGAAATCATAATTTTCTTTATAGATAACATTTGATCCGGGGATATTTTGGTTAGTGTCGCCGCCCCGGATGAACCGGTTTTTGCCCGGCACGGGTTTGCCGGGGCCTCGCGCCCGTGGAGGTGCCCGACTGCGGTTTTACCGGAAAGTGGCTGACCGTCCTGTCCCAGTTCGACGAGACAATCGGTAGTGAGGCGGAAGAACCGCCACGTGCCATGTCTTGAGCGGAGCCAGAGTTCCCGCGAGATGGCATCATGCCTCGTGACCATGCGGAGCTGGAGAAGTTTGTCCTGGAACTCCATCACAAGCTCCGTGACCGGTGCATGGATCCGTGTACAATAGGAGACCCGTACGAATGCCACCGGGATCGTAGAAACGATCGTAAAATCGTACAGATTTTCCGGGCCACCCCCGGCTATAAACCAATATTCTGACATGGCACTCTCTCGTTCCGGGAAAACCTCACCAGTCACCGGCATACAAGAATTTTTCATACCCCGGCTTCAATGGTAAGGAATACTTTACCGTTCGAACTAAATCTTCAACGGTGAACAGGAACTGATATGGACCCGCATAGTTTTTTGTAAAGTGGAGAGGCTCGTAATCAGCCCACGGAAAATCCAGATAATCGGGACGCTGGGATCCGGAAAGACAACTCTTGCGGAATACCTGGCACGGGATACCGGTTTCCCGTACACCTCGATTGATGAAAGCCGGATCCGTTATGGGGATAGTACAGTCTCAGGAGAGGATTGTGCCTGGGACCCTTTTCTTGAGATGTGCGGCAGGATCTCACCGGGAATCCTGGAATTTTCCGGAGGAAGGTCTCAAGCACCTGATTGATGCTCTTGAAAGCGGACAAAAATTATGTCACTATTTTAGGACAGAAATACTGGCAAGCTACAGTTATACAATCCCCTTTTTTTAACATTCAGGAACTGATTTATATCATCGTTGCTAATATTTTTTTGACCATTTATGATGAACATTCCTGCTGCAAAAATTTTTTTCCCAGATGAAGACAGAAAACAGATAATTCAAAAAATTGATAGCGCGCTAGAATCGGGACAATTGACCCTTGGGAAATACAGCAAAGAATTTGAAGAGAAATTTGCACACTATATCGGGGTTAAATACGCGATTGCCGTAAACAGCGGAACCTCCTCTTTGGAGATACCGCTTCGCATTTTTGATGTCAAGGATAAATCGGTAATTGTTCCAACCAATACCTTTTTTGCAACACCTGCATCGGTAATTCACGCAGGAGGTAAAGTCCAGTTCGCAGATATTTCAGAACATTTGTGCATTGATCCTGATTCACTTCAGGAAACCATCACCAGGGAAACAAAGGGTGTTATTGTTGTTCACATCGGAGGTCTCGTATCACCGGAAATACAAGAGATCCGCAAGATATGCGATGAACACGAGCTTTTTCTGCTGGAAGACGCTGCACACGCCCACGGTAGTACGCTTGACGAGGAAAAAGCAGGATCATTTGGGGATGCCGGTTCTTTTTCCTTTTACCCCACCAAAGTGATGACCAGTGGAGAGGGGGGAATGATCGTTACCGATGATAAAAAGATCTACGATCGGGCTCTCGTATTCCGGGACCAGGGTAAAGCCGGTTTTTTGGGGAACGTCCACACCGAGATGGGGTACAACTGGCGAATGAGTGAGATTCATGCAATTATCGGATTATCGCAATTCCAGCGCCTTGAGGAGTTCATTAAACGCCGAAGAGAAGTGGCCAGATTGTATGACAAAGAACTCAAAGGTTTTACCTCACTGACACCGGTACATATTCCATCCAACAACCACTCGAATTATTATAAATACTGTGCAATCCTGAAGAAAGGTCTGGACAGGACAGCACTAAAGAAAGAACTCAAGGATAAATTCGGTGTCAGCATGAGTGGTGAGGTATATGAACTCCCCTGCCACATGCAGCCCGTTTTCAAGGATATGCTCGGATTCAAGGGAGGGGTGCTTCCGGTTGCCGAAGATCTCTGCAGCCGCCATGTCTGCCTGCCGGTCTTTGCTACAATGACAGATGATCAGGCAAAATATGTAACAGATTCAATAAAGGAGGTACTGAAATGACTATCATGGTGACTGGGGGATCGGGTTTTATCGGTTCGCACCTTGTCGATAAACTCCTTGCAAAAGGAGAAGATGTACTGATTTTTGACTTTATGCAGCCGCGATACTGGAGTTCGGTCAAGCATTTTTATGGCAGTATCTTAACCCTTGACGAACTGGAGCGAGCTATGCGGGATGTCGACATCGTATACCATCTTGCGGCAATTGCCGATGTCAGGGATGTTTATGAACATCCTCACTACTCTGAACGGGTCAACACATCCGGCACAATCAATGTTCTTGAAGCCGCACGAAAAATGGAGGTAGACCGTGTTATTTACGGAAGTACCGACTGGGTGTACCAGACAACAGATACGCTCGACGTCGATGAGATGACGCCTATCCGCACACCCGCACATCTCTATTCAACCACTAAGCTGGTCTCTGAATATTATTGTCAGAATTACAGCGATCTCTATGGTTTAAAATATACCATCCTGCGATATGGCATCCCTTACGGCCCAAGGGCACGGAGTGGAGCAATTGTTCCAATGTTTGTTGATAAGGCATTCAAAGGTGAGGAACTCACCATTGCCGGTGATGGAAGCCAGTTCCGGCAGTTTATTTATGTTGAGGACCTCGCCGAAGGTAATGTTGCGGCGCTCCAGAAGATCGCTGAAAACAAAATCTATAATATCGATGGTCAGCGCCCGATTAGTGTCAAGGAAGTTGCCGAGACGGTGCAGAATCTGGTTGGGAATGTCGGGATCCGGTATGTTCCATCACGACCCGGCGATTTCGGAGGTAAAAAGGTTTCCAGTGAAAGGGCAAAACGGGAACTGAAATGGGAAGCAAAGACCTCCTTTGAAGAAGGAGTTCGGAAATATATCTCGTGGTATAAAGAAACTTCACACTGATCGACACACTACCTTTTTTTTAAGCGTTTTTTATACTCCTATTAATTCATTTACTGTCATAACAAAACAATGTAGTAGTTTATGTCTATGAAAATCAACCAGGACCAAATCGTTCCCTCCCGTTGGCAAAGGATAATTTTTGATTGCCGCAGAGGTCAGGGTCACTTATTTAGTTATCTTATGAACCGGTTCCGTTGGCATGGTTATCCTCGGATGAGATATACCGGCAGGCTACCGGATCATGTGGATGTCGAGATATCCTCCGTCTGCAACATGCAATGTCCGATGTGCTATACAACAACTGAAGAGTATAAAAAAAAGGTAAAACGGACCCTGATGGATCTGGAGTTGTTCAAAAAGATCATCGACCAGTGTGCACAGGAAAAGGTTTTTTCAATACGGCTCAGTCTTCGGGGAGAGGCATTTATCCATCCGAATATCGTTGAAATGATTGGGTATGCTAAACAGAAAGGTATCTGCGAAGTATCAACCCTCACTAATAATCTGGCCCTGACACCGGAAAAATTTGAAGAGGTCATGAAGGCCGGTCTTGACTGGCTGACCATATCCTTTGATGGGACTGGCGAAACCTATGAGCAGATCAGGAAACCAGCGATATTTACTGAATCTTACAAAAAGATCATGGATTATAAAAAGATAAAGGAAAGAAACCATTCGGTAAAACCAGTAATTCGTATCCAGTCGGTCTGGCCTGCAATAGAAAAGGATCCAGAGGGATTTATTGAACTTTTCAAACCCTACGTAGATGAAATCGTATCAAATCCGCTTGTTGATTACCTCCACAAAGATTCAGAGATCGAATACGAGTCCGATTTCGAATGCCCGGTCCTGTACCAGAGAATGGTCATTGGTGCAGACGGCATAGTGCTTCTGTGCAGCAATGACGAGATGTGCGATTATCCTATCGGGGACACAAACCTTGAGTCACTTACCAACATCTGGCAGGGTAAGAAACTCCGGAAAGCCCGAATGTACCATCGCCAGCATAGGGGTGTCCAGAAAATGGTTCCCTGCAGGCATTGTTACTTGCCGAGAAAAACAGAGACCCATATCGTAAATACCGGGCAGAGAAAACTGAATGTTGAAAAACTCAAGGGCAGAACTGATGAAATAGGCAAATAATATCCCGGTGATCATCCTTGCGCCTGACTATACACCAACCCGAATTTTTACCATGGCTGGGCTTCCTGCACAAGATCAGTCTTGCCGAAACGGTTGTAATTCTTGACGACATCCAGTACCGCCACCAGTATTTCCAGAACCGGAACAAGATCAGGACCAAAGAAGGATGGACATGGATGATCATCCCGGTAAGGCACCAGGCACTGGATGAGTGGCAGATCAACATGGTTGAGATCGATGAAAAAATCCGGTGGCGCAGGAAAATTATTGGAAGCATTGAAGTGAATTATTCCAAATGTCCCTTTTTTACTGAATACTGGCCTGAACTCAAAGAGATTTTCAATAGGGATTATAAGCAGCTTATTGATCTCAACATGGAGATCATCCGGTTCCTTTTCCGTGTTTTCGAGATGGAAAGGAAAATTCTGTTCTCCTCGGAGTTTGGATTAACCTCAAAAAAAGGTGAACTGGTTTTTGATATCTGCAAAAAAATGGGTGCGACAACCTATATCTCCGGTATTTCCGGAAAGGAGTACCTCGATATGGCCCGGTTTGAACACGCAGAAATTCCGGTGGAATTCCAGGAATTCCATCACCCGGTTTATCAGCAGCGGTATTCCCCGTTTATCCCATGCATGTCTTCTATCGATCTTTTATTTAATCATGGCCCAAACAGTAAACATATTCTCCAAGGTGTGGGAGTTGAAACCATTGAATCCATCTTTACCTAGATCCAGCCAAGAAGTAAGCACCCAGATAAAAATCGGGCATATTACTGTCGGCTATGCACAGCCGGTTTTTATTATTGCTGAAATCGGGTACAATTTTACCAGTCTTGAAGAAGCAATTGCATCCATTGATGCTGTAAAAGAATGTGGAGCGGATGCAGTAAAATTCCAGACGTTCACCGCGGATAATCTGGTTATAAAAAACATCGATTTCCCTCCGGAAGCCGGTGGCGGGAACCAGTATCTGGAGTTCAAACAATACGAACTCTCCCCAGAATACCATGCAAAACTCTTCTCGCATGCCCGCAAAATCGGCCTTATTCCCCTATCAACACCGTCTTCCATCCACGACATTCCACTTCTTGAAGAAAATAATATCGCTGCTTACAAAACCGGCGCTGATGACTTAACCAATATACCCCTCCATCAGGCTATTGCACTCAAGAACAAGCCGATGATGATCTCCACGGGGATGTCGGATCTTTCTGAAGTTGCAGAAACCGTCAGCGCAATCAGGCAGACCGGGAATTCAGACATCCTGTTGTTCCATACGGTATCCAATTATCCCGTCAGGGATCTGTCGGCCATTAACCTGAGGGCGATGCAGACGATGGCAGATGCACTCCAAGTACTTGTCGGGTATTCGGATCACACGACAACGATGTCAGCACCAGTTGCCGCAGTAGCAATGGGCGCAAGCGCATATGAGCGGCATTTTACTCTTGATAAAAAAATGCCTTGCCCGGATGCCGCACTTTCTGCAGATCCTGATGAGATGAAAGAAATTGTCCGCATGATCCGTGAGACTGAAGAGATGCTCGGGGATGGGATAAAACGATGTTCCCACCTTGAACATGATATGAGAAAAAATACCCGGAAAAGTATTGTTACGACAAAGCAGATAGATAACGGTGAGACATTCAGCAGTCAGAATCTTGGGATTAAACGGCCAGGATATGGTATTCCACCAAAAATGCTGGATGTTCTCATTGGCAGGACTGCTCAAAATAATCTTCCTGTAGACACGGTCTTATCTTGGGACCTCGTATGAAACTGCTCATCAAGACAAAAGGGGGACATGAACAGGGTCTTGGTGATATCACCGGCTCAATTGCACTTGCCGGCAGAGCAGTTGAACGTGGGATCGATACTAAAATCGTTCTTGAAGGGGAAAAACCCGCGATTGAACTTGTCAGGAATTCAGGAATTGCATGGGAAGAAGTAAAAACCGGTTCTGATTTTTTTTTACTGCTGGATGCATTTTTACCGGATGCTGTCCTTCTCAACCAGCTGAACTCACCACTCGAACTGATAATGGAAATCAAGAAACGGGATATTCTTGTGGCAACCCTCGATGATACCGGCCCTGCAGCGGCATCTGCGGATTTGCGTTTCAATCCGGAGTATGTAATAGCTGATGCTTATTGTGGGCACACGTTTATCCCACTTCGACTGGATTACCAACAGGAGAACCTCAAAGAGCGGGTTGTTTCAAAAGAAGTCCATTCGATTCTTGTGACGCTAGGGGGCAGTGATACCTACGGCTTTACACCAAAAGTTATAAGGGCACTCTCCGGACTCCCGGAAGAAATTTCTATTAATATAATTACAGGACCATCGTTCCAGCATAGCCGTGAACTTGATTTGACGCTTCGTGATTCACAGAGGAAGTTCAACGTTATTCATAATGTGAAGGATATGATCCCGCTTATGCTCACGGTAGATCTTGCGATCTGTAGTGCCGGGTTGACCCTTTTCGAACTTGCCTGTCTTGGTACACCGGTTGTGATCGTCTGTGCGGAGCGGTTTGAAGAAGAGACCGCACAATATATGGAAAACAAGGGGTTCGGTATCAATCTTGGGTTTGGTGAGAGGGTTCGTGAGCATGCTATTTCACAAGCAGTCCTGAGTCTTATTTCAGATTATGGGGGGAGAAAGGGGATGAGCCAAAAGGGAAAAGAACTGATCGATGGTACCGGAGCTGATCGGATTATTGATATTATTGTACATTCAATAGGAAAAAATCAACCGGTAAGTGTGGATGATTCATGAAAATCCTTATCATCGCTCCGCATATGGATGATGAAGCACTGGGATGTGGCGGGACAATTTCCCGTTATGTTAATGAAGGACATGATGTGCATGTTGTTTTCATAGCACATCGCATATATAATCATACGTTTGACAATTCTACTAACGAACAGGAGAGAGAGAGCGCTCTGTTTGCTAAGGAGATCCTAGGGTATCAGAAAGCAACATTTTTAGATTTAAATGATGAGCGCCTGGATGTTTGCCTGCAGGATATTATTATCCCTCTTGAAAAGGTCGTGCAGAATTATTCGCCAGAAATTGTTTTCCTTTGTCACAGGGGTGATAATAACCAGGATCATCGGGCAGTATTCCATGCAGCACGGGTGGTATTGCGTCCATCTGCCACACCGTATATTAAAAAAGTACTCTGCTATGAGGTCCCGTCATCAACGGAGCAGTCCCCACCATTCTCCGAAGATGCGTTCATACCAAACGTTTATATTGATATTGATAAGACGCTCCCTAAAAAAATCGAAGCTATAAAAAAGTATCAACGAGAGGGGAGAGAATTTCCACATCCAAGGTCGTATAGGGCAGTTGAAGTCCTTGCATATAAACGGGGGACAGAATCCGGCTTTATTGCCGCAGAAGCGTTCATCCTATACAGAGAACGATGTGACTGACATGTTTTGGAGAATTTTTCCTGCAATAAGGGGATCTAATTATATCCGAAAAAATTTTCAAATTATTATTACACCAATTAGAGACCCATGGTTACAGGTGTTACAAATTATATCCGAGAAATTTTCTATGAAATTCCATCTGGAATTTTCATTTTTGTACGCTTGTAACACGCGAGCATTATGTCCGTTTTTATGCCAAATGCCAATGACGAAAAGGAAATCGGGGGCATTATAGTGAGATATGTAGATATGCCTAAAAGATATCTTATGGATAATTCATTGATCGGCATCCATATGTCAGGAATACGGAATTCCTTGAAGAATTTGACATTCCCTCACTTGAAGCAAGTGTCTCTGATTGTGTGCTGAATTTACTCATAAATATTGAAGAGAGAGAAAGCGGTGAGATTTTCAAATGACAAAAATATTATTCTTAAATCCGAATGTTGATTCATATGGACGAACTCCGATAGGTATCACGAATTATTGTGGATTATTGAAAGCAAATGGTCACGAAGTCAAACTGTTTGATACGACGTTTTTTAACACGGAATATTTATTTTTAGGTAAAGATTCGGGCACTATGAAACCCTCGGTTGAACATGGGTTTTATCAGAAAACAAATATTGAAGATTATGGTGTTCGAAAAGAAACAGTCGATATTGTAAAACGATTAAATGAGGTTATTGAAGAATTTCAACCGGATATTATTGCATTTTCTCTTTTCAGTTGTATGTTGACTGGAGAAGATGAATACCGCATGTATGCACGAGGGTTACATCTTATTGATAAATGCATTAGAACGGGATACAAGGTTATAGTCGGCGGCATTATTCCAACACTTGAACCTGAAAAAACCATAATCAATCCGCTTGTGGATATTGTTTGCCGCGGTGAGGGAGAATTGGCATTTTTAGATTTAGCAAATGCCATAAATGAAAACGATTCGGAGAAAATAAAAAAAATTGAGAACCTTTGGGTTAAAGAAGGGAGTGATATTTTTCGAAATCCATTGCGTCCATTAATTTATGATTTGGATGTTCTCCCGACACCAGACTTTGACATTTTTGAAGACAGGATTTTCTATCGCCCATATCATGGGGAGGTATTGCGTGGGATAGATTTTGAGTTCAGTAAAGGCTGTTATTACACATGCAGTTATTGTGTCAGTTCTGCATTCAAAGATTTATACGGAGTACCGTCAAAGCAATATCGGAGGGAAAAAAGCGTAGACAAACTTGTAAATGACTTATCAATAATTACAAAAAAACACAAGATACAAGTAGTAAAATTTTTAGATGAATTATTCCTTGGGATGAGTGAGGATAAACTCAAAATAATGAGCGAAGAGTACCAAAAGAAAGTTGGTCTCCCATTCATGATAGAGACAACGATAGGATCCCTTTCAGAAAATAAACTAAAATACCTCAAAGAGATGGGGTGTATGAATATCAGCCTGGGTGTTGAATGTGGCAATGATAAGTTTCGGAAAGAGGTCTTAAAAAAGAATATATCATCAAATAAAATTGTTGAGAAAATCAAACTTATTAATAAATACAATATAGATTATTCACTTTTTACAATAATTGGGTTTCCTTTCGAAACACGGGATTTGATTTTTGATACAATCGATTTATATAAAAGATCTGGGGCAAAATGTGTGTCGTGTGCTTATTTTCAGCCATTTGTAGGCGCAGAACTGACGAAAATTTGTGTTGATAAAGGATTTATGAAAGGGGAAGAAGGAGACGTAAAATATGCAACCACTGAGAATAGTTCATTAACACTTCCAACAATTTCAAATCATGAATTAAAGGGTTTAATGAAGACGTTCATGTTGTATGTGTATTATCCCAAATTCTTTTACCCAATAATTAAATTCACAGAAAATGACGGTTTTTTTAGTAATAAATTATATCATTTTTTAAATAAGTATATTATGTTCAAATTAAAGTGTAGCCAAAATAGATATAGCGATTTTATTAAAAAAAGGAGTGAATAAAATGGAAAAGTTAGGATTTTTTGGGGGAGAGAAAGCGATCTCAGTGCCATTTCCGCACTGGGAATGGAACTGGTGTCCGGCAACTGAGGAGGAGATCAAGGCCGTTATCAACCAGATGCGGTTTGGAAAATTAAATGGAAATGGATATCCCGATATTGTATCAACATTCGAACAAAATTTTTCAGATTATCATGGGGTCAATTTCTCACTTATAATGAGTTCGGGTACCAGCTCAATTCATTCAGCCTTTTTTGCTCTTGGAATCGGACCTGGGGATGAAGTACTTGCTCCGACATTAACTTTTCCTGCAACCGCAACACCGATTCTGCATGTAAACGCTATACCGGTACTTTGTGATTGTCTCCCGGACACAGGAACAATCGATCCTGCAGAAATAGAGAGGAAAATTTCTAAACGGACAAAAGCAATTATTATCACACATCTCTGGGGGCATCCCTGCGAGATGGATGAAATCATAGAAATAGCAACGAAAAACAACCTTTTTCTTATCGAAGATTGTTCTCACGCTCATGGAGCAAAATATAAAGGCAAACTTGTAGGGACATTTGGCGACATTGGGTGTTTTAGTCTGGATTCTCAGAAGATGATGGCATCGGGTGAAGCAGGAGTTCTGGTAACAAACAATAGAAAACTCTTCGAACGGGCATTATTATTCTCTGATTTTGGTCCAAGGATCAAAGCAGAACTGACCATTCCTGAGTATAAACGTTTCAATATGACAGGCTATGGTTTGAAGTATCGCGTGCATCCACTTGCAGCAGCTATAGCCAACGAAAAATTAATAAAACTGGATTGGTTAAATTCAAACCGAAACCGGCTTTTAAATTCCCTTTCTGAAAAAATCTCGAATCTCCCTGGTTTAAGGCCCCCAGTGACTCGCGATTATGTCTATCGTGGAGCGTTTTTTGGTTACAAACCATTTTATAAATCAGAAGAGTTAAACGACTTACCCATGGATGCATTCATCAAGGTGATGGAAGCTGAAGGTATGGATATTCGACAGACGGGGACGCCTCCATTACATCTGCTAGAACTCTTTAAATCACCCGAAGACGGAATGTATAAAAATCATTGTCCCAGAAAGTGCTCATTAGTTAAACGGACCTATGTCTACAAGCAAGGTGATCTTCCCAAAAGTGAACAGTTTATCAAAGGAACCTTCAGCCTTCCGACATTTACCTTTGAACATCAAAAAGAGTTGATCGACCTTTACGCTACAGCATTTCAAAAAGTAACACAATATCTCGCTGAAGCATCACCGGCGGAAATAAAAAAGATTACAAAGGAAGTGAATAGGGGATTTTGAATACCCCTTTATCCCCAGAGCAAAATTAGATCTAGTTCTTGGGAAAATTTTGTCTGACTATGAAATTTATTGGAAGCATGTGATTTAATGAGAGCGAATATAGAGACAATAAATATCTCAAAAAAAGAGCGGGATTTTCTGAAGGAACATCTAAATATTTGGTGGCTACGACCTGAAAGTGCCCTTTGGGATGCCATTGCATCTGCCACAATATCTCAAAGTAAAATAAACGCACCCTCCTTGGATCTCGGATGTGGAAATGGTTTATTCAGTTTTATTACATCAGGGGGTTGTTTTGCTCCAAGTTATGACTGGTTCAGAAATGTGGATGTCGAAGGTTTTTGGGAGAATAAGGATATATTTGATACCGATTGTGGGATTGAAATCAGCGAGCATATTATTAAAAAACCAAATTTTAAGTTTACCTATGGCCTAGATCATAAAAATAACCTTCTTGTCCAAGCGGAAAAGTTAAACTTTTATAATCATCTTATCACTCACGATGCAAATAATCCACTCCCATTTCCAGATGGATCAATGAAAACGGTTTTTTCAAATATTCTCTATTGGCTCAAAGATCCTATCATGACATTGGGCGAAGTATCAAGGATATTAGAAGATGGAGGTCGGGCTCTTGTCTGTCTTCCAAATAGCAATTTCTATGATTTTTGCGAAAGTTATCGCTGGAAAGAAAAAAAATCTGAATTACTTAGAATTATAAACAGGGGAAGATCGGATAATATTCTCTGGGTTGCGAATAAAGATGAGTTTTCCCTTCAAGCTAAAAATGTGGGACTAACTGTAGTGCATCATAAGTATTACCTCTCGAAACAGACGTTGGAAATCTGGGATACGGGGCTCAGACCATTTTCACCATATTTAATTTATATGGCGAATAGACTTCCAAACAAAGAGAGGGAACAAGTAAAAATCAAGTGGGTAGAAGATATTAACAAACTTCTTCTGGAATTATATAAATCTGACAAAATGTTGAGAGAGGAGAGAGGTTTTCAGTTCTTTGAATTGGAAAAAAATGATACAAATTAATCTGAAAGAAATTCAACGAAAGAAAAGTTATTTTTAATTTTGATCATTTCCGGGTGATATTGTATATGAAGATAATAGCAATAATTCAGGCACGGATGGGTTCAACTCGTCTGCCAGGAAAATCCATGAAGGAGATAGCAGGAAAACCACTGCTGTCTTATGTTCTGAAGCGTGTGTCCAAAGCCCAATCCCTGCATGATATCATACTCGCTACATCTTCTAGAAGCGAAAACGATCCCCTCTGCACGTTAGCAAAAACACAGAGTGTGAAAATATATCGGGGTTCTGAAGAGGATGTCTTATCGCGGTTTATTGACGTAGCTCATGCGTTTGAAGCAGATATAGTTGTAAGGGTTTGCGCCGATAATCCCTTGGTTGATCCTGAAGAAATTGATCGCATTGTAAAACACCACGTGACATATAACGCCGATTATTCATTCAATAATATACCTAATGAAACAAATGGTTACCCGGACGGTCTCGGGGTAGAAGTTATTAACGCAAAGATTTTATTTGAAATTGGAAAAAAGGATTTATCTCCTGAACAAAAGGAACATGTGACACAATATATTATTGACAATCCGACAGATTTCAAGATAGAATCCCCAAAAGCACCTGAAAATATCAAAGGCACGGATATTAAGCTTGACATTGATACAGAATCTGATTTTACCCGAATGAAACAATTTATTGAAAGTCTTCCTTCGGATAATTTTCCATTCTGGAGTTCACTGGAAATAGTTAAAGCTTACCGCTTTTTTTTTCAGAAAAAAATAGTTGCATTGGTTGAGACTTCCGAAGATGTTGAGGCCGTCCAAAAATTTGAAACTCATATCCAAAACAGGATTACAATCGTTGCAACAACACCTCACATCTGTTGGTTGTTGGATTCAAAAAAAATTGCCTTTAAACCTCTCGATCTCTATTTTGATAAAGAATTTATTTATGATGAGGGCATAAAAAACTATCAACGATTATTTCAATTTTGTAAGTCTATCGATACTCAAATCGCTAAGGAAAATGAATTAGTGAAAAATTTTACGTTAGGTCCGGCTTCAGATAATTTTCCTGTAATAAAAATTATATACGATCAGCTTTTGATAAAAACAATTATTCTTTATAACATACTCAACAACGAAAAACCCGATTTGATAGTCTCTTTCGGTCTGAATGAAGAAATATTTCAAGTGAATAATAATATTGTCCCATTTGAAGATGACGATAATATCTTTTCCCTCCTTTTAAATCTTAAAGGATGGCCTTGTAAAACGCTTCGTTTGCCCAGATGCAAACCAAAACCAATTTCTGATAAACTAGATGAAACAAAAAAAAATTTGAAAGATAAAACTCTAATGAAAATTTCATTCCGTCATTTATTTTTTATATCCCCACGGAATGGATTGATTCAATCACTGTCAAATTTATTTTATGTAATAAAAAATCGAATTGCCCGTGGAAAAATCGTGCTTCTTGTTGGATTTGCCTATGATTGGGATTCATTAATTCCAATTCTTCTCCGAAAAGGATATAGGATTTTTGCTGTTTCATCTCCTTTAATTGATTATACTTGTAGTCAAGAATGGGATACTCGAAATTTACCAGATTATCTGTTTAGTGATCTTTGTTGCTGGAATAATATGGATTTTTCGACAATTTTCAGGAAGTATATTTCCCATAGCATTCAAAAATCAGTCTGGACTGCAAAACTACTTTGTAAAGATTGGGATGATATATTTAAAACTTTTAAACCCTCTGTCGTTCTCCCTGGCCCGAGAATGACTTTTTCAGACAATCTACCCTTAAAAATTGCCCGCTTTTATCACATACCAGTGATTTCATGGCAGCATGGGAGTCATGGATTTATCATAACACCAATCATTTTTTTCCATGAATTGATGAATACTGATGTCCATCTTAGTTGGGGAAAAGGTGTGACTCAATGGATTGAAACAGATCCACAAAATTTTTTTGAGACCCCGTCTGTTACGGTCGGATCTATCGAACTTGAACGATTATTCTTTTCGAATAATGATGATGGAACCTTGTTTAATGTGCTATATGCTACCACCGCATATTATGGAAACAGTCTCTATGTTACGATCAGGTATCCCCTAGCAGATACGGCACTCTGGCAAACCCAACAGAAAATTATCCATTTCCTGGGAAAAATAAATAAAAAAACGGCAGTCCGACTTCATCCGGCCCCTCGGAATAATCAGCATATTTGTGAGATGATTGCTTCATTTAATTATAATAACCTGACACTAAAAGTGAATCATTTCTCCTTTGTTGATCTTGTAAAGCGTTCTGATGTTGTAATTCTTGACTGGCCTTCGACAACTTTATTGCAAGCAATAGCCCTTCGAAAAACAGTATTTGTTTTATTAAAACATATTCAACTAACGGATGATGCAATAATACTGCTAAAAAAACGTGTTTATTGTTGTGAAGATATCGATGAGTTTACTGAAATGATACGCTGTTATTTAAACAATGAAACCCTCGATCAAAAACCCGATATCAATAATACAGAGTTTTTGGAGAGGTTCGGCATAACCCAATTGGATGGCCACGTTGCAGAAAGGGCAATTGGAGTATTGGAAAATATTATTAAAAGGACATAATCATAATATCTGAGTGAAGAGTGTATCCAAAAGGGATAGGATATTGATAGTTTCATACCTCAAGTATGAGATGAAAATATATTTTTGATCCACAGAATTATATGCCCGGTTATTAACATAATCGAGCTATTAAAAAATGTTATTCTGATTTTTTTATTTTGTTTTGATGTGGTGAAACCGGGTTTGAAGGGTAAAAAAATTATACACGATTCCAAACGGGGTTCATTCGATATTCTCTTATCCAATAAAAAGCGTATTACTAAACAAGCCGTTTGAATTTTCCAGACTATGATTGTGCTACCATTGGTCAATATAAAATGCAATCGGAGAGAGAAAATGTCAGACGTTCAAATGGCAATAAAAATCAAATCTGTGTGAAACTATGACTTGTTCAGATTTCAAGCTTCTTTTCTTTACTAATTCTTATCCCTATTCGTCAGCTGCTGAAAATACATTTATTGAACCCGAACTTCCGCACCTGATTAGAGAATTTTCCTCAATAGTCATTATTCCAAAATCATCCGAAGGTGATAAATCAGATATTCCACATGAGATTTCAGTTGACCTTTCGTTTTCCCGAATGTTATCGTCTAAGTTGTTTTTTGTAGCATTAATCCATAACACAATATTGTCTGTTACTTCATCATTTTTTTATACAGAAATTTATAAGAATCCTAAAAAAACAATGCATCCGTTATCAATTGTCCGACTTATTTTTTTTCTCGGAACTGCTTTGAGAACCAAAAAGTGGGTTCAAAATTATATCAGCAAAAATAATGTTGATTTATCTAAAACAATTTTTTACACATATTGGTTTTATGATATTGCGTTTGGTATCTGTCTCGTGAAGGAAAAAAATCCTCAAATGATTGTGATATCCCGGGCACATGGAGCTGATCTATTTGATGAGCAACACAAACCTCCCTATATTCCGTATAGACCAGAAATTTTTAATTATATGAACAAAATATTCACAGACTCTGAAAGCGGTAAAAAATATCTCTCAATTCGCTATCCTGCATGGGATTCAATTATCTGTCTGTCCCGTATGGGGGTGGAAAAACAGAGTATCATTACAAGGAATTCAGATGATGGCATTTTCAGGATTGTTTCCTGTTCTTATCTTGTATCAGTAAAACGAATTGATTTATTAATATTGGGTCTCTGTAAATTGGGTGAAATACGGGAAAACCAGATTTTCGAATGGACCCATATTGGAGATGGCCCACTCAAAGGAGTCTTGGAAAAAAAAGCACGTCTACTACTGCCACAAAACATCCGGTTTATATTCACTGGATATGTGCCAAGAGGAGGGGTGATTGGATACTATAAGAATCATAAAATCGATGTTTTTATTAATGTCAGTTCCTCTGAAGGTACTCCCGTCTCAATTATGGAAGCCCAGAGTTGTGGCATTCCTGTTATCGCAACATCTGTTGGAGGAAATGTTGAAATTGTCACTAATGAAAATGGGTTTTTATTAGAGGGGACACCTACACCACTAGAGATTGCCGATGCAATAGGTACGTTTTTAGATAATCCATCGATAACAATGAAGAAAAAGAGCATAAGTAGAGAGAATTGGAATGAGAAATATAACTCAGAAAAAAATTTCCGTTGTTTTGTACAAGATTTGATAAAAATATTAAATACTCGTTAAAATCTGAAGAGATCATGGATTCCATTACATGTTTATTAAGTATCTCGGATTACCTTTCCGAAACGGATCGGATAGTTGATGATTTTTTGCTCCAATTGATAAAAACGCCATGGATAATATTTTCAGGGAAAAACGAGGGATAATTTAATATGAAATTATACGAAAAAAGAGTTGATGATCCACGGAATCCCTTTAATCAGTTAAGTGCCCCACTATGACAGAAGTTCCACTCGTTTCAATTTGTATACCTACATTTAATAGAGCGGGGATGGTCAGCAAAGCAATAGACAGCGCCCTCGCACAGACCTATCCAAATATCGAGGTGCTCGTAGTTGACAATGCATCTCATGACACCATCGAAACCGTGATTGCCGGGTATAAGGATACAAGGTTAAAATTTTTTCAAAATGAGAGAAATTTAGGATTATTCGGGAATTTCAACCGTTGTATTGAACTATCACGGGGTAAGTATATCCATATTCTTCATTCAGATGATTATATTGATTCTCATTTCACCCAGACGTGTATTGACTTTATGGAATCCCATCTTAGCGTTGCGATGACATTTACCCCGGCCCAGATTTTATTCAAAGATGGACAAAAAAAGATTGGAATTTCCGATCATGATATTATTTTTTCAGCACCGGATGGTTTCAGAATGATATTGGAAACCGGAAATCCAATTGATTGTCCATCGGTGATTGTGAAACGGGAAGTCTACACATCTGTAGGGTTTTTTGCATGTGAATTCCCGTATGCAGGAGATTATTATCAGTGGCTCAGAATTGCCCGCCATTTTGATATCGCTTTTGTTGCCGGTGCACTGATTTTTTGCCGACAGGGTGAACATTCTGAATCGGTCCAACTTCTTTTTAAAAATCCTTCTGGATATATCGACAACATTAATATTTTTATCCGGATTATCGATGAACTGGGAGATGATGCGGAATCCTATCGCTGCGAGTTGAATCGTGCTATTCGGGGACACATGCGGTTGTGCATTTACGCAGGGATGGTTCGATCAGAGTTATCAACCTCATTTTCACCACTTATTTTTATGGGGTTTGCTCTCAATGCCTGGACTTTGATTTGTTGCAAATCTTTTAGCGAACGAATAAAAAAATGCGGAGAGTTCTTTATAATTCTCATTATAGGTTGTGGGCTGATCGTACCTGGAGGGCGAAATTGTTTGAAAAAAATTTTCCGATTGAAACAAGAGATGTATTGATATTGTAAGGACTTGTTGAACACAGCTAAATTATATGATATCTATCTTATACCTGTATGATTTGATAAGGGGTAAAGTACCAATCCAACCCCTAAATATTTTCTAACAGGAATAGGATTCTTTGCATCTTAATCCTATCAGAATCGTTACTATGATTGTACCTCCAGATATATTCGGCGAGATATAGCGGAAGTATCTGCTTGGGAATTCCCCCTTTTGATGCGAGTTTTCGTTTGAGAAAACCCCAGAATACCTCCAGACCATTGATATGATTTCCTTTTCCATCACTGTACTGTTTTTCGTCATGATTGACGAGATGATGAATATATCCTCTCGCGGGAACCCCGTATAAGATTACTAGAGGCCTGTGTAGCCAATTGAACCGGTAGAGACTTTTCTTTGTACATCCAATATTGACTATCTCTCCTTACTAAATCCGTCCTGGATTTATACGCTAATACAATAAATTACCCAAAACAAAAGAGTGGTATATGGAAGTTTATTACACTGAACCACAAATATCATTTTAATGAACAACATTGTCGGTATCATTCCTGCCCGAGCTGGATCGAAGGGAATTCCGAGAAAAAATATCAAAAAAATCGCAGGAAAACCATTAATAGCATGGACTATTGAAGCAGCAATGGAGAGTCGTGCTATCGATCGGGTGATTGTATCAACCGACGATGAAAAAATCCTCCAAATTGCAAATGAATGGGGGGCAGAGGTGCCGTTTATCCGGCCTAAAAAATTTGCAACTGACACAACAACAACTTTTGCCGTCGTTAAACATGCCATGGAATGGCTGAAGAAAACGGAGAATATATCTTTTGAATATGTTATGCTTCTTCAACCTACGTCTCCTTTGCGAACAAAGGAAGATATTTGTGAAGCCGTACATCTAATGCAAAAAAACAACGCATTTTCTGTTGTCAGTGTGAGTGAGGCATTTAATCATCCATATCTGATAAAAAAAATTAATGAAAGTGGCATACTTGAAGATTTTATTAATAACCACCCAGAATTTTCTCAAAGACAGCAGTTGCCTAAAGTTTTCACGTTAAATGGTGCCATTTATCTTTTAAAATGGGAAGTCCTCAATAAAAGACAGAGTTTCACACCTGAAGGCACCCTCGCATACATTATGCCTCAAGAGCGTTCTATCGACATTGACACGCCATGGGATTTTTTCATTGCTGAACAACTGTTGAAAAAGAGGAAAATTGCAAGGAGGTTTTAAGTATCAACTCTTTTAAACAAATGTAAAATTTCTTTTTTTGATATCAATCGAATATTGTCCGATGAAAAACTTGAAATCGCTGGCTTTTTAAAACCTTTTTTCACACGGTAGTTCAAGGGTTCTTCGAAAGGCAATGCTTCTGGAAGAATTATATACATATCATCGTTTTCAAATGCTCTGACAGATTCCGCCTCACTCATGAGTTCTTCATATAATTTTTCCCCACTTCTTTTACCAACAAATTGAATTTTTATATTTTTGGAATCGAATGCATAATTATGTGCAAGTTCTTCAATCATAACCTGTGCAAGATCAATAATTTTCAATGCAGGCATTTTAAGAATAAACACTTCTCTGCCCTCAGCCAGCTCACCTGCAGTCAGAATCAGGTTTGCAGCGGAGGGGATATCCATGAAAAAACGTGTCATTTTCTTATCTGTAACGGTTACCGGACCCCCCTTGAGAATCTGTTTTTTAAATAACGGAATTACAGATCCGCGAGAGTTTAGAACGTTGCCAAAGCGGACACTTGATAATTTGGTTCTTTTATTGCCTTTATAATGATTGGCAGATATCGTTAATCGTTCGGCTAACAGTTTTGTGGCACCCATTACATTGGTAGGATTAACTGCTTTATCAGTACTCACGTTGATGACTTTTTCAACATTGTTAACAAGGGCAGCTTCCAAAACATTCTGAGTTCCAATAACATTCGTTTTCACAGCATCGAATGGATTGAATTCACAAAGGGGGACATGTTTGAGTGCAGACGTATGGAATACAATATCAATTCCCTCCATTGCCATAACAAGGCGATCTTTGTCCCGAATGTCACCTATAAGGATACGAAGCTTCTCTGAGTGTAATTCCTGTTCAAGATCAAAGAGGCCGGTTTCGTTGTTATCAAAGATCCGGATGATCTCGGGGTCTTGGGACAATAATTTTCGTACAAGTTGATTCCCTATTGAACCAACACCTCCGGTAACAAGGATTTTTTTACCATAATAATAATCTTTCACCATCAGTTTACCTCGAAGAAGTGTTGAATCTCGTTAATGACGCAATCGATATCTGAACGTGAAATACCTGGGTAAAAAGGAAGGCTTAAAATCTCTTTTGCTACATTTTCTGTTACGGGTAAATTATCGTTGTATTTTAATATTTTTTTGTAATAATGAGTGTGGTGTACAGGAGAGAAGTAAATTTTTGTCATGATACCCTTTTTTTCCAAATGATGCATCAGTTCATCCCGGTTTTCGACCATTATGGAAAAAAGCTGGTAAACGTGGTGATAATGGAGAGGTGGTTTGATAATTGTGCACGCGGGTATTTTCTTCAGCTGATCCATGTAATACACGGCATCTGCCCTGCGCATAGCAATTATTGAATCAACTTTTTTCAACTGGGATAATCCGAGAGCTGCGGTAATATTTGAGATTCTGAAGTTATATCCCAATGAAATATAATCCATGGTTGCAGTAGTGGAGAAATAATCTGCAGTTTCAAGACGTCCATGGGAACGAATCAATTTCATCTTCTCATAGAGATCCCTTGAATCAGTAACAATTGCCCCACTCTCTCCTGTGGTGATGATCTTGTTCTGGCAAAAACTCATCATTGCTGAATCGCCGAAAGTTCCGATTATCTTTCCATCAATATCCGCACCGAATGCCTCAGCCGCATCTTCGATAAGAAGAATGTCGTGTTCATCAGCAACTTCACGGAGTTCCTTTACCTTGCAGGGGCACCCGCCATAGTGAACCGGAAGGATCGCGCGTGTTTTTTTGGTAATTTTTTCTTCAACACTTTCCGGAGAGAGTCCGAATGTTACTCTCTCAATATCAGCAAAAACCGGTTTAGCACCGACAAACTGGGGTGCATTTGCAGTTGCGATAAAAGTAAAGGAAGGAACAATCACTTCATCGTTGGGTTTTATTCCATGCGCAAGAAGTGCTGCATGTAACGCAGATGTGCCGGAATTAAACGTGAGGCAATATTTTGTTCCGATGTATTGTGCAATTTTTTGTTCAAATTCCGAAATAAGCGGACCAGATGCCCAGTTCATCCCGGATCGTATTGCATCATTTACAAGGGAGACGTCATCTTCATCCCAGTACATTTTAAACAGTGGTATTTTCCAGGTCATGTATGATCGCCTTCAGTGTCGTTTTTTTCTTCTTCTGTTAACGGCCGAATCATCCTTGCCGGGACTCCATATGCTAGTACGTTATCCGGAATATTCGTTGTAACAAAGCTGAATGCGCCGATTCTGGTGTTTGAACCGATAGTTATCCCCGGCATGATGACAGAATGCGTACCGATTCGGCAGTTTTTCTTCAAGAGGATGGCGCCCTTTTTGTTATCAATGGTTGATACGGAATACAATGAACAATGTGATCCTATCTGGACATAATCCTCAATAGTGACCCCATTTTGGGCATTGATATAGGTAAAAGCCCCGATATCCGTTTTAAATCCCAGTTTGAAATTCTTTTTATGCTGGACAATCCAGTTATAATCGGTGAGTTTTCCTTCTTCAATTGAGGGATACTGCCACCCGGTAAATCTCATCAGTACATCATCCTTTTCTGCAATAAATCCGGTGTTATCACGAGGTTTTCAAGGATACCTGCAATTTTCTCACTACTGTGCCCCTCACCATAGGGATTATTTGCTGTTTTAACTTTTCTTTTGAAATCATTGTCATTTAGGGAACGCTCAATAGCTTTGGTGATCTCGCCCGAATTGTATCCAGCATCGATGATATTGTCTCCTTTTTGACGTCCGGTTTGCCGGCTCCCGATATTGACTGCTGGGACACCAAATGAGGGCGCTTCGATGAGCCCGCTGCTTGAATTGCCGACAAGTACGGATGATATTCTAAGCAGATTCAAATAATCCCGGTGTTCAAGACTCCGGAATATTCGAATGTGGTTATCAGATTCATATTTTTTTATTACTTCAATCATCACCCGACCCCCTGCATCCGCATTCGGATAAATCACAAATATCTGGCAGTCCAGACCGCATACTGCCTTCATTGTCTGTTCCATTTGGAACGCAGGGTTACCTGGCTCAAGCGGAGTCGGGTGCTGGAGCACTATGATAACAGGTTTGTTTGGATCGATGTTATATCGGTCGATGGTTTCTTTCGTCGATAAAGAATGGATTAGCCGGATTTGATCGAGTCCGGGAGCTCCTACCACAAATACATGACGGGGATCTTCTCCCATTTTGATAATCCGCTGAGCACTTTCCTCAGTTGCAGGAAGATGGATATGGGACAATTTTGTAATTGCATGACGGGCAGATTCATCTGCCGTTGATGTCACTTCACCCCCGTGTATATGCGCGACCGGGATCCCCATGTACGCCCCGACAATTGCCCCGCCCAGCATCTCCCCACGGTCCCCGAGAACCAGAATAACATCCGGCTTGAGGTATTTAACCAGAGGTACGAATTCCTGAATAAAAAGACCGATAAAAAGAGCCATTGAACCTTTTGTATCTTCATGTTGTGTGGCATTAATTATATGACAGGAAAAACCATCTTTTTTTATCTCTTCAAGCGTAAAGCCGAACTCTGGCATAAGGTGCATACCCGTTATCGCCACATGCAGTTCCATTGAAGGATGAATATGAATAGCTGAAAGAACGGAGCGCATTAATCCATAATCTGCCCGGCTTCCAGATATATACAAAATTTTTCGTTTCATTGAATCATATCCCACGTTATAACCGTGTCTTTGTTGATTGCACAAACCACGGATTTTCCAATGAGATTATTAAGATATTTTGGCTCGATACCGGTTCCGGGTCGTTTTATTGCGAGCATGTCTTCGGTTATTATCGAACCGCTGGATATCTTTTGTGCAGCAACAATGCTTTTTCTTACAACCACCCTATTGCCGACTTCACACAACTGTAATTTTTTTTCTCCATCCCCTAATGCAGATTCGATTTCTCTGATTGCAGAGACCATTTGTTTGAATTCATCCGGTTCAAGTGATGCTGCATGATCAGGCCCCGGAAGAGTCCGATCAAGGGTAAAATGTTTTTCAATGAGGCACGCTCCCCTTGCCACGGCAGCGATCGGTATATGAATCCCTTCCGTGTGATCGGAATATCCTACAGGGACATGAAACTCATGTCTGAGTGCGTCCATGACACGTAGATTAACCGATTCCCGCGGTGCCGGATAACTTGTGGTGCAGTGGAGAAGAATAATAGCCCTGCAACCATGTTCCTTAAGGAAGGTAACTGCTTCTCTTACTTCTTCCAAGGTAGACATACCCGTCGAAAGGATAATCGGTTTTTTTTTCAATGCAACCTTTTTAAGGAAAGGAAAATTTGTAATTTCACCTGAAGCTATTTTGAATACCGGCACGTTTAATCGGGAAATTACTTCCAAGCTGTCATTATCAAATGCTGTTGATAGAAAAATAATTCCTTTTTTTTTGGCATGTTGAGCTAATATTTTGAATTGATCCGCAGTCAGTTCAAGTTTTTTTAACATCTCAAACTGACTTTCTAAAAGATTATCATTCCGTTTTTGATATTCTGCTTTCTCTGCATTGAGTGAAACAAGGTTTTCGGGTTTAAAGGTCTGAAATTTTACTGCATCTGAACCCGCTTGAGACGCTTCATCAATCAAACGCTTCGCTAGTGCTAGATCTCCGTTGTGATTAATTCCCGCTTCTGCTATGATAAAACAGGGTTGATGGACGCCTACATTTCGATTATTTATCCAAAAATTTTGGTACATACAATCTCAGATTATTTTATAAATGAATATTTGCAATATCAATTAATAATTCATTGGGTTGGAAGAAACCTTCTAACGGATGTTTTTTTAGATAATTTAAAGAGGCGTTTATTTGTGTTTAATGTCCGTGTGATTCCCAGATTAGATATCAAAGGCCCGAGTCTTGTAAAGGGAATACATCTAGAAGGATTGCGTGTATTGGGAAAACCTGAGGATTTTGCTCGTTATTATTATGAGAACGGTGCTGATGAACTGATATACATTGATGTCGTTGCAAGTTTATATGGACGAGATAGTCTTCTGGAAATTGTACGGAAAACCTCACAGGAAATATATATACCGTTAACGGTTGGTGGGGGCCTAAGAACCATTGAAGACATCCAGAAAGTTCTGAAAGCAGGAGCGGATAAAATTGCATTAAATACTGCAGTAGTTCATAATCCATCTCTTTTGGAAAAAGTATCGAAAAAATTTGGGTCGTCTACAATTGTCGTATCTATTGCAGCAAAACAAAACGAAGAGGGGGTTTACAAGGTTTTTACGGATAATGGGCGGGAAAAAACAGAAATTAATGTCATCGAATGGGCTAAACAATCGGAAGAACTTGGTGCCGGTGAAATCCTACTTACTTCCATTGACCGTGAAGGTACGGGTTTGGGATATGATCTCGATCTAATTAAAAAAGTTGCTAAATCTGTGTCTATACCAGTAATAGCCTGTGGGGGTGCGGGAAAAATAGAGCATATTTATGAAGCTATTGAAAAAGGATGTGCTGATGCAATATGTCTAGCATCCCTTCTCCATTATTCATTTGTTGAGATTCATAATCAAGAACAGAATTATTTAATTCAAGGTAATATTGAGTTTTTAAAAAATATTAGAACGTTTTCCAGAGTTGAAAAAGCGACAATTCCGGAAATAAAAACATTTTTAAGAGGACATGGGATCGCATGTCGGCCATGGGAGGAGACACTCAATGTCTTCTGATGGGAACAAATCTTTGATTGCAATTATTGATCTGGGATTGGGAAATCTGTTTAGCGTGAAAAATGCGTGTGACCAAGTTGGTTTGAATGGTATGTTAACATCATCACCAGAGGATATTCAGAATGCTGATGCGTTAATTCTTCCCGGGGTAGGTGCATATGGGGATGCGATGCATGCGATGAACTCATTATTATTAATATCTGAACTTAAAAAATTTGCAAATTCAGGTAAACCGTTCATGGGAGTTTGTCTTGGAATGCAACTCCTCATGAATTATGGGACAGAATTTGGTAATTTTGTTGGACTCGGTTTAATTGAAGGCTCCGCCGAACGATTTCAAAATCCTAAAACAGCCAAAGGTTTCCTTAAAGTCCCTGAAATCTGCTGGAATCAGCTATCAAAAATGCCCAGACAATCTCAAGATACTTGGATGGAAACTCCCCTTGAAGGCCTTCCAAATGGAGTGTATATGTATTTTAATCATTCTTATTATGTCAAACCGTCTGATCCTAAGGAAGTTATAGCAACAACAATTTATGGAGATATTGAATTCTGTTCAGCGATTAAAAAAGGAAATATCTTTGGAATACAATGTCATCCAGAACGTAGTGGAAAAGCCGGACTTGTTGTATATCGGAATTTTGCTCAAATGATCGAATAATCTATGTAAACAGAAAACATAAAGATTAAGGATTATGAATCATTTAGAGAACATCTTAGATAAGCAATTAAAGAACCGACCAAAAGAGGTTCAATTTTGTAAACGGTGTGTGATTTCAAATCAAAGGCCCAGAATTATTTTTGACGACGAAGGAGTCTGTAGTGCATGCCGGTTTTCTGATGAGAAAAATAAAAGCATTGATTGGAAAGAACGTGAGAGACAACTTAAGAATCTCTGCGACACCTATCGGAAAGATAACGGGGATTTTGATATTATTGTACCGGGTAGTGGAGGAAAGGATAGTGCAGCCGTTGCACATAAACTTAAACACCAGTATGGGATGCATCCACTCACAGTCACATGGTCCCCATTCATGTATACAAATATCGGCTGGCGAAATTTTCAAAACTTCATCAACTCCGGATTTATAAACCTCCTTGCCACACCTAATGGAAAACTACATAGAAAATTAACCCGCATTGCGTTTGAGGCAGTGGGGGATCCATTCGTTCCTTTTGGATATGGTCAAATCTCCTACGCTTTTCATATCGCATTAAAATTCGATATTAAACTTATTTTTTATGGTGAGAATGGTGAAGCAGAATATGGGGGGTCAACAAAAAATAATTACCTGCCTTATATGCCTTTAGAAGATTGGGCGGAACTCTATTTTAAGGGTGCAACGATTGATGATCTTATTTCCTGGGGAATAAAAAACAACATCCTCAGTGAAGATGATTTTACGAAATCTGATTTAACATTCTACCGCCCGCCACCTGTAGAGGATCTTAAAGGTAAGGGTATTCAGATGCACTGGTTCTCATATTATCATAAATGGGTTCCCCAGGAAAATTACTATTATAGTGCTGAGCATACTCGGTTTGAGGCAAATCCCGATGGAAGGTCTGAAGGTACATACTCAAAGTATGCTAGTCTGGATGACAAACTCGATGGACTTCATTACTGGTTGGGATATATCAAATTTGGTCTTGGAAGAGCAACGTCTGATGCGGCTCACGAAATTCGCGATGGGCATATTTCAAGGGAAGAAGGAATCGCACTCGTTCATCGATACGAGGGTGAATTCCCGAAAAAATATTTCAAGGAAAGTCTGGACTATATGGGGATTTCGGAAGAAAAATTCTGGGAGACTATCGAAAAATACCGTATTGGATCCCCACATCTCTGGGAAAAAGTTGATGGTGAATGGAGATTAAAACACAAAGTCTCCTGATTTTTTCATTTCTTATACCGTAAAACATGGGTAAAGTGTTATTGTAATCCCTAACTTTTTACATAAATCTTGAATAAATAAACACATGGATCAATGTTTTTCAATCCTGAGGGCTTCGGCAATACTCTGCATATATGTCCTTATCACTTAGTCACCGGGGTAATAAAATGGAAATATGGATACAACCAAGATATTGTAGCGGTTTGTCATTCTCGTTCAGTAAAGAAAAAGGAAATTTTGGAAATTTTTAAAATTATTCAGAATATTAATTGTGATAATGATTATCACACAATTGTTAATAGATCAAGTACTATTGTTTTGTAGTAAGATATCTCAATAACTGTAAACATTTGATATCATGACATACATAATTCGCCAACTAAATGTAACAGATATTAATGAATTGCAGCAGTTCTTTATCAAAGCATATGGTAATGAAACAATTTTCCAAGATCGAGAATTTTTAAGATGGTACTTTGGAGGAATTAATTTTAAAAATGGTTCAAAACTGAATTGTTTTGCTGCGATCAACAATCAGGGAGAGATAGTCAGTCATCTTGGGGGTATCGTGTGTGAACTCATGTTGGATGGTCATCCAATCCATTTTTTTTGGGCCGTAAATGCATATACTATTCCAGAATACCGAAAAATGGGTATGGGGAGCCGCATTGCGACAATGCTAATGAAAAAATATGATGCGTTTGGGGTAATAGGTTTTTCTTTAAAGACTGCAAAATTTTATGAAAGTCAGGATGTCAATTTATTTTCATTTAAACAATTTCATAGATATATTCTGAATTTTGATGAACGATCTTTTGAGGTTCTGGAAAAAATTGGAACCGATCTGGTAAAGGCAAGACAATTATTTAAAATTATTAAAAAGAGCCCCCCAAACACTCATGAACATGAGAATACCAATCTGGTTTATATTACTAGTGAAAATATCCGTAATTATTCCATTGGTTATAATATTGAAGAAAAAGCCGTCATATTGCGCGATATGGATTATTTAAAATGGCGTTTCATTGATAATCCCTATACAAAATACCAATGGATTGCATACGTACTGAAAAACCAAATTTTAGCTTATCTTGTAGTAAGAAGAGAGCAGTTAATACCAATGAGTTATTATGCAACCCGAATTGTAGATATTTATGGATGTGATGATTATATCAAGATCTTGATATCGCAAGTTATCACTCAAGCTCACGAACAGGGGGACATTTTTTTAGATTTTTCTGCGTTCGGGATCCATTATGATAAAATATTGAAGGATTTAAAATTTAGATGTGTAAAAAATAATAATGTGTGTTTATTCCCTCAAGTTACTTCGCCTATCGAAAATCGTCCGAATCAGGAATACATTGGACTATATAGTTCAGTATACAAAAGTAAAATTGCACGTTTAAAAGAAAAGGATGTTTTTTTTACTAGAGCGGATTCCGATAGAGATAGGCTTGCAAAAATTTGGCAGATGTTTCCTTGTAGGGGTGCAGAATGAACAACCAAATCTCGGTCATCATGTATCATTTTGTGAGGGAATTACCCTATACCCGGTATCCTGCACTAAAAGGACTATTAGTAAGTCAATTTAAACAACAACTCGATTACATGAGTAAATACTATCAATTTATGACTATTGATGATTGTCTTGACTGTATCTATTCCGAACAAAGTCTTCCAAGAAATGCAGCGATTCTAACCTTTGATGATGCATATATAGATCATTATACAACAGTGTTTCCAATACTTGATGAAAGAAAAATTCAAGGAGTTTTTTTCCCACCAGCAAAGGCTATATTGGATAATAAAGTCCTCGATGTAAATAAGATTCATTTTCTTTTAGCATCCTTGGATATAAAGGTACTTTTAATCGAAATATTTGCTCTCCTTGATATATACCGTGCTCAATTTAACTTGGCTAGCGATGAGTATTATTTTAATAAATTGGCCAATAAAAGCAGGTTTGATACAAAGGAGGTAATCTTTGTAAAAAGATTGCTACAAAAAGAGCTCAATGAAGAAGTAAGGAGTCTGATATTGAATGACCTATTTGCGAAATTCATATCTTCAGATGAAGCAGCGTTCTCTAGAGAATTATATATGAATATTGACCAATTGCGCTGCATGGCAAGGAATGGTATGTGTATTGGTAGTCATGGATATGATCATTATTGGTTAGATACACTTTCACCTAAAGAACAAGAGAGAGAGATCAATCAGTCCCTAAAATTTTTAAAAAAAATTGGTGTAACTCTTAATAATTGGGTTATGTGTTATCCATACGGCGCTTATAATGACTCATTGATTAAAATATTGAAGAAGAAAGGTTGTGGAATGGCTTTTACGGCAAATGTAGGTATTGCGAATCTCGAGAAATCCAATGCGTATACGTTAGAACGTTTCGACACAAATGATTTTCCTAAAAGATCGGATGATAAACCGACAGTATGGACACAAAAAGTATTGGAATGACGAGTTTTTCGAAATAATTATTTTATTATTAAGAGTTAGCAAAAAGTGTATTTCATAATACAACAAAGTGAAAACCGATTTATTTCCCAAAATGATACATTATGAGAAAGTAGATGAAGGGATATTTTACTGTGATTTCATTTTTTTACAATAATCTTCAAATAACAAATGGGCAATGGTGTGAATAAAGATGAAAATTATTTCAAAAATATTCTCATTTTTAGGCTGCATTAATTTTAACAATCCTAAAAAAGAAAAAATTGTAATTTTTGATAAAGAGGGAAGTGATGTAATCATCAAAACGGTATTACATGATTTGCCGTATGTGATCCTACCTGCTCGCGGGGAGCAATATTTTTTTTCTATTCAGATAATTTTTAGATGGTTAATAAAATTCAGGCCTTTGGATTTGATAAATAAGAGAATTAATCTGGAGAATAATTATTATTTAAGCTGTATCGAATATATCAAACCTGTAATTGTAATTACCGTCGTTGAGAACAATTATTCTTTTCAGGGGGCTAGTAAAAATTTTCCGGATGCCGTCTTTGTTGCCATTCAGAATGGAAGAAGGAGTAATCAACCCTTATGGGATCATTTAACTGTTGTAGGAGACGAAAAATTACGGCATCACCTCCCTCATTTTTTTTGTTTTGGACAAAACGATGTGGATCAATATCAAAAATTTGGACATACAATCTATCAAGCATATCCTGTCGGGTCATTAAAAGCGGGTTATTACCGTTCATATGTTGACCCTGATAAACTTCAGTGCTCCTTTGATATTTGTCTGATTTCTCAGTATCGAGAATCAATTTTGGAGTGGGGGCAGTTTCCAGAAATCAAGAAAGGTCTGCTGATTCTTTTTGAATATCTCAGACAATTTGCTCAAGAAAATGAAGTCAGATTTTGTGTTGCACTGAGTTATCGATCCGAAAAAGAACAAACATTTTATCAAACAATATTTGGAGAGGACGTTGAATTAATCAAACAAAAACCGGATTCATTTTTTTCATCTTATGAAGCAATCGATGCAAGCAACGTGTCTCTGGTTCTTGATTCAACCCTTGGAGTCGAGGCATTTGGTTTTGGAAAAAAAATCCTATTTTGCAATTTTACTGGGAGCACGGATTACGATATCAACTGTACAGATTTCTGTAAAATAAATATTGCAGATTACGATTGTTTCTCCCAAAAACTCAAAAATTTATTATTAATGGATCAAAATATGTTTTTAAAAATGACTGAAAGACATCGTAATTATCTTATGAATTATAATCCTGATTGTCCCGCTCATAAAGTAGTTAGGAAGTTGATTGAAAATTATCTATAATGGAAAACAATTTTGTGATTAGCTGAAATTATTAATATTTTCCCTATTGCATCAAACGATATTTTGCATACGTTCCGTTGGATATCATAAGCTCGGTGTGCGTCCCTGACTCCATGATATTCCCGCCATCGATTACGAAGATCTTATCTGCATTTTCTATGGTAGAGAGACGATGGGCAACTACGATAATTGTATATTTATGCTTGATAGCATTGATTGAATTCTGAATAATTTTTTCCGATTCAGTATCAAGAGCGCTCGTTGCTTCATCCAAGATGAGAAGGTCAGGGTTCTTATAGATCGCACGTGCTAGTGCAATTCTCTGTTTTTGTCCTCCTGATAGTTTTACACCCCGATCACCAAGAGGCGTATGGTATCCTTGGGGAAGTTGCTCAATAAATTCATGCGCATAGGCAATTTTTGCAGCAATTTGGGCGCGTTCAAGCGAAACCTCATCTGCGCCATAGCAAATATTAAAAAGAACATCTTCATGGAAAATGAAAATATCCTGACTCACTAACCCTACTTTTGCGTGAAAGGATTTTACATTGAATTCTTTGAGATTGATACCGTCAATTTCGATCGCACCACTAGTGGGATCGATTAACCGCATTATCAGATCGACAAGCGTGGATTTCCCCCCACCGGAGGGGCCGACAAAACCCACCAGTTCATTCTTTCCAATGATTAAACTGATTCCCTGCAACACAGGTTTGTCTGGAACATATGAATGCATAATGTTCTTCATCTGGATATTTTCAAGGATTCCGGTAAATTTTCTATCTCCGTCTATAATTGTCGTTTTAGTATTTGATTCGGTTATAATTTGATCAACATGGGATAGACTTGCTATCATAGCCGAGAGGTCATGACGTTGGACGTTGATATTTCTTAACGGGCCCATTAACTGAAGAAGAGTAAAGAGAAAGACTGCGATTAGTCCTACTGAAAGCTGAAAAATAAACAATGATAAGTATACGATCATGACAGCCACTGAGAATATGAGGGACTGAAAAACCAGATCAATCCTATATCCATTCAGTACATATTTGGCATTTATCTGACAAAACCGATCCACAACATTTGAAAAAAAGTTCGATTCTAAATCCTGGCTGGAGTTTGCCTTTATAAGTTTTAATAGGCTGAGTCGTTCTGAAGTATATTCATTAATTTCAGTATTTGAATCAACGATTTTTCTCCCGAAAATTTTAGATATTTCAAGCATTTTATTGATGAATAGGAGCATTATTGCAACAATAATAAAGCAGATAATGGTAAGATCCATGGAAATATAAAAAAGCATCAGGACATAGACAATAACCAAAATTGTATCACTGAAAAACTGTGTGATTGTAAATAGACCCGAACCAGCCCTCTCCGTTTCAATCAGAATCGTATCGAGAAAATTGCCGATTTTTTTATTGTTGTGGTAGGCAAGATCAGCATACAAAAGTTGGGAAAATACCTGTTTTTTGATATCGTAGACAAATTTAAATCTTAAATTGACTTGCAGGGTTTGCTTAAAAAACACTGCCATTTGTCCTAAGAGGAACACAATAATAAGCACAATAAGAAGAACTGATACATTCAGTTCAATATTGAACAATCCAAAAAAATTTTTTAGGATATTCCAGAGATTTCCTGTTGGTTCCTGATTTGTGGAAATTATGTTGATAAGCGGAGCGAGAGTACCTAGACTGACAAATTGGAATAGCCCACAGAGAAGACTGATAATCGTTATTAAAAAGAGTCTGTTACGATACGGCCAGAAATATTTTTTTAATAGAGGGAGATCATTCATAAAAAACCTATCTTTTTTAAGGAAAATGCTATTCTTACACTGTTATTTCTCTCATAATCGGATATATTTATTGACGCTTCTTTGAAATTAGGCGGGATAATATCCGTGAAGGATTCTGGGGTTACCCGAAACGTAAACTTGCATCGAAAGGGGGAGTTCGAAGAGAGAGATTGCATCTCTTCTTATGAGAGTATGTATGGAGATACAATCATCGGTCGGATCCAGAAAGGATAAAGACGCAGAGAATCATTCAGTTGTTAGAGAAAATTAGGTGTTAAACTGGTAGTTTACCCTTCACATTAAGAACCGATATTGAAAGATTTGGATTTAAGGTCAGAAAAGAAGCATGAAATGGGTTCAAGGGAGTGCTTAATATCGGTTATTTCTCTTTCCATTTTCAGAAGAGTGAGATCATTTTCATCTTTATTCCTCGGACACATTGTGTATTTTCTTTTTTCGATCCAAATAACTATAAAATACTTGTTCTATCGTAAAAAATGCAATGCCAATAGAGATAGTGATAATTAAATCAAAAATCGTATTTATCGAAACACCAAGAAAATAATTATCTCCCGAATAAACTTTTGAAAACGGAAATGAAAATCCAAACCAAAGCATCTGAATTAGATATATATGATATGATGCCTTTCCAATGAAATTTATTTTTATTTTCACAAAATCTGAAATTGGAATTGCTTTATAATTATTCACTATCAAAACAAACAGGACTAATGGATAAAAAGATACGATAACATTTTGTATGCCCCAGAATGGAAGATCCCAAAATGAATCCAATAAAAGGAAAAAAATGGATACTGGGAGAAAAAAAACAATGAATAAATTTTTTTTATCTCTCAAATTGATATGCTCTTTTTTTAGAAAATCCCCTGCGATATAAAATCCTAATGCTATTGGAGCAAAATAGCTAAGGACACAATACGCCAGAGGAGGATAGAAATTGGGATTGTCAATAAAGGGCGCAATACCTTGAAAAACAATACCGATTGAAAACATGCCAATTAATAATGCATCGGGAGATTTTTTGTAAAAATAAAATAAAATGGGGGCGATCACGATAAATTGGAATACCATCGATATGAAATAGTTGCCGGCACCGGGTATGGGGAGTACTCCAATTAAATTATACCAGCCGATATGAATAGCTCCCTTGAAAGTATATAAGAGATCAATAAAAAAAATGAGAAGAAAAGGTAAAATTAGCCGTTTAAACCTTCCAGAATAGTATATACGCAGGCGTGCAGAGAGAGATTGAACAGAAGCTGAAATTTTTTCAAAAGATAAAACAGTGGTGATTCCGATTACAATAAAGAAAACAGGAATTGCAGATTGAAGATAAAACTGACCGAACCCATTTTTCTGAATTACTATTGGAACTGAATGTAATAAAATTACACAAATAATTGCTAATCCTTTAACAAAATCCAACTGCGGATAATATCTTGAATGTGGAGTTATGTTTTTTATATTTTTTCGGTTTTGAGGAGTATCCATTTGATATTCGGATTGTTCATTTTGCATTTACTGACTATTATCGTCTTCAATACCTTTATATTTAATGAAAATTTGATTTTTCCAAACGAAATAAATTCACCAATTTTTTTTGGCTAACAATATCTCCTCCAAATTCAGGATCCTACACCCACCTTAAAAACCTTCATCCATCTCCCGAAGCATATCACTCTCCAGATCATGGAAGAATACGGTGTTTTTCCTTCGATCATGGAATTCAATTGAGCAAGCGATTCTTTGTTAATGATACCCTGGGAACATTCAATAGAATCCTTGAGCAGATCCTGAAAAAATTCAGGCATTTTTATTGTTACCCAGTTTTCTTCGGCAGTGACAAAGCCCATTTTATCCTTGCGCAGCCGGATTTTTTCCGGTAAAATGTTCCCCATACACTCTCTGAAGACTTTCTTGGTAATTCCATCCTGGATTTTATATTCATCGGGTAGGTTAAATATAAATTCGACAAGCCGATAGTCAAGGAACGGGACACGCGACTCAACGGAATGAGCCATGGAATCCCGGTCCTCCCAGTGAAGAAGCAGGGGAAGACTTGTGTAAAAAAGTTGAGAATAGATAATTTGTTGAATATAACTGGATGCAACGAATCCATGGCAGCCGGTGATGTCAGAATTGGGATTTGTATTCCTGTCATCAAACCATGAAAGATCGATATAGGCCTTTTTCGACATTCTGAAAAAGAACTTTCTGAAAACTGACGGAAGAATGTGGATGCCTACCAGACTGATTGATTTCGGTAAGGAAATGCCAACAGTTTTCTTCGCCAAATCCATTTCATGAATCATTTCCTCCCATTTTAATTTCACCAGTAAGTCGGCCTGTCTGGCTCCTGAAAAAATTTGGTAGCCGCATAATTGTTCATCTGCTCCCTGACCATCAAGAAGTACCTTGATTCCCTGATCTGCCGCCAGCTTGAATACGAGCCATTGTGCGAAGATACTGGTAGTTCCGAATGGTTCATCCTGATGCCAGATTATACTGTCCAGCAGCTCTGATAGTTTTTCCGGGGTTGGTACGATATAATGAGCATCCAGAGTTCTGTCAGAAACAACTTCATTAATAAACTCCCGCTCATCGAATTTTTTCACATCTGAAATCGCAGAAAACGTCTTTTGTAATTCCTCTTTTTTTTCCTGTTTGAGAAGATCATTTGCAATGCAAACAATTGCAGATGAGTCCAAGCCTCCGGAAAGGCAGGATCCAACAGGAACATCAGCATGCATACGCAATCGGACAGAATCCGTAAAAAGATGCCTGAACTCCTCAGCGGCTTGTGCAAAGGTTCCCTGAAAAGGTTTTTTTTCCAGTTGGTACCAGCGATATATCTGAAGGGTATTCTTGAGATCATCGGAGAGGTGAAATTCGACCGCATGCCCACCCGGGATCTGGTATACACCGTGAAAAAGGGTTTCGGGAGTATGGTCCATCAGATCCATTATAAGATAACCATAAGCACATTCTTTATTCAGAGCAGGTTTCCATCCGGGCAGGGCGGTAAATTGTTTGATTTCTGATGCGAAGGCAAGCATTCCATCCGGAGAGAACCAGTAGTAGAGGGGTTTGACGCCGAATCGGTCACGGGAAGCGAAAATCTTCAGTTCCTGGGTATCAAAAATGACGAAAGCCCACATACCATTTAAATGATGGAGACAATTGGTCCCCCATTGTACATACGCTGCTAATAGTACCTCCGTATCAGTATGGGAAATAAATCGGTGACCGAGTTTCGTCAGTGCATCACGCAACTCATGATGGTTGTAAATCTCTCCATTATACACAACCCAATACCGCTGATTTTCATAACACATCGGCTGATGCCCATTTGGTGAAAGATCAACAATTGATAAACGCCTGTGACCGAATGCTACGGAGAATTTTTCTGACTCCAGACGGGTTATGGAATATTTTGGAGAGTAGGGAAAATCCCCATCAATCACATTTTTCGGAGTATTCGCACCATAACAGGGAGTAATTTTATTGATTTCTCCACAACCGGAGAAAATCACATAACCCTCGTCATCAGGTCCGCGATGTCTGACTAATTCAGTCATCTGAAAAATAAGAGAATTTACTTGAAATTTCGATTTCGTATCAATTATTACGGAGATTCCACACATATGTAATGGTCCTGATAATTCCTGAACTACTGCATTGCCATTTCAAGCAATCGTGCGATTTTCTTCGATGCTCCGAGAGGATAGTGTTTATATCGCTTTGATAGATCGGGTTTCATATTGATAATTGCATCCCAGATTTTATCTTTATCTGCTCCGGTCAGGACATTCCAGTTCCCTTCCAGAGTCTCAATCCACTCGGTATTGTCTCTCAAGGTAATACAGGGAATTTCCAAAATATATGCCTCTTTCTGTATACCTCCGGAATCGGTTATTATCTTTTCAGCATGACGCATGATCTGGATCATATCTAAATACCCCACCGGTTCCGTTAAAATGATATTTGAGGGGATTATATCCCAAATCCCATGGACCTGCAAGAATTTTCGCGTCCTTGGATGTACGGGAAAAACAGTTAGTTTTCCGGATTTACCGATCGCCTCAAAGATGCAGGTCATATTTTTTTTGTTATCAGTATTAGATGGTCGATGAACCGTTAACACAAGATAAGAGTGTTTTTCCAATTCCAGCGCTTCAATAATTGAAGATTTTTCTTCCGCCAGATCACAGTTATATGCCAAGACATCTGCCATTACATCGCCAGTGAGGTATACTCCCTTGGTGATTCCTTCGTTTTTGAGATTATCAACCGCAGTCTGTGTCGGGCAGAAGAGTACATCGGAAATATGATCGGTAAGAACACGATTGATCTCTTCGGGCATGGTGCGGTCGAACGAACGGAGCCCGGCTTCCACATGGGCAACCGGTATGTGGAGTTTCGATGCCGCAAGCGCACCGGCAAGCGTGGAGTTGGTATCCCCGTATACAATTACAAGGTCAGGCTTCTCCTTTAAGAGAACCGCTTCGACCTTTGCGAGGATTTCACCGGTCTGTTTTCCATGAGAGCCGGAACCAACCCCCAGATTGTAATCGGGTTTGGGGATCTGAAGTTCCTTAAAAAAAACTTCTGACATCTCCGGATCGTAATGTTGTCCTGTGTGGACCAGGATCTCCGTATGATCCTTCCGGATCTCCCGGGACACGGCAGCGCACTTGATGAACTGGGGGCGGGCCCCGACAATGGTGACGATCTTCACACTACTGGATAAGGAAGTGATCGGTTAATCGTGTTTCTGTGCGATGCCATTGGTGACGACACAATTCCGTGACGACGGGTCCCCGGGTGAGCATGCCGGATTTGATTACGGCTGCCACGGCTGCCTGTTCTTCCGCGCCGGTCGAGAGTTGAGCGAGGGGGATCTTCTGCACCATGTTTTCAACGTACGTATGGAATTTACAACCACTCATTTCAGAGGATTGGATAATAGTGGCGTAATGAATCGTGGGATAGCGTATTTCCGGGGAAATTCCCGAAATACCAGAAGGCCGGGAATTCCGATACGGTCGGATAATTGATGGTCCTTACCGGACAGCATGGACACCCATCAGGGGTTATAATTGGATCTGGTGCGGAACCTCACCTCACCCCCATCTAAAAGGAGCCCGTATCGGGCTCCGCTCACGTCTCCAGAAGAAGATGGACACTGGGATTGGAAACTGTGTCCACATGCCGGACCCCGCTGGTTCCATACGGCGGAGAATACGGGCATCGGGTACCATACTATGTCCACCGGTAAACGTGGCCGGGAAAACGACCTTCCTCTCCCACATGGGCAGAAAAACACAGGGCCGGCCACCCTGATGTGAACTTTTTTAGGGTTCTGAACAGGAAAAAATGAGGATTATTGGTGGGTAACCGCCGGAATGGTGTATTTTTGGCATTCCGTACGAAATTGAACCCGGTGCCCGGGATCGAACCGGAAATTATTCAAGCAGCATCACATTGCACGCTTTTCTGGCTGCTGATGAAAGTTCAATATCCGCCGTGAACAGCGTGGCCCTGTGACGTACCGCTGCGGCAACGAACAGCGCATCGTAGAGTGAGATATTGAGCTCGCAGGCTAGGTCGAGTGCCGGCGGGATCAATTGACCGGAGGGGATTGTTTCGCAGAGATCTTGGATGAACATGGTGGCATCATCGAGCATGATCTTCACATCCTCGGGACGGCCCTCCCCGGATGAAATCCTTTTCAGAGCGACATTTGCCACCTCTGCCAATGCAAGATCCACGGTGACACAATCCATCGCGGTAATTTTCCTGATTGCCGTTGCTGTCAGCTCTTCCGGAAAAAAGATCGCGGCAATGACGCCGGAATCGAGCACAGTCTTACCGGACATCGCGGGCCTCACGAATAATCCGGACCGCAGAGGTGCCCGGGCTCATTGACTCATGTCTCGTCTGTGCACGGGCGAGCACCTGTTCCTTTCGTTTCTTTCTGACCGTATCTTCGATAAGGGCCCGGATCTCTTCCTGGCATCCGCTTCCCGGCAGCTCATCGATCATCTTCCGGACCCGGGAATCGATCCGGACACTGTACACAGAAGTTGCCATAGATCATTGTTTACGATTTCTGTATACAAAAATATTGCCTTTTTTTGCGCAACCGGAATTCTTCAATATTCACCCCGATTAGCTGGAAGTTCGTGCATTCTCCTCCGTTTCGGGGATTCAGGATTTATTCAGCCAGGCATATCGTATATCCGCTCCAACACGATTGTGCCACACGGTCGGGGACAGGCCGGTGGGACCGAAAAGCTCCTCCTCATGATTCACTGCGGATAGCGTACGCTCTCGCGTTCCATTCAGCCCCACCCGGCATGCGGCAGGATTGAAAAAAATGCATACAGGAAACGAAAAGAACGAGACGAACCAGAAGATTGCAGATGCATACAGGAATGATGGATCGCAGATCTCCGGTTCAGGACACGTTGCCGGATGCACAGCATGTACCGGCTGCAGGTCCACAGTAACGCAGGAAGAACAGAAAACCGCCATAGATCAGACCGGAAAACCGACGGCTGCGGCCGGACGGGATACCGGTCCGGTCAGGCTGAAGAAGCCGATAGCGGCAATACGCGAAGCAAAACGACGGGCCGTGATATGGGGATTCTCAGTGGCCGATGTGACCTCAAACGACGGGCTTCCGTATGATTTCGTAGCCACTAGGGAGGGCATCACGAGTTTTGTCTGTGTCCGGCGCGTGAACTCGTCATGGTTCGATATTGATATGATCATGACAAGATGCAAAAAACAGATTGATGCATTCCGGTCGATGAACATGCAGCAGGGTCTCATTTTCGAGATCTGGGTGCGCGGGTATGCAAGAGCATTCTACCGGTACCGTGTGTTGCCGGATACGATCGAGGAGACCGGTATTGTTCCGGAGCCGGAAACACGGGCGGGGAAAAAAGCCCTTCAGGATGCGATGACGAGGGCTGCCCAAACGGACAGGGCAGATGAAAAACTCGTCGGGGATATGTCATTGACGATCGAATAATCCTTTTTCCATCCTTTTTTACGATTGTCAAAAAAAGAAGTAATGCAAGAAGTGATAGTTTTTACGACAACGGATACGATGCCTTGATGAAAAGGACTGCAAAAAATAACGTAAAAAATCCTACCGGAATTACAATTTCCGGTAATACATCCCCGCCTTATCTGCACCAATACCGCTAACCATTCCCCTCACATCGATCAGCACCGGATGATCCTTCATCAGCCCCCGGATCTCCTCCACGGGCATCGCTCTGAACTGTGAATGTGCCACGGCAATAATAACAGCATCAACTTTTACATCGAGCCGGGGGAGGGGTTTTGCCCCAAATCTCTGAATCACCTCATCGGGAAGCAGCGGATCATAACCATACACATCGACTTTGAACTCCCTGAGCTCATGGACAATCTCTTCAACCGGAGACTCACGGGTATCCGGCACATCCTCTTTGTAGGTAAGACCCATAATCAGGACTTTTGAACCCTTGATTACTTTTCCCACTTCATTCAGACCCTTAATGGCCAGATCTGCGACATGCTTTGGCATCGAGTCGTTGATGGCCCGGCCGGCGAGGATCACCTGCGGGTGATAACCGATCTCTTCTGCCTTCATCACAAGATAATAGGGATCTACCGGGATGCAGTGGCCCCCCACGAGACCCGGGCGGTATGGGTGGAAGTTCCATTTGGTCCCGGCAGCCTCGAGCACTGCGTGGGTATCGAGTCCCATACGCCCAAAGATCAGGGATAATTCGTTCATCAGCGCGATGTTCAGGTCACGCTGGATATTCTCGATCACTTTTGCGGCTTCGGCGGTTTTGATATCAGGCGCCCGGTAGACCGTGGTGACAAGAGCGTACAGATCGACGAGCCGGTCAGCGGTCTTCTCATCCATCCCGGCAACGATCTTTGTGATCTTATCGAGCGTATGTGCATCATCGTTGGGATTGATCCGCTCGGGGGAGTAGCCGACAAAAAAGTCTTTCCCGCAGACAAGGCCGGATTCCCGTTCGAGAATGGGGATCACGATCTCTTCCGTAACGCCAGGATACACGGTGGACTCAAGAACAACAATCGCGTTCCGCTTCAGGTTCCGGCCGACCGTCACAGTCGCCGATTTCACCGGCCCCAGATCCGGATCCTTAGCTTTGGTCACCGGCGTCGGAACACAAATCATGACAAAATCAGCATCCTTTATTGCAGCCGGATCGGTTGTTGCCCGGATTTTTGATCCCGCCGTTACCAGCGAATCAACTTTACGCTGATCGATATCAAACCCAATCGTTGGAAGATGTCCGGCAAATGCCTCTGCAAGGGGTGTGCCAACATAGCCGAGACCAACAACACAGACGGTTTTTCCATTTACTGGTTCTGGTACCATTGGATCGTCTCCTGAAGGCCGGTTTTTACCGTGTACTGCGGTGCATACCCGAATGCCTGCTGTGCAGCGGATATCGCTGCAAGGGAGTCGTGGATATCCCCCGAGCGGGATGGTTCAAACGTGAGAGGCCACTCTTCACCCATACGTTCCATGATATTGTGTGCCAGATCGATCAGGCTGATCCTGCTGCCGTAGGCCACATTGAATATTCCCTGAGCGGAACGGTCCATTGCACGGACATTTGCCTGTGCAACATCTTTCACATACGTAAAATCCCGGGTCTGGGATCCATCCCCGTAAATTACCGGGGATTCGTGGTGGAGGATTTTTGTAATAAATTTCGGAATTACCGCGGAATATTCGGAATGCGGATCCTGGCGGGGACCAAATACGTTGAAGTACCTGAGCGAAACCGTATCCATACCATACAGTTCATGAAAAACCTTAAGGTAATATTCCCCGGCCAGTTTCGTGATAGCATACGGGGATTTTGGATTTGGCTCCATATCCTCACGTTTGGGAAGAGTGGGGGTATCTCCATAAACTGAAGAGGAGGAGGCATACACAATTTTTTTCACCCCGCATTTTTGCGCAGCCACAAGGACATTTAATGTCCCGTTGACATTTACCTCATTGGAGGCCAGAGGATCTTTCACTGATCGCGGGACCGAGGTTATTGCCGCCTCATGAAAGATACCATCCGCACCTTTGCAGGCGTTCTGGAGAAGCGGTTGATCCGTGATACTGCCGTTAAGAAATGTTACTGAGGGATTATCCAGCAGATGCTGTATGTTCTCAACCTTGCCTGAAAAGAGGTTGTCAAGGATTACCACCTCATCCCCACGATTCGCAAGGGTCTCCGCAATATGGGAGCCGATAAATCCAGCGCCACCCGTTACAACAAACCGCATTCTATCATATCCTTATTGGATCTAACGGGATATCGTTTGATCCATCGTTTTGGGGTTTACTAATAATGTATTATATTTTGATTTCTTAAAACACCGGCCTATCAAATCCCAAGCGAGCTTCATTCTGCAGCAGGGAGACTTCCCGGATCACGAAGAACTCGGCTGAGTTCGTTTCATCCTCAAGGTTCCGATGAACATCTCGGATTTCACATTTTTTTTTCAGCTTCGCTCACACGTTGAATGGGTAAAAACAGAATTCAATAATGAACGAATTTCAAGTCGAAGATTAAGTTCGTAAATCTTCTCTTCCTCGATGTCCCAGACATCTCGGATTTCGAAGAGCATTAATGAAATTTTATCAAAACAGATTGAACAATTCTTGCGAAAGAGAAAAAAAGATTAGCCGAACAGGGCACCAAGCCCTGCCATGCCGCTCTCTTCTTCTGCCTTCTTGTCTTCTTCCTTGTGCTCTGCCTTGGCGGGTGCTGCGGCTGCTGCGGGTGCTGCTGCGGGTGCTGCGACTGCGACAACTGCTGCTGCCTTGATGGCTTCCTCAATGTTGACGCCATCGAGTGCTGCAATGAGTCCCTTGATCCGTGCTTCGTCTGCTGCTACACCTGCGGCGGTCAGGACTGCCTTGACGCCGTTCTCATCGACCTTCTTGCCTGCCTTGTGCAGGAGAAGTGCTGCATAGATATACTCCATTTTTTTTCACCTCAATAATATCAATAATTATTTTACCAGGTTCTTGATGACCTGGCTTTCTCTCTCGGCTTTACCAATAATCGCATCGACAACGTCTTTCTCGTAGATGCTAGCCTCAATCGCAAGACCGCGGGCGTCCCTGACTGCCTTTATCAGGAGTGGCTCCATCGAATCCTTCGTCGGGATCGCTGCTTCAACCGACAGGGCGAGTGCCTGCCTGGCTGCGAGCTGGATCTGGCCAAGGATGACGGTCTCATCGACTGCAAGGACGGACGGCTCGTAGATACTGCCTTCGTGGAACGCGACCTGCAGGGCAAGTCCTACGTCCATGGGCTTGATATCGAGCTTGGAGAGCACCGCGGCGAGTTTTGCCGAGATGACGCCGCCAGCCTTGACGACCGTCTTGGTCTCCTTGATCTTGACCTTGCCGCCTTCAATGGCTGCCGGGATACCTGCCTGCTGCAGTTCACCGACAATCGGGCCCGGCTTGAAACTGGTCGGACCGCCGGGGATGACGATATCCTCCGGCGCTTTCTCGCCGGCCTTTGCCGCCATCTTGGTCTTGGTCTTCTCCAGCTGCTTGAAGAGCTTGAAGGGGTTGTCGTTCGTGAAGATGATCGCCGAGTGACCGGAGATGAACTTTGTTAAGTTCTTTACATCCCCGCCGATATCGTTGAACGCGTGGGTGATCAGGGTGTTCCTCGTCACCTTGATAACTGCCTTGCCCCGGAGGTTGCGGCGGATCTGCTGCACCTGCTGGGCCGGGATGCCGTACATGTCGACAAGCCCGATGAGCTTGTAATCCTTTGCGTTCTTCTTGATCTCGGCGACCTCGTCCTTCTTCCACGCCGGAAGGTGGTGGGTGTATAACGCCATTATTCCAACCTCACTGCGGGGCCCATCGTTGTCTTGACAAAGATTGAGCGGACGTTCAGGTTGCCCTGTTCGAGGACAGCTTCGATACGCTTGACGATCGTCTCAATGTTCTCTGCGACCTGCTCCGGTTTCATGGTCGTTGTGCCGACCTTGGTGGAGAAGACGGTCTTGTCCTTTGTACGGATCTTGACCGATTTGCGCAGGCGTTCAACGATCGGGCGGATATCCTGGCCGCCGACAATCGGCATGGGCATTCTGCCCCGCGGACCTAAGCGGGGACCGAGATACCGGCCGACGCCGGGCATGACACC
>Ga0265296_1000761_pt1 | contig 43928 bp, 46 predicted proteins | sample MunlanPumphouse1_FD_189073 | JGI IMG/M metagenome (GOLD analysis project Ga0265296, IMG submission 189073) | Groundwater microbial communities from a municipal landfill in Southern Ontario, Canada - Pumphouse #1 | ecosystem: Environmental > Aquatic > Deep subsurface > Groundwater | place... | reverse complement strand
CGCAATGACGGCCAGGCATCCAGACGCGCTCTGGCAAAATCCCGAACGACGGTTCCCGCACGAAAGTATCGGGAAGCGCGTCTTATGTTCGTCCTGCCTCAACTGGCAAAGCGAGGTCAGGCTCCGCCCCTACGCTTCGTCCGGCAATTCTTCTGTTCGCGGTGAGGATTGCCAGCCCGCACAGAACGCTCGCGATCGGGACCGTCAGCAGGCCCAGCCCCAAACCGTTCGATATGTCGGCGCTCGATGCCGCGTCGCTCACCATGCCGACGATCAACGGCCCCAACGCCGGGCCCAGAAGGCCTGTGCCGATCATCATCAGACTTGTCGCCATCGCCTCCTTGCCGGTGCCCGCCATAAAGTGTGCGGCGCCGAACCCCCAGGGCAGGAGAAACGCAAAGGCGAGCATCGTTGGCACGAGCAACGCGATGGATACCCATCCGATCGGCACAAACAACGCGGCGGTCATCGTAACGCTCGAGATCACGAAAAGGGCGCCCGGCGGACCAAGTATGTTCTTTGCACCGGCACGAACGGCGCGGTCGAACATCCGTCCGCCGACGAGCGTCCCCAGGATCCCCATCAGGCCCTGGAGCAGCCCGAAGGCGAGACCTGCCTGGCTGGCGCTATATCCATGGGTGCGGATGAGAAATGGTGCCGCGAAGGCGTAGAACGGGGCAGAGGCAAAGCCGCCGACGACTGCGCCGACGAACAACCAGCGGAACCCCGCCGACGATAGCAGGCGAAGGCTTGATCGGAGATACGGCGCGCGCGTGGATGCGGGAATGTCGAGTGGTGGCGTCGGCCCTGTGACAAAGAGCATCAACAGCGCCACGGCCCCACCAAAGGCGCCTGCGCCGAGGACCGTTGCTCGCCATCCGTGCGTGTCCGTGATCGCGCCGCCAAGCGCAAAGGCCACCATTGTCCCGAATGGCAGGCTCAGGGAGAAAATCCCGATCGCCAGGCCCCGGCGCTCAGGCCTGATTCTCCGTGCTATGATGGCATGGGCGGCCGGGCTGCCTCCGGCCTCGCCCAGCGCCACGCCGAACCGGGTCAGCGCGAGAAACAGGAAGCTTTCGGCGAAAGCGCCCAGGGCGGTCATCGCACTCCAGACCAATGCGCAAGACACGAGGACGAACCGCGGCGAACCGCGGTCCGACACACGGGCGAGCGGCAAGGAAAACACGGCATAGCAGACCGCGAAGGCTATCCCGGTGAGCAAGCCGACCTGTGTATCGCTAAGCGACAGGTCTTCCTTGATCGATTCTGCCATGATGAACGGCAGCATTCTGTCTGCCTGAGCAAACAGGCCGATGAGAAACAGTACGGACAGAAGAATAGCTGCGCGGCGGCCACCAATATATCCGCCGTCACTATGGCGAGATAAGGACGCCGATCTATTCAACCCTGTTATTGACATAGAAAATGATTATGTGTTTACTTGTCATCAAGATCTTATCTTTGGCTCGGGTTGGCGCCAGCGAAGCTAAAGGAGTTATCCTGTGGTTGGAATGTCCGAAACTCCAAAAAACTTGCCTAAACCTACACGCGAAGATAGTCCTCCGGTAGAAGGTCGCGTCCTGCCTTGGCCGCGCAAGCCGCCGGAGGTTCGCGTGTCGTCACCGCTCCTTGAAGCCGTCAACGCTTATATGGAAGCGGAGGGAGGCGGTCATGGCCGATTCCCGACACCGCTTCCCGGCGTCAGCATGCTTCGTCAGTTTCAGCAGCGGCTGCCGATGCGGCAGCTCTATCGCCCCTCGATCTGCATCGTCCTTCAGGGAGCAAAGGACCTCCACATCGGAGAAGACACCTTCAGCTATGGCGCGATGGAATGCCTGGCCGTCGGCATGGAATTGCCTGCTACGGGGCACATCGTCGAAGCGAGCCCGGATCGCCCCTATATCGGCATGACGCTGGATATCGACATTGGCCTTATGCGGGAGGTTCTGGAGCAGCTCGATGCGCCGCCGGCGCCCCCCTCCAGCACGGGCCCTTGCGTGTTCGTGAGGCAAGTCGACGAACCGCTGGCGGATTGCGTCATCCGCCTCATCAAATTGTGCGATACGCCCAAGGCGATCCCGATCCTGTATCCGTCGATCATGCGTGAGATATGTTACTGGCTTCTGACCGGCGAACATGGCGGCGAGCTTTGCAAACTTGCTATTCCGGAGACGAGTGCCGCTCGCATCCGAAAAGCGATATACGTCCTGCACGCGGACATCGCCCGCACGCTTCGGGTCGAGCAATTGGCCGAGGCGGCCGGGATGGGCGTATCGTCCTTCCACCAGCATTTCAAAACGCTCACATCCATGTCGCCCCTTCAGTTTCAGAAGCAGTTGCGCCTTATCGAGGCGCGACGCCTGATGGTAACCGAAGCCGTGAACGTGACGGAGGCCGCCTATCAGGTCGGATATGAAAGCGCCTCGCAGTTCAGCCGTGAATATTCCCGAATGTTCGGCGTCGCGCCGAAGAAGGATGTTACGGCCCTCCAACAGGCCTATGCCGACTATGTCGGTCGTACGGCACATACCGGGTAGAAGATCCCCCATCGAACATGGAGCCTTCAGTCACTGACCAGGGGCATATCTCTATCTGCCCTTCATGGGGCCGACGACGGTTCGCGACCTGGTGGCGCGCGTGGCCGATATCTCCGTCCTGCCCGTCGCCGTAGGCCGACCGTTCAGTGACCCGTTATATATTATTCCGACCAGCACAGTTCGGATGCTCGACCAGCGCGCCGAGGCCGACGAGCAGATACAAGCGCTCCGCAAAGGCGCCGACCCGTACTGGGATGTTCGGCAGCAGTATCTGCGTGGGCGGCAGGCGGAGATCGATGCGCTGCACCAAAAGCGAAGCCGGAAGGTTGGGTAAGCGTCCGCGTCGCGACGCCGGAGCGCGCGAGCGGCCATGCGCGATCAATGCCGCGGTCGCCGCCGTCCCATCACATCGGCCCCCGGCGTGGCGTTTCAGGGGCCGCGCGTCCCGCCGCCCCTGGGCGCGCGACCGCCGTCACACCGATCGATCGCCCATGGAAGATCCTGCGTTGCCGACGCCGGCGCCAAGAAACGGCAGACTTTTCGTCGGAGATCCGGTCAGGGCCAGTATGGCGTTAGCGACCGCGGGCGCGATCGGCGGCACGCCGGGTTCGCCCATGCCGGTCGGCCGGTTGGTCGATGGGATGATGTATGTCTCGACCGCAGGCATCTCGTTCAGGCGGACGACCGGATACGTGTCGAAGTTGGTTTGCTGAACGATGCCGTCCTCGATCGTGACGGCTCCGTAGAGCGCGGCGGACAGGCCGAAACCGATCCCCCCTTCCATCTGAGCAGCGATCTGGTCGGGCGAGACGGCGATACCGCAGTCGACCACCGCGACGACCCGGCGCACGATTGGACGGCCGTTCTCCAGCCGCACCTCTGCAACCTGGCCGACGATCGTGCCGAAACATTCGTGGACGGCGATACCCCGTGCCCAGCCGGGATCGAGCGGCGAACCCCAGGCTGCCTTGCGGCACAGCATGTCCAGCACCGCCAGATGCCGCGTCGCGCCGGCCCTGCGGTACATCGCCCGCCGATACGCCGCCGGATCGCGTCCCGCTCGCCGCGCGAGTTGATCGATGACATGCTCCATGACCATGCCGTTGAACGAGTGGCCGACCGAGCGCCAGAACGCCACCGGCACCGGAAAGCTCGGCGAAAAGACCTTGCCGTCGATGATTTCGGCCGAGGCCAGATAGGGCGATTCCGCGATGCCCTCGACAGCCGGAATATTGGGCACGAGCGGTAGCAGCGGCTGCGCGACGACGTAGTGGCGCCAGCGCGACGGGAAGCCGTTCTGGCCCAGTTCGACCCAGATCTTGTGGTGCGCCATAGGCCGGAAGAGTCCCGACGACATCTCGTCCTCCCGCGTCCAGATCAGCTTGACCGGTCGCCCGGGCAGGCGCTTGGCGATGCGGACGCATTCGACGAGATAGTCGGCGATCAGGTTACCGCGGCGGCCGAACGAGCCGCCCGCCGGCACGATCTCGACATCGACGCGACCGGGGAAGGTCGCGGCCGCGCGCGCCGCCTGTACCTGGTCGACCGTTGCCAGATGCGAACCCGAGATGATCTTCACGTCCCAGCCATTGACCTGGGCGACGCAGTCCATCGTTTCCATCGGTGCGTGCGCGAGATACGGGAAGTCGAACGCGAACTCGATCGCGCCCGCGCCGAATGCAGCTTCAGGCTCCTCTCCCTTGCTGTGAAAGTCGCTCGGCGTCAGGTCCGTTCGCCCAGCGGCGGTCTCGTGATAATAGCGCACGAGTTCGGGCGTGGATCGCGTCTCGGCCGCGCTGTCGTCCCATTCTATCCTCAGCGCATCGCGCCCCTGCCGGGCGGCGAAGGTGCTTTGCGCGACCACGGCCACCCCCGTCTCGATCGCGAAGACGTCGACGACCCCCTTGACCTTGCGCGCGTCGGACGGATCGAATGTCGCCATTCGCCCGCCGAAGCGCGGGCTGTGGGCGACCATCGCGACCAGCATGTCGGGAAGCTGAATGTCCTGGGCGTATTTCTGAGCACCCGTACTCTTGGGCAGGCTGTCCTTGCGCCGCACCCGATCGGTTCCGATCAATCGGTACGCCTTGGGCTGCTTGAGCGCCGGCCGTTGCGGCGGCGTCTGCCGTGCGGCGTCGACCAGCAGTTCCGTAAAGGTTGCCGACCTTTTCGAGGCGGCGTGCGAGACGACGCCGTCGCGCACGTCGATCAGCCGGCGCGGCACGCCCCAGCGCAACGCCGCCGCGGACACGAACATCGCGCGTGCCGCCGCGCCGGCCGTGCGCATCGGATCCCAATTGGTGGCGATCGAGTTCGATCCGGCCGGTCCTTGCATACCATAGGCCCGGAAATTGGCGTGCGCGTCGATCACGCGGACGCGGTCCCAGTCGGCGTCGAGCTCCTCGGCGATCATGGCCGCCATGCCGGCATGAATCCCCTGCCCCAGCTCCTGCTGCTTGTTGACGATCGTCACCCAACCGTCCGGGGCGATGCGGATGAACGCCCCGAAGGCGCTCGGCTCGGGATCGGGACCGCCGCCCTGCAGGATGGCGCCCGCGACCTGCATCGGGTGCGTGGCCGTGTAGCCGACGACCATCGCGCCGCCGACCAGCGTTCCGCCCAGTATCATCTTGCGGCGCGTCATCTGGAAACGGCGCTTGGGTGCGGACGAATCTAACACGGGCATTCTCCTGGTCGCAAGCGGATCACGCGGGGCATTTGCCACCCGTATCCAGCCAGTCCTCGATGAGCGCGCCGAACGCCGCCTGCGTGCCGGGCGCGGGTGTACGCTTGCCGCCGGGATGCCAGGCCCAGCCGACAAGTTCGTCTTCCGCCATGTGGTGCAGCAGCTGTTCGCGGCTCATATGCGCGCGTGACGGGTCGAGGATCTGCCGACATATCGCGCCAAGCGTCTTGCCGGCCCAGGCCATCTCGATGGGCGCGAGCTTCCACTTGGGATTGCCGGGCACGCCCGACGCCGCGACGTTGGCGTCGTGGTGGCAGGTCGAGCATCGCAAGGTCGGTGCGCCCGCGTCGTCCGGACCGCGCGTGACCCAGGGCATATGAGGACGCATCGCGTCGGTTTGCGTGGGCCGGTCGGTGCGGGGATGACAGTTCATGCAACGCGGGTGCTGGATCACGCGACCCGCTTCCTCGAACAAGGCGATCGATCGGGCTTGCGGGTCGGCGATCGACGCGAACGCGGCGACGGGCCGCAACTGCGCGACTGCGATGCGCGGATTCTTGGCGGGAAGCGCCTGCGCTTCCCCCAACGGCTGGGGACGCAGGACGATCGCCAGCACGAGGACGATCGCCGCGATGGCCAGCGCCACTATCGGCAAGCAGCCGAAGCGCCGACGCCGGCTCTGTCCGGACGATCGCCACCACCTCACGACCCGTCGGCCACAAGCATGCCGGCAGCATCATGGATCGCGGCACGGATGCGATTGTAGGTGGCGCAGCGGCAGATATTGCCGCTCATCGCGATATCGATGTCGTTGTCGGTTGGTGCTGGCGAGGCGCGGAGCAACGCGATCGCGCTCATGATCTGGCCCGACTGGCAAAACCCGCATTGCGGCACGTCGCGCGCAACCCAGGCGTCTCTGATTGCCTCGGCTTCCCCGCCCTTTACGGCTTCGATCGTCACGATCCGGGCGGACGCGACGGCATCCAGCGGCAGCGAGCATGAGCGCACAGGCTGTCCATCGACATGCACCGTGCACGCACCACACTGCGCCACGCCGCAGCCATATTTCGTCCCGGTCAGCTTCAGCGTGTCGCGAAGGACCCAGAGAAGGGGAGTTTGGCCGTCGTCATCGACCTGATGAACGCTGCCGTTGACAGAAAGGGAGAAGGCCATGCGTCAGTTCCCGAAAGCAAAGATCATGTCCGGAAGCGTAGGGTCTTGCGCATGATGCGAGAACGCCCGATCCGACGTATAACATGCCCATTCCTACGCCAGCACGCGGCCGGTCAAAAATGGCGTGATTCCAACGACTACGACGATCGCGATCCGCACTGCCAGATACCTGCGAATGTCGGCACGAGAGAAGATCGAGCGCGCGTATCGAGGATCCTCGGCAAGCGTCAGGACAATGCCCGCAATCATTGCATAGGCGATAAAGACCGATGGCGGCGCGCCCAGGAGACCGAGGCGGGCCGGCAGCACGACGACGGTGAAGACGTTCACGGCCCAGTTCAGCACGTGATTCGCCATCATCGTATGTCCGTGCTGTTGTCGGGCATGGGACATCAGAGCGAACCCGAGAGCGTCGCCAGACGATACACCGACGCCGGCGGCACGTTGCGCAGCGTCGTGCCGATACGTTCGACGCCGAGCCCGAGGCGCATCAGTACATCCTCCGGCACCGAGCATTTCCAACCGTAGGTGAAGAGGTAGAGCGACGCATCGGGCAGCATGCGGGTGAACGCGGCACGCATGATGGCCTCGACCTGCCTGGCGTCCATGCCGCGCAGGCCGAGGCCACAGATGGCCGCGTCGAACGGCCGGCCGCCGCCCCTTGACGTGTCCGCCAGTTCCGCCGCGTCGATGCCGAGGATCGTCGCATCGGGAAAGCGCTTCGCGAGCAGCCGTGCGAAAGTCGGATTTTGTTCGACAAGCGTGAGATTGCGCTGGGCGACACCGCGCCTGACCAGGCCTTGCGTAAAGGCGCCGGTTCCTGGACCAAGCTCGAGGACGGCACCCATTCCGGCATGGACGCCGCGGGTGATAAGCGACGTCAGCGCCTTGCCGGACGGTGCCACCGCCGCGGTGGCTGCCGGATTTCGCAACCATTCGCGAAGGAACCGGAAGCCGTCATAGGGTTGCTCGCGCGATGTGGACGGCTCCCGTCCACGGCACGCCGGCTCCGCATAGGTTGCCGAACCCATGGTCGGTGCGGGGATCAGCGAGCGGTGCAGAGTGCCCATACAGGTCACCATGGAAGGACACCGAACGTGGCATGGGTGAAGGTGCCCGTCGGCCCTTGATTCCCCAACAGGGCAACGCGCACCGCCTCGGCGGCCCCCTGCTCGACGCTGTCCGTCCCGGCGAACCCTGTCAGCCTCGTACTGGTGTAACCCGGGGAGACGGCGTTGACGGCGATACCGTCCGATTCCAGCTCGATTGCCATCGCCACCGTCAGGGCGTTCAGCGCGGTCTTCGACGCCGAATAGGTTGCACCGAACAAAGGCCGAAGGGGAGAGTTCGGATCCGAATTGAGCGTCAGCGATCCCATGCCGCTCGATACGTTGACGATGCACGCGTTCGGCGTGTCGCGCAGGATCGGCAGCATCGCCTGATAGACGGCGAGCACACCGAACACGTTCGTATCCCACACCGCACGCATGTCATCGAGCGATACGACGCCCGGCCGATTGGCTGCCGCAAACTCCTCGCCGGTCTGTTCGCGATCGCTGAGGGTCGCGATGCCCGCATTCTGGATCAGCACGTCGAGGCGGCCAAACTCCGTGCGGACCCGTGTCGCCGCCGCCGTGATCGACATTCCATCGGTCACGTCCAACTGGATCGCGACGACGGTAGGGCCGATTTCCCGCGCGGCGGCTTCACCACGCTCGATGTCGCGTGCGCCGAGGAGCACGGTGAAACCGTTCGCGGTCAGATCCTTGGCGATCTGGAATCCGATTCCCTGGTTCGCGCCTGTGACCAGCGCGACTGAACGATCGTGCATAAGGATATTCCTTCAAAGATGTTGTCGACACGACCGCGCAATTTCGCGCGTCGCCTAGGGCTTCAGGCTGCGGCAGCGATCATGTTCTCGGCACCGGGCAGAGTGCGAACCCCGCTTATGTCGGTATTGAAGCGGACGCCGATCAGTGTCTCGGACACGTCCCACAGCCGCGCCGCCACGGCTCTGTCCAGCGCCTGGGGTGGAATCTTGGCCGCGGCGGGATAGCCGCGTGTCTCGCCCAACCTGTCGGGACCATAATAGCCGCCGCCCTTCGCCTTGGGTGAGGTGGCCGCGTACAACGTCGGCAGCGCGCCTTGGGCTGCGGGCTGGAACAGGAACGGCAGCAGCGAGCGGGCCAGCCCGTGCACGCTCCAGCGGCCCGGCCCTTTGTGCAGAAGGTCGGTGCGCGAAACGCCCGGATGTGCGGCGATGCTGGTGACGCCCCACCCGCCGGCTTCGCTTCGCCGCTGAAGTTCGAACGCGAACATGAGGCAGGCGAGCTTGGACTGGCTGTAAGCCGACATCGCCTTGTAGCTGTGCTCGGCATTCAGATTGTCGAAGTCGATCGCGCCGCTGGGCGCGGCGACGCTCGACAAGGAGATTACCCGCGGGTCCCTGCCCTTCCGCAGCAGCGGCAGCAGATGCGCGGTCAGTGCGAAATGGCCGAGATAATTGGTCCCGAACTGCAGCTCGAAGCCGTCCGCGGTCACCCGGCGCTGCGGGGGAAGCATCACCCCAGCATTGTTAATCAGCAGGTCGACGCTGTCCTGTCGCCGCGCAAGGCGTTTTGCAAAGGCCGCGATCGAAATGCGATCAGCGATATCCAGCTTCTCGAACCGAATATCGCCGCCCGGGATCACGCCCTGTATGCGGCTGACCGCATCGGCACCTTTGCGAGCATCCCGTCCTGCGAGGACGATGGCTCCACCGGCCCGTACGAGCGCCAGGGCATCTTCGTACCCTAACCCGCCGGTGCCGGTGACAACTGCGGTTCGACCTTTTTGCGGCGGAATATCGGATGTCGTCCAGTGGGTCATGGGGATAGCCTTTTTTGAGGACGCTTTCTTCATCCTGCAAAACTACGCCTCAACCACGGAAGCGCCATGCCGGAACGTGCGAGATAATTGCCTATTCCTGCAGACTATATTTCGGCCTAACGTCCGATCATTCTCACCAACTTCCGACATTGCGAACCGCTAAAGCCGGCCTCTTGCAGACTCGACGTCGACACGCTGCGCGGGAACAGCGCTCGAGCAAGTTCAGCATAGGCTCGCAGGGCCTCCAGCCGCCGGTTGGCAATTTGAACTGGTTTTTCATTGGCGTAGAAGACGAAAAATTCGCCGGATTTCGAGCGATTGCGGGCAATCTCGCCGTCTCTGATGCCGATTCTGATCGCCATGCCTTCCAGATTGGAGAAGATCGGCGGGACAATGGCGGGCTTCACATCGGCGGTCGGGATAGCCTGTGACAGGTTCACGAACATGTGCGGGTTCCATCGATCAGAGTGGCTGCGCGACGCTGCCATGCCGTTCCGGCGAAAGGCATCGTGTCGGCTCGCGTCCGATGTGCCGGCAACAGCGGCCGACCACCATGCCTAAACCCGCGTGATATTTGCCTGTTTCTACAAGCCGATGTGGCGATGACGAGCAGCGAAAGCTGCCGAAGACACGGCTGGGGCACGCACACCGCGCAGAGCGGTCGCGTGCCCGAAGCGTCGCCTTCTCGTAAAGCCTAAGCCAGGGCGGCCTTCTGGCCCATCGCGTCTCGCTTGGGTGCGACACCGAACGCCCGCGAATATTCGCGGCTGAACTGGGACGCGCTCTCGTAGCCGACCTGATAGGCGGCCTCGGCAACGTTCACCGCATCTGCCGTCATCAAACGCCGGGCCTCGAGCAACCGAAGCTGCTTCTGGAACTGGAGCGGCGTCATCGAGGTCAGCGCCTTGAAGTGCTGGTGGAACGAGGACGCACTCATGTGAGCGGCGTCCGCAAGCTGCTCGACGCGAAGCGTCTGCGCGAAGTTGTTGCGAAGCAGGTGGATCGCCCTGGCGATCCGCTCCAGATGCGAGTCCGGCATCGCCTGCTTGCAGAGCTCGGCGCCGTTCGGGCCGATCAGCAGCCAATAGTAGAACTCGCGCATCAGTGCCGGGAAGAGGATCGGGATCGCCTTGGGGGTGTCCGTCAGCCGGACCATGCGCAAGACGCAATCCGCCAGTGGCCCATCGACGTCGGCGACGAACATGCTTCGCCCGGTATTCGTGGTCGGGACCGGAGGCGTGTCGAGCTGCTCCAGCACTTCCCGCATCACCACGACGTCAAACCCGATCGCAATGCCGACAAAGGGTTCCTCCGGGCTCGCGGCGACGATCCGTCCGCAGGCCGGAAGATCCATGCTCACGATCAGACACTGCAGCGGGCCGTAGCGGAGCGTCTCGTCACCGACATGGATCTCCTTCGCCCCCTGCAGGGTGATGCAGAGCGACGGCTGATACACGAAGTGGTTGTCCCGGTGGTAGAACGACCGGACCATGTGAACGCTGGCACCGGGGATCGGGAAATAGCCCTCTCCGCCGCCATTCGCGTCCATGAAGGCGTCGACCGCCGTGAGAAGGGCCGACGACACGCCACTCTCCTCGGGGCGGCGCTCCGACGCTGCTCGCTTCGCGGACACCCGGGTCGGATCCACTGTAGGAAAAGGCAAGATTTTCCCGGTTTCCGGCATTCTGGTCATCGATCATTCCCTCTAGCTTGTTGGGGCCAACCAAAGCGAGGTGAGAGATCAACATGGCAGAAATCTCGCTCTCGTCAATAGATGCGATACATCACGCCCCGTGCCTGCAGAAATATCCCGGTGAGGAATATATCGAGAGAACCGGGTCAATCCTGCTCCTGATTACGCTGCTTCTCGTCAGTGCTTTCAGCCAGATCGACAGGATACTTCCGTTCATTCTCGCGGAGTCCATCAAGGCCGACCTACGTCTTAGCGATACGCAGATTGGATTGCTGACCGGCATCGCTTTTGCCGTATGCTATGCCTTGTTGTCGCTGCCGCTCGCACGGGCCTCCGATCGTGGCTCGCCGCGGCTCGTGCTTGTCGCGTGTATCGCGATCTGGAGCGCGATGACAGCGCTTGGCGGGTTCGCCGCCAGCTTTCTCTTTCTGGCATTCACCCGCTTCGGCGTCGCGTTCGGCGAGGCCGGCGCCACCCCGTCCGCCCACGCGCTGATCGCCCGCAAGATCAGGCCCGAACGTCGTGGCCTTGCCATCGGCATCTTCTCGATGGGCATCCCGATCGGCACGATGGTGGGGTTCGCGGCCGGCGGCGCGCTTGGCGACACGCTGGGGTGGCAGACCGTGTTGCTCGGTGCCGGCGCGGTCGGCGGGCTCCTCGCGGTGCTGGTGCTCGCGGTGGCTGGACCAACTCCGCCGCTGAAATCGCTGAAAAGCGCTTCGGCCGGCCGCGAGCCCTTTCTCCAATCAAGCCTGCGCCTGCTATCGTCCTTGGGATTCCGCTGGCTGTTCGTCGGCGCGGTCGCAGCCGGGTTCGCAGGAGCGCCCTTTTACGCTTTTGGTGCGCCCTTCCTCATACGCACCCACGGCTTCAGCGCCAGTCAGGCCGGGCTCGCGTTCGGGCTGCTTCAGGGATTGATGGGCGTCCTTGGCACCCTTGGTGGCGGACGCTGGTTCGATCGACTGGTTCGCGCGGGCCATGGCCGCGTGCTCGGGCCGCCCGCAATGCTGTTCCTGATCGCCAGCGTGACGATGACCGCCGCGCTGTTCACGCCGGTCGGATGGCTTTCGATCGCCTTGATGGTGCCGACGATGCTGTCCTTTTCGTTCCTGCTTCCGTGGTCGTTCGGCGCCAGCCATCTCGTTGCCGGCAAGGGCAACGAAGGAATGGCGTCCAGCCTGGGCATGATAGGCTCCGGGCTGCTCGGGCCTGCGCTCGGACCATTGTTCGTCGGCATGGTGAGCGACGCTGCGACGACCGCGCGGGTTCCCAATGGCCTGGCGCTCGGGCTGCTGATCGTTCCCGTCGCCAGCGTCCTGACCGGTCTCGCCTACCTCGTGGCCAACCGGCGCATCGCCGCCGTGTTGCGCACGCGCGAGCCGCCCCCCGCTCCTGGGGCGGCCCCGCCGGTCACCGAAGGATAGCCCGTCAACGGGTGCCGTCGGCGCCCTGCCACCACACTCCCTACTAAGGATCACCCATGCACAAGCTTCTTTTGACCATTCTCGCCGGCGGTGTCGCCGCCATGAACGCCGGCACGGCTCAGGCACAGGCCAGCCCTCCCGACGACGGCGCACCGCATGGCGTCATCGCCATCGGACCGGGCGTCGTTCCCGAATTCGACGGGTCCGGGGATATGCGCGTGTTGCCGTTCGTGCTCGCCGACATCAGATGGCGTGGCCTCAACGTCCAGGTGGGGGGCACCGGCCTGCGTGTCGACGTCGTGCCGGATGCGCGGTTCGCGTTCGGACCCGTGCTCGGTGCGCGTCTTCCGCGCAACGACGTCGACGGCCCTGTCGGGCTGTTGCCCGAGATCGGCACCGCGATCGAGGCCGGTGCGTTCGTCGGTTACCGCCTCGGCGGCGACCAGTCCGGCCAGGGCTCGCTCCAGATGGAGCTGGCGGTCGTTCACGACGTGTCCCAGACCCATAACGGGCTTCTGGCCACCGCGAGCGCCAACTACGCCGCCGTCCGCAACGAGGCGGTCTTCGTCTCCATCGGAGCGCAGACGACTTGGGCGAACCAGGACTATACCCGAACCTATTTCGGCGTCGATGCGGCAGGTGCCACAGCGAGTGGCCTCGCCGCCTATCGTCCGGACGCGGGGATCAGGGACGTCGGCGCCGGCATCACGGCTGGCTACTGGTTCAGCCCCCGCTTCGGCATCACGGCACGCGCGGGTGCCAGCTATCTCGTCGGTGACATCGCCGACAGTCCGATCACCGACGACGGCAGCCGGTGGCAGCCCGCCGCCGGCGCCATGCTCTCCTTCCGGTTCTGACGGCCATGACCGGCGATCCGCTCGGCGACATCCTCCTGTTCGCGGCGCCGCTGGGCATCGCGGGGGTCTTCCTCATGGCGCTCTTCGAACGGATCGTGCCGGTCCTGCCCTCGCATGGACTTTACGCCGCGATCGGCGTCGCCGCGGCGGAAGGGGCGTGGGGCTTGCCCGCCGCCATCATCCTGTCGGTCCTGGGGAGCGGCGCGGGCGCGTTCGCCGCCTATCGCGTCGGCGTCCGCGTCGCGGCCAGACGAGGACGGGCGATCCGCATCCGCGGCCTTCTGCGCCGTCGCGATCGACTGGGCCGCTATCTGCGCCATATGCAACGCCGGAGCGGCGCGTTGCCGTTCCTCGCGCAGCTCCTCCCCGCCGCGAGGCTCGTGGCACCCCTGATCGCCGGGGCCACGCCGCATGACTGGCGGCGGCTCTCGATCGCGACCCTGGCCGGACTCACCGTCTGGAACACCACCTTCATCGCGATCGGCTTCGTGATGGTGCGGCTGGGAGGCCCGACCAATGCCACGATGATCAGCGCAACCATCCTCGCCCTGCTGGCCGGTTTCTTCGTTCTAACCCGTGCCACCAGGCACTGGCGGACCAAGCGGGCGGCGACCTTCCCGGCTCGTCGACCAATCGGAGTATAAGATGCCTGGAAACTCCCAGCATGTATCGTTCGAAGCGGGCACTATCGACGTGATCGGCGTCCTGCACCTGCCGCACGGTTTCTACGAGCGACGCACCTATCCGGCGATCGTCATCGTCACGCCCGGAAGCAGCGTGAAGGAGCAGATCGGCGCCACCTACGCTGCCAGGCTGGCCGAAAAGGGGTATGTCGCCCTCGCCTTCGACCCCTCCTATCAGGGCGAAAGCGGCGGCGGGCTACGCGATCTCGAAGACCCGTCCGCGAGGGTCGAGGACGTCCGCGGCGCGGTCGATTACCTCGTCACGCTTGCCTATATCGACGAAGCGCGGATCGGCGTCCTCGGCATCTGCGCCGGCGGCGGCTATGCCGTCAATGCGGCATTGACCGAGCGCAGGATCAGGGCGGTCGGCGCGGTGGTCCCGGTGAACATCGGCCGCGCTTTCCGGCAGGCCGCGGGCGACGGAATCGACGACACCCTCGCCGAAGTCGGTCGACAGCGAACCGCCGAAGCGCGCGGCGGCGCGCAACGCCGCGATCCCTGGCTTCCGGACAGCCTTGAAGACGCGAAGGAGGTCGGTATCGTCGACCCCGACACGCTGGAGGCGATCGCCTATTACCGGACACCGCCCGGATACAACGCCAACGCGACCAATCGTCTGCTTTTTCGCAGCAACGCGCTGCTGCTGGCCTTCGACGCGTTTCATCTTGTCGAGGAACTGCTGACGCAACCACTCCAGGTCATCGTCGCAGGGAGGCGCGGCAACACGTTCTCCTACGAGGATGGCGAGGATCTCTGGAAGCGAGCGCCCAATAGCAGGGATTTCGCGGTCATCGCCGGCGCCGGGCATTACGAACTGTACGACAAACCCGAATATGTCGATCGGGCAGTGGACAAGCTCGGCGCATTCTTCGCGGCTCACCTCGCGACAAACCGGCCGATCGCCTTGATCGACAAGGAAAGCATCACATGACCATCCTACTCACCGGCGCGACCGGCCTTGTCGGCACGCGCTTGCTGCCTCGCCTGTTGGCAGCGGGGCATGACTGCCGGGCCCTTGTGCGCCGCGGAAAGCCAGTCCCCGATGACGCGAGGGCCGTCGAAGGCGACCTGTTCGATCCCCCGTCGCTTGCGCCCGCGCTGGCCGGCGTGTCGGCCGTCATCCACCTTGCGGCGGTCTTCCGTACGCAGGATGACTCGTTGATATGGAAGAGCAACCTGGATGGTGCCCGCGCCCTGATCGCGGCCGTTCGCGATCATGCGCCGCGCGCCCGTTTCATCCTCGCCAGCACCAGCAACGTCTATGGCAAGGATCAGCCTAGACCGGGCCGCGAGGATGATCCGGTCGATCCCCCGCAGGCCTATCCCGCCAGCAAGGTCGCGGCGGAGCAGGCGCTGCGCGAGAGCGGTCTTACCTGGGCAGTGCTGCGCTTCCCGTTCGTCTACGGCGATGGCGACGGGCACCTTGCCGCGCTTCCGGACCACGCCGTGACCGCCCGTTGGCACCCTGCCCAGCGCATGAGCACGATCCATCATCGCGACATAGCCACCGCCATGGCGCTGGCCCTGACCGGTGCGATGGACGGGCGCGTCGTCAACATCGCGGACGACGTACCGGCATCGATGTTCGAACTGATTGCGCTCGGCGGCGGCAGCATGGAAGCCTCGGCCGAGCCGCTCGCGTCGCCATGGGCGATGCAGGTCGATACTGCGCTGGCGCGGAGCATCGGCTTCCGGCCCACGATCAGGACGGTCTACCAGGCCGCCCAGGAAAAGCTTCTCTGACGCGGCATGCTCGCGCGGCCCGCCGCGTCGCGCGGGTCTTGGGGCGGCGCTGGCGATCGGCGGGGGCACGCCTGCTGCGACACCGATGACATTCGGTGAGACCGACGCGATGGGTGTTCGGCGATTGTCCTATGATCTGTCCTATGATCGGGCAATTTCGGGACCTTCATTCATTTCTGCGCCTCATCATAGGCCGCGCGCGCTTCGGCGATGTGCGGCCAGTTCTCCCGTATCCAGGACGTGAAGCCTTCGAGAGCGGGCAGCATGCTGGCACCCATTTCGGTCAGCTCATATTCGACGCGCGGCGGTACCTCGGGAAAATAATGCCGCACCAGCAGGCCGTCGCGCTCCAGATTACGGACGGTAAGCGTCAGCATCCGTTGCGTTATTCCTTCGATACCGTTTTTGAGCGCCGAAAAGCGCAGCCGGTGCCCGGACGCCACGGCAAGATGCGACATGACGAGGATCGTCCATTTGTCGCCGAGCCGCGCGAGGACGCCGTTGGGCGCGCACGGCCTGAACCGGGGTCCGTGGCTCGTCTGTTCATAGGGTCGACCGTGAATCTGCGTGTCCAAGCGTATCACTCCTGTGCCTCAGGGCTGAATTTGTGCCGTCTTCCGACCGGTTCACATCAGTATATATGAGTAACCCTTGTTCAAGCAGTAGGGTGATTCATGTCTGATATCGAAAAGCCGATCCTGGTCTTCGGCGCGACCGGTCAGCAGGGCGGGTCGGTGACGACGGCGCTTCTGAAGGCAGGCTGGCCGGTTCGTGCGCTCGTCCGGGATATCGGCTCGGCGAAGTCCGTCGCGCTTCGCGATGCCGGCGTCGAAGTCGTACAGGGCACATTGGCCGATACCGCTGCGATCCGGAATGCGATGCAGGGCGTTCACGGCGTCTTCAGCGTGCAACCGAGTTCGCCCGGGGGCGAACTGAGCGATGAGGAGGAAGTGCGTTATGGCATCGGCATCGCCGACCTGGCCAACGAGAGCGGCGTCGAACACCTCGTCTACTCGTCGGGTGCAGCCGTCAGCGACACCCCGACGGGACTGGGACATTTCGACAGCAAGGCCCGGATCGAGGCCCATATCCGCACGCTGCCCATCATTTCGACCATCGTGCGCCCGGCGGCTTTCATGGAGGTGCTGGTGATGCCCGGCTTCGGACTGGACGAGGGACGCTTCACCTTTTTCCCCAAGCCTGACCAATCGATGCAGTTCATCGCGGTGGACGACATCGGCAAATTCGTCGTCCCGATCTTCCGCGATGGGGCACGGTTCGGCGGCGAGACGTTCGAGATTGCCAGCGATTCCGTGACGGGCCGCGATCTGGCCGCGCTTTTCACCAAAGCCGCCGGTCGCCCGATCACCTACGCGCGCTTTCCCGACGCCGTCCTGGCGGCGAACCCCTTCCTGGCCGCGCTGACGGCGCTGATGGACCGGGGGCCGCTCGCTGGCCATGCGGACCTGGACGCCCTGCGCGACATCAATCCCGAGATGCAGTCGTTCGCGGCTTGGCTTGCCGACGGTGGCCGCAAGGCGTTCGAAAACGCTCTCGGCACGGCCGGCACGTGGGAATACAACCACGCCTGATGATCCAGCCCCTCCGGTTTGCGGAAACCGGAGGGGCCCAACCCGATCGGTGTCGGTCTGCGATCACGCCACCCCAGGAAACGACGAAGGTGTGCCCGACGGCCTTGCCGCCCGGTCTCCGCGACGGGAGTGTCGGAAAGCCGAGCCGCCTTGGAGGGCGGCGGGCGCAAAACCTAGGAAGAGGCTGCCTAGCCCCGTCTAACGAGCCGTAACGGGGTACGCCGTACAAAGGCGGACCTTATATCGCGGGCGAACGCTCATTGGCTTTTGGCCTCTTCGACGGCGGACCGCATTTGCATGCGCGCATACCACGCGCCGATGCGTTCCCGGTCAGGGGTCATGAGCCAGGGCACCACCGAGGACATAGTGGACATGAAAGCGAACAGGAGGATGTCCGGCAGAAGCGGCCTGTCGCCGAGAATATAGGCCGCTCCCCTCGAAGCCAGGTGGGCGTCGAGCATGTCGAGGTTCCGTTCGGCAATGTGCCGGTTGTCGGCCCTCCCACCCACTTCCGGAACGCGGTGGCCCTGATAGAATGCGATCGCATCATCGCTGCCACGCCACCACGATATGAAGGGTTGAGCGATATCCTTGTCGACCCGGCGGGTCCACATGCGGGTCAACGCGCGCTCGGCCGCCGTGTCGCCGATCAGCGTCTCGCCCGCGGTCGGTTGGATGGATCCGCCGCGACGCGGCTGAAATCGGGACGTAGGAGCGGTACGCCCGCCGGATAAGGCGCTCGCGGTCGATCAGGACCTTCGGGCAAGTAAGCTGGACGAATGGGCAGATACTTCGATGCATGCTGCGCACGATGGCGCCGATCCGAGGCGCCGGCCCGGATCACGGCGTGCCCGCGGCGTACGGAGGTCGCCAACGCAGGGAAAACCATTAGCGAGTGTTCGCGCGGGCTGCTTACATTTGAGACCGTCCAGAACGGCACTTGCATACTGGTGACCAGTGGTCATATAATATGACCGTCGGTCATAGGTGGTATACATGGTAGAGTCTTGGGCTTTGGTGACAGGGGCGTCGGGAGGATTAGGTGAGGCGATTGCCCACCAACTCGGCGCGCGCGGCATGAACCTCGTGCTGACCGCGCGCTCGGTCGAGAGGCTGGAAGCGATCGCCGCGTCGGTTCAGGCGGACAGCGGCGTCGAGGTCCGGTTCCATCCAGCGGACCTGTCACAGCCCGGAGCCGCCGATGCGCTTGACGAATGGCTTGTCGAGAACGGCATCGAACTCGACGTGCTGGTAAACAATGCGGGCTTCGGGATGCACGGTGCGTTCGTGGAGCAGGACCTCGATCGGTTACGCGCCATGATCCAGCTCGACGTGATGGCGCTTACCGAGCTCACGCACCTGCACGCCCGACGGATGCTCGCGCGCGGCGGTGGCCGTATCCTGTTGGTGGGCAGCATGGCGGCCTACCAGCCCGTCGCGCTTCTCAGCGCGTATGCCGCGGCCAAGGCCTATGTTCTTGCGTTCGGCGAGGCGCTGCACGTCGAGCTGGCACCCACCGTTACCGTTACGGTCCTGTCACCCGGTCTTATGGATACGGGCTTCAACGCCGCATCCGGCTACAGCACGCCTAACTCGTTGAAGCGGATGGAGATGCTGCCGGCCGACGTGGCACGGATCGGCCTCGACGCCCTGTTCGCGGGCAAGTCGGGGGTAATCGCCGGACGGCTCAATAAGGTCATGGCGCTCGCCAGTCGCGTGGTCTCGCGGCATTTCTCGGCGAGAAGCCAGTACGACATTGCGATGCGACAGGGCGGCCGGGATGGCTAAAAAGGCGTTCGCCCGCGAAGACAAGGACGACCGTCGCCGGCTGATCCTCGCCACGGCCGCCCGACTGTTCCTGGAAGGAGACGGGACCCTGCCGTCCGCGGCCCGGATCGCTGCGGCCTGCGACTTGGCGAAAGGAACGGTCTATATCTACTTCACGACCAAAGGCGCGATTTTCGCCGCGTTGCAGGCGGACGGGTGGCGCGGGCTGCGCGACGCGGTGGATCGGGTGACTGCCACGGCGACCGGCACCCGCGACGCGATGGTCGCCGCGATCATCGCGGGCCTGGCGGACCACCTTCGCCATCACCCCGAACTGCTTCGGCTCGACGCGCTAGGCCATGGCGTGATCGAGCCCAACATGGCGGCTGGCGAGCTGGCAGCGTTCAAAGCGGGTCAGATGACCATGCTGACCGCCTCCGCCGATCGCCTCGACCAGGCGCTGGCCCTGCCGCCAGGCAAGGGGTTGAAGATGCTGCTGCGCAGCTATGCGCTGATCAGAGGCATGTGGCAGTCGCTGCCATCCAGCGATGCCACCGACACCGGGTTCGACTTCCATGTGGAAGTGGCAGAAGCGCTACACGAATATTGGCGAGGCGCGCTCGCAGGACGATGATCGCGTTCGCTAGTCCCAAGTCTTTGTGAAGAACCGTGCCCGCTCAACGGTGCCAGTCGGAAACAGGCCCTCTCGGTCGCCGTTTCCGTAGGAAAACCCGAGCGATGCCGCAGCAACGCTCGGGCACTGGGTTCAGGCGGAGCGGGCGATCACGCCGCGCAGCAAACTTTCCAAATCGCGTTCGCCTTGGCGCGTCTGAGCGCCCGCCTGCAACTGGTCCGTCATGAGCTGACCGATCGCCGGCTTGAATATGAGGCCCATCCATTCCTCGCTTTCACGCTCGAAGCCGTCGCCGGGAACGACGAACGGCACGGCCCGCTTTGCAGCAGCGATGACGCCATCCGGCAACGACGCGATGTTGGCGGCGATGCGTGCCACGAAGCCGTCCAGTTCATCAGCGGGAAGCGCACGATTGATCCAGCCATACCGTTCGGCGGTCCTGGCATCGAAGAGATCGGCTCCCAAAATGGCCTCAAGTGCCCGGCCGCGTGTCATGCGCTGGCTCAGATATTGGGTGGCACCGCCGCCGGGTATGATGCCCATCAGTGCCTCGCACTGCGCTAGCCCGGCACGCCCTTCCGCGCCGAACGCCATGTCGGCAGCGGCGACGAACTCCGCACCACCTCCGCGTGCGAGACCGGCCAGCTTGACGATTGTCACCTGCGACTGTGCACGCAGCGCCTCCGCAAAGGCCTGAAACGGATTAAGTCCTTTGGGAACATCGCGTTGCAACGCCTGCAAGGCGTCAGGGTGCTCCCCCAGAGCCATGTCGACATGAGCGACGAAGAACTCGGGATCAGCGCTCTCGATAACGATCACGCGGGTTTCGTCATCGTCCTGGACCGAGGCAAGGAACCGACGCACCTCGCCCATCAGGGCTACATCGAGAACGTTGATCGGCGGGTTGTCGATGGTGACGGTCGCCACCCGGTTCTTCCGGGTGATGCGCAACTTGGTGAACGTAGGTTCTGTCATGGGATTCCTTGCGGGCATTTGACCGAAGGCGATTTGCCGGGGGTCTCCTCACAAGATATTCATCCCATACCTGGTATCAATTACGCACACGGAGCATCCCTAGTATGGTGAACGATACCGCGTTTCCTGACGACTATTTCGTCTTTCGCTCTGATTGCCCGAGCAGGGCCATTCTCGACCAGATTGCCGACAAATGGTCGATGATGGTGCTGGCAGTTCTGCTTCGCGAGCCGCATCGCTTCAACGCGATGAAGCGGCGGCTCGAAGGCGTGACGCAACGCGTACTCACGCACACGCTGCGCAAGCTCGAGCGCAACGGGATGATCTCCCGCACAGTGATCGACGGCCGCGTGCTGGGCGTTGAATATGCGCTAACGCCGCTCGGCCGCTCTCTTCACGAGCCGTTCGCCGCCTTGTTCATGTGGACCACCGGGCACATGGCCGAGATACGGCAGCATCAACAAAGCTACGACGCCTGCATACAAGGCTGATTTACGTGCCTGAAACACGACCCGAATCGAGGACGCACTTATCTTTCGGCGCATGAGGATTACTCATGCACCCGCTGCGTCAAGGTATCCCCGATGATCGAGGTCCGTGAGGACGTGGCCTTACTCGGCGACCAGGGCCAACAGCGCACGCGTCCGCTCGCTCGCCGCTGGCGTGTCCTTGCCAGCGGAGTTGGCGTACCGGCCAATATGCTCCGAAGCTTGGTCCCCGGATCCGGACTGCACCCGCAGGCCAACTTGACGACCCGATCCGCAATATGCCGGAACGACAGCATTTTCTCTATACAACGGCATGATGGGCGCGTTCGGTTGCGCCGTGTTCAAGCGCGAACCGGTAGACCGGGCGGCGTCGAGGCTACGCGATTTTCCTTGCGGCAGTTCCTACCTCCTTGAGTTTAATGACGATCGGGAAAATTCGCGTCGATGGTGCCGTGGAAGGTCACGAGCGCAACGCAGCGCTGGCTGAGGCAATGGTCAGCATGAAGCTGACCGAGCGGCTGACGTAATAGGAGCCTGTGCCGAGGACAGGGGCGGTCGCCTCGTTCCCGCTTGCGTCCTCGGCTGAACTCAGCGCGCATCTTCTCCGGCGCGCGCATCAGGAGCGGTCCTTAGTGCGTAGCGTGCCGTCGAGGCCCGGTGTATCGGTCGTCCCGCGTTTAAAATCGCTATCGAAGCTTCAGCGTCAGTAGCTCGTCGCTGCCAAAGGCTTGGTAGACACCGGCCGTCGCCTGCGTCGCCAGATCGTTCATCATGCCAACCGGCTCGGCCATGCCGATGAAATCAACCACGGTGCGCTGGGGCCGCGCGCCGGCGGGCGTATCGATCAACGTGAGGACCGCCTCGGCCACCTTGGCCGGATCTTGCTCGGGCCTGGTGTCGAGCATCGCTTCGACCTGCGTCAGCGTCTGCGCCGGCACGTCCGCAAACTGGCCGTACCCTGACAAGCGCTCGGTGTCTTCGGGGCGGACCAAGGCATCGATCCAGCTCGTCTTGAAGCCGCCCGGCTCAACGAGAACGACGTCAACGCCGAACTGCGACACCTCGGCGCGGTATGTATCACTGAGGGTTTCGAGCGCGAATTTGGTAGCGCTGTAAGGACCGTAGAAGGGCAAGGACAGCCGCCCCAGCAGGCTCGAGATGTTGATGACGAGCCCCGTTTGCTGCGCACGCAACGTAGGGAGTACGGCGCGCATCATGCGGTGCACGCCGACCACGTTGAGATCGAAAACGCGCATCAATTGCGCCGAGCTGTAGCCCTCGCTCAACCCGTGCGTCCCGACGCCGGCGATATTGACGAGCACGTCCAGCCCGCCCAACGCCGCAATTGCGGCCTCCGTGCCACGCGCCACGCGCCACGCTATGATCATCGATCACGTCGATCTCGACCACGGTGGCGCCAAGCGCGCGAAGCGCGGCGGCTGCAGGTGCGTTTCGCCCATCTGGTTCGCGCATGGCTGCAGCCAGTTGGTGGCCTGCCTTCAGTGCGGCTTGCGCTGCAAGCGTGCCGAAGGCACCGCTAGTGCCGGTCATCAAAATTTTAGCCATCGTCATTCTCCAGTCAAGGGCATGACCGGATGTAGTTCGTTTACCTAAACGCAAACATCAGGGGATAACTGGACGGATGGTTCAAGATAGCCGAACAATCGATCTGCATGAACTTCGCGCATTTGCGAGCGTCGTCCGGCATGGCGGGATCACCGCCGCCGCGCGCATGCACGGCCTGTCCAAATCAACCATCTCGATGCAGCTGACGCGGCTGGAGGCACGGCTCGGCGTTCGCCTGATCGAACGAACGTCCCGTCGCATCGCGCTGACCCATGAAGGTGAGCAGCTTTTGCCCCGCATCCAGTCGATCCTGGCCGAGGCCGATCACCTGCTCGATGAAACGCTCAGAGCGCGAACATCGCCGCGCGGTACGGTGCGGATCGCGGTGCCGCCGGCGCTCGGCGGAGCGCTGCTGGAGCACCTCGTCCCCGCACTTGCGGAACGCTATCCGGATGTCACGCTAATCGTCCAACCGAGCTACGATATGGACGACGTTCAGGACCCCGCGTTCGATTTCGCAGTGAGGGTCGGGCAGGTCAGCGACGATGGCCTCGTTGCAAGCGTCATTGGATCCTTCGCGCGCATTCTCGTTTGTTCCTCGACATACAACGCCGTACCATCCGACATCGCCATGCTCGCCACAACGCCTTTGCTGGCCTTTTCCGGTACATCGACGCACATCGACTGGCAGTTGCACAAAGCGGACGGCTCCGGAGCGCAAGTTACACTGGATCACGCCTCGAGGGTCTCCGTGCGCGACTTCGATGCGCTGTTGCGGCTAGTCCGGGCGGATCTCGGGATCACCATGGTCCCAAATTTCATGGTGCGCGAAGATTTGAGGAGCCGGCGGCTGCTCCACGTTCTTCCTGAATGGCGATCACCCCCGGTCGACGTGCTACTGGCTTATCGGGTCGGCGCTGCCCGCATCCGCAGGGTCGCAGCGGTGCTGGAAGAAGCGCGTCGCGCCGTCCTCAGCGTGCTTGGGCAGCAGGCCTAGACGTTCAGGCAACGTCCTTTCTGACCGTCCGAGACGGCTTGTCGCCACATTTTCTCGTAAGCGGTCAGGATACTGTCGGCTCCTGTTCGACCATCGTTACCGAGAAAGCCGCAACGGCCTGGTAGTGGACGTCCGGGCGCGTCGTTCGCGCACCCGGAAGCCGTCATTCAGTCACCCTGCGACCAGGCAACGGCATCCGCACCCGCCGGCAGGATCATTGGGCAGTCGGGATCGGTCGCGGCCCGGAAGACGGCTTCGGCGACATCCAGCGCCGTTGTCATTTGGTCGCTCGCAGCACGCTGCTGCATGTTAGCCATCGTTTGCTGGCCGAAGCTGGCATATGTCTCGGGAAAGCCACCGCTTGCTGCAATCTGCGCCCGCGCTGTCGTGCCAAAGCTGGTCGTCGGAGCCGCACCTGGCAGGACCACGCGTGCACGGATTCCGAACTCGGCGAGTTCCAGTGCCGCGGACTCGGTCAGCGCGTTCACCGCCGCCTTGCTGGCGCGGTAGATCGACAGGAGCGGTAGCGGCTTGATGGTCGCGCTGGAACTGACGTTGACGATCACGCCCGCGCGCCGCTCGCGCATCCCGGGCAACACCGCCTGCATCATCGCAACGGTGGAGAATGTGTTGGTCTCGAAAATTCGGCGCACCGTTTCGAGCGAGGTGCCTTCGACGGCGTTGAGCCAGCCGATGCCGGCATTGTTGACCAGCACGTCGATCGCGCCTGCCTCAGCTATGGCAGCAGCGATACTATCGGTGTCGGTCACGTCGAGCGCCGACACGTGCAGCCGGTCGGAAGCCGGCAGCGTGTTCGCCGAAGGATCGCGCATCGTCGCCACGACATTCCACCCCTGTCGAAGGAAATAGGCTGCGGTCTCGCGGCCGAAGCCGGTCGAGCAGCCCGTGATGAGGACAGTTTTCATGATTTGCTCCTGACGGTGACCGTCAGAAGATAGACATGGAACTCCGGACCTTCTACGGCTCAAAGTCCGCAAGTGATTTGAGATAGTCCGATCTTGAACGACCCTCTCGCCCAGGTCATCGGCCTGCTGCAACCCAGCGCCTCCTTTTCCAAGCTGGTGACTGCATCCGGCCGCTGGGCTGTGCGTCCGCCAGGCGCGGGCCCGTTTTATGCTGCGGTGCTCGACGGCACCTGCCGGTTGGCAATCCTCGGCCGTGAGCCGGTCAGGCTCGACAAGGGCGACTTCGTACTGATGCCCGCGGCAGACACTTTCACGATGCGGAGTCTAGCGCCGCCGCCGGGCGACCAGATGAACGAACCGATCATGGTTCGCCCCGGCGTCTTTCATCTCGGGGAGGCTGGTCTACCCGATACGCGCATGCTGGTCGGCTATTGCGCGTTCCGATCGAACGATGCGACCCTCTTGGTCTCGCTGTTGCCCGAACTGGTTGTGGTGCGCGGAGAGCGGCGGCTCACGACGCTGGTCGAGTTGCTGGACGATGAAGCGCGTGGCGAGCGGCCCGGCCGCGACGTGGTGCTTGCCCGTCTGTTGGAGGTGCTGTTGATCGAGGCGTTCCGGGCAATGCCGGGAGCAACCGCCGCGCCCGGCCTGCTGCGAGGCCTTGCCGACGAACGCCTCGCATCGGCGTTGCGCTGCATGCACGACGCGCCTTCCCGCGCATGGACCATCGGTGAACTCGCGCGGGAAGCCGCCCTGTCGCGCTCCACCTTCTTCGACCGGTTCCGCCGCGAGGTCGGCGTATCGCCGATGGACTATCTTCTCGGATGGCGCATGGCGATCGCCAAGCATCTGTTGCGCAGCGATGGCATGAGCGTTGGCGAGGTCGCGCAAAGTGTCGGCTATAGCTCGTCAAGCACGTTCAGTGTGGCCTTTTCACGCCAAGTCGGCGCATCGCCGACAACATATGCCCGCCAGCATGCATCCGCTGCAGCGTAATCTCGACTCCTACGCTCGATGGGTTTCGGGAACCCGAAGGCGTTTGGGCTCTCCGGTCTTGTGCCATGAATTCTGGCGAGCAGGTCAATACCCGCAGAAGTAAATCGGCGTCTTTGCATTCAGCTACATGTGCTGACACGCGCGTGAAGGTTCTGAGACGGCGCAACTCACAGAAAAAGGCCAGAAAAGTCGCCGCAGGATGTCCTGGGCGGTTGTGGTCTATGGGGAATTGGTTGCGGGGACGGGATTTGACCGCTGTAGAACTCGGTTCCGACTAATCGGCGGCACCATAGTGCGGGTGTGAGAGTACCCACCTTCGAGCGGGGAGACCCAAAGTCGGTCATTCGCGGTTCGTTTTCGGCTTTCCAACTTCAGACATTTGTTCATCGAGACATTTGTGGCCGGTTTCCGGGCGGTCGACGCGGGAGCGAACTCATAAGGACGCAATCGCTCGCCATCTACCGCGTGAAAGCCTCAGTTATAGGATGGCGCCGCCGTTCGCCAGCGTGAAGGCTTCGTCCTAATCAGGCGTCGCGCCTCTGTGCGATGGGCGAGCGCGCTATCCCGGTCGCTTGGCGAGATCGTTCCATCGACCCAGAATGTCGGGTTTGTGGACATATTCGCTCCAGTCGTTCGGCGCGACCTCGTCAAACGCGATCGATACCGCCTCATCGTCATAGCCGAGGATGCCGGTCACCTTCTGCGTAATGGCGTCAGCAAGCCGGCTCTTCTGATCGTCCGACTTGCCCGGCCATAGTTTGACGATGACGTGTCGCTCAATCTTCCGCCAACGGCGCGAGATATTGCTCGTCGCTCACCTTTTCCATCCAGGTGACGGGGGTGCCGTTCACGGATTCCTGGATGGCGATGTGAGTCATGCCCTCATGCGCAGTCGCGCCGTGCCAATGCTTGTGTTCGGCGGGGCACCAGAGCTGGTCGCCTGCATGGAATTCGAGCTTCGGCCCACCCTCGACCTGTGTCCAGCCGACACCTTCGGTCACGATGAGCGTCTGCCCGGCTGGGTGGGTATGCCACGCGGTGCGTGCGCCCGGCTCGAAATGGACCACGGCGCCGCCCACCCGCGACGGCTCGGGCCGCTGAAATTGACCGGTGATCGTGACTTTGCCGGTAAAATACGCGTCGGGACCGGGAACCGTCTTCAGGTCTGCCTTGCGGGAGATATCCATCTTGCTCTTTCCTTGCTGTGCGTGTGCGACGCCGTTTGACGCGAGGAAAATTGCAGAAATCGTTAGAGCTCTGATCATCATCGTCCTCGGCAAACCGGGCGCAATACTGCGCCGGCAATCTACTGTGTGGTCAGAAATCATAATTGCTGCGCGGTCGGGCGGAAGATGACCTCGTTGACGTCGACATCATCGGGCTGACTGATGGCAAACGCCGCCATCCTGGCAAAGCTGTCGGCCGAGATACCGACCTTGCCGACATAATCTCTGTTGTCAGAACGTACGCCCTCGTCCGAGATCTGCTCAAGCAACTCGGTCTTCACCGCACCAGGGCAAAGGATCGTGGTCCGGATGTTGTAATCCTTCACTTCCTGACGGAAGCCTTCGCAGATGGCGCGGACGGCGAACTTCGTGCCGGAATAGACCGCCGATGCAGGGAAGACGACATGGCCGGCAACCGAGGAGGTCGTGATTACCTGACCCGATTTCTGCGCCTTCATATGCGGCAGGGCCGCGGCGATTCCGTACAGCACGCCCTTGATATTGACGTCGATCATGCGGTCCCATTCGTCCACCTTCAGGCTTTCCAGAGCTGACAGGGGCATGATCCCGGCATTATTGATGAGCACGTCGATCCGGCCGAAGCGCTGGACGGCGGTGTCGACGAGGTTGGCGACCGCTGCACGGTCGGTCACGTCGGTCTGCACCGCCAATGCCTGGCCGCCCGCGCCTACTATCTCTGCGACAAGCGTATCGAGGCGATCGGTACGGCGCGCGCCGAGCACGACCGTCGCGCCGCATGTCGCCAGATGCCGCGCCGCGGCTTCGCCGAGGCCGCTCGAGGCGCCGGTAATCACGACGACCTTGTCTTTGATACGGTCAGTCATTTCACTGCCCTCCATTTCAGCAATTGATCCAGGCGGCGATACGCCGACCTCGATGTGCTTACGTAGCAGACGGAATATGGGGGACGCGGCAGACTGGATTACCCGCGATCTGGTTGATGCTCCGATGAACAAATTTCATCGATCCGAACCATCAGCACCCAACGTGATCCCATCAGCGGTGGGTCGATAAATCCGGGAGATTGTCTGGATGACACGCTGGTCATTCGCGTTAAATACGGCGAACACCGTTCCAAAACACACCCGTCCAAACTGTACCGGACCCAGTAATGCCTTTGATCGATCGACGAATGCTGTTGGCGGAACTTGCCGTTGGCGCTGCCGCTACGAGGACCGCGTGGGCAGCCAATCCCGTTCTGCCGGGCTGGTACGCCGATCCGGAGATCCGCATTTTCGGCGATCGATACTGGATCTATCCGACCTATTCCGCCGACGGCCCCGTACCCGCTCCGCCCAGCCGGTTCACGCCTTGGCAAACCCATGAACGCTCCTCACCGACGATCTGGAGCCCGTTTCTGCGGCAAACGTTTCTCGACGCGTTCTCCTCGCCAGACCTGGTATCCTGGACACGCCATCCGCGCGTACTCGACGTCAAGGACGTGGACTGGGCTGCCTATGCGATGTGGGCGCCCTCGGCGATCGAGCAGGATGGTCACTATTTCCTGTTCTTTGGCGCGAACGACATCAAGAACGATCGACAGCGCGGCGGGATTGGCGTGGCGGTCAGCGACCGCCCGGAAGGCCCGTTCCGCGACGCGATCGGCAAACCCCTGATCGGCAGGATCGTCAACGACGCGCAGCCGATCGACCAGATGGTATTCCGCGACGACGATGGCACTTGCTACCTGTATTATGGCGGCTGGAAACACTGCAACGTCGTGAAGCTGTCGCGAGACCTCACCAGCCTCACCCCGTTCGCGGACGGCGAGACGTACAAGGCGATCACCCCCTCCCCCGACTATGTCGAGGGACCGTTCATGCTGAAGCGGCGTGGGATCTATTACCTGATGTGGTCGGAAGGGGAGTGGACGGGACCGCTGTACAGCGTCGCCTACGCCACGGCGTCCAGCCCGCTCGGACCGTTCACGCCGCGCGGCAAGATCCTCGAGCAGGATGCCAGCGTCGCCCGCGGCGCCGGGCATCATTCCGCCGTCTGCATCCCTGGAACGGATGATTGGTATATCGTCTATCACCGACGTCCCCTGGGTGAGACGGACGGCAATCATCGTCAGGTTGCGATCGAGCGGATGCATTTCCGTAAAGACGGCAGCATAGCGCCGGTCGTGCTGACCCAGGGCGGCGTGACGGCCAGACGCCTGCCTGTGGCGACCAAAGCGAGGCCAGGCTCTTAGGAGGCGCCATCAGCCGGATTTGCTACCGCTTTTCGTGGTCGAAGTTCGAAGACGAGCAGCGTCGACGTCGCCGTCGCCGTCGCGCAGAGCTGTCCCTTCTCGTTGACCAGCGTCGCCTCCGAAAACGCGGCGCGGCCGCCCATCGACATAAGGCGCCCGAGAAACGACACCTTCAACTCCAGCGTCGTATAGCGAGGCCCGGCTTCAACCCGGTGTGCGCGGCGATGCCGCAGGCACTGTCGAGGATTGCCGAGATATACCCGCCGTGCACCGTTCCCATCGGATTGTAGGACGTGCCGTCCGGCGTGGCTTCGAAGACGGCATGCCCGTATTCGACCTCGACCAGCGAGATGCCGAGCTTGTCCCCGAGCGGAGGCTGCCGCCCGGTCGCCAGCATCGCGCGAACCTGGGCAAGCCCGTCAGGAGTGATCGGAAGGTCGGTCGTCATGGGTCGATCTCGCATATCGGTTCTTTATAGGCAGGGGAAACGACTGGATCTCACCAATTTCGAAACGCTCAGAACGAAGCAGCGGCGCCACGACTGGCCGCTGCGCGCGCTGCCGGTACGTGATTAGCCGCCAAGACCGACCGTCTGTCCACCATCCACGACCATCGCATGGCCAACCATGAACGCGGCCGCGTCGGAACACATGTAGAGGACTGCGGCGGCGATCTCCTCGGGCTTGCCCATGCGGCCGATCGGCTCCTGCGCGATCATCTTCTTCTGGCCTTCCTCGGTGCCGCCCGACACCCGGTCGGTGATCATCGGCGTTTCGATGATGCCTGGGCAGATAACGTTCACGCGGATGTTGTCGCCGATATATTCGAGCGCGGCCGACTTGCTCATTCCGATCACACCGTGCTTGACCGCGACGTATCCGGCCTGCCCTGCAATCCCGACGACGCCGGCACCCGACGAAGTGTTGACGATCGCGCCGCCGCCACGCTTCTTCATCAGCGGGATCTGATATTTCATGCAGAGGAACACGCTGCGCAGATCGATCGCGGTCATGCGATCGAAATCCTCCTCGCTGAGGTCGGCCAGGGGGATCTGCTGCTGCTCGATACCAGCGTTGTTGAAGGCGATGTCGATGCCGCCAAAGGCCTCGACCGTCTTGTCCAGCGCGGTACGGACGGCCTCGCCATTCGATACGTCGCAGGTGATACCGACTGCGCTGCCGCCCGCTGCCTGGATCGCCGCGACGACCTCGGCAGTGCCGTCTTCGTTCAGATCGACGACAGCGACATCGGCACCAGCCTCGGCGAAGGCGATGGCAGTGGTGCGCCCGATGCCGTTGGCGGCGCCGGTGACGAAGGCGATCTTGCCTGCGTAATTCTGGTTCTGGTCGGCCATCTCGATTTCCTTCGCGCTGAAGCGGCTCGATCGCCGCGGATATGGTTCAGAACGAAGTCGGTCGATGCCGCTTTCCATGAGATTCCCTCACCGATCCAATGCAGTAGCCTCATTGGGCCGACGGGCCGCCATGGTCGTTCCTTGCGGATAGATTTTAAGACAAGCCCGGGATTCCCGTACATGAAGCCGCATATCATCTGTCACATGGCCAGCAGCATCGACGGCAGGATCCTGCCCGAACGCTGGACGCCGAGCGGCGCGCATTCGCATGATATGTTCGAGGACCTGCATGACAGGCTCGGAGGCGGGTCATGGCTCGTCGGTCGTGTCACCGGCCAGGAGTTCGCCGGGCGCGAGGCGTATCCGGACCAGCCGAAGGCGAGCTTTCCCCGCACCGCCTGGCTCCCGAACCACGCGGCGGAGGCGTATGGCATCGTGCTGGACGCTCATGGCAAGATCGCGTGGGGGCATAGCGATGTAAGCGGCGATCCTATCGTGGTCGTGCTGACCAAGGCGGTATCGGACGCGCATCTCGCGGGACTGCGCGAGGACGGCGTCGGCTATGTCTTTGCGGGCGAGACCGACCTTGACCCGAACGAGGTCGTAGAAATTCTGAACACCGAACTGGGGATCGACCGCCTGCTCCTCGAAGGCGGCGGTCACCTCAACGGCGGCTTTCTCCGTGCCGGCCTCATCGACGAGATCAGCCTGATGCTCGTGCCTGCGATCGACGGCGCATCCGGCGCTCCGGCCGTTTTCGATGGCTCCGGCGCGGCGACTTCGGAACGGTTGCCGATCGATACCCTGGCCTTGATGAGTTACGAAGTCATGGACGGCGGGATCGTCTGGCTTCGGTACCGCGTCACTCCAGCCTGACGGTTTGCGGTTTTACGGGCGCGTGCATGAGCAGCGCTCACCAAGGCATCAACGTCTGGCTGAATTGTCGCTCGGATCGTCCTCCCCTAAATTAGCATTCTTCGCAGCCGACCGTTCGTCCCCGAACCGGCACGGCGCGAGCGCCCGGATCCGTCGCGATCCCCCTCCACGACGGTCCGGGCGCATTTGGCACAATCAGGAGAGCCATCATGGCAAGTCCCATCGCCGCGCTTGCGGACACGAATGCCGCGCGCATCGACGATCGGCCCGCCCGCTGGGGTGCGGTGTACGCAATGGCGCTGTGCAGCTTCGTCCTCATCGCGTCCGAATTCATGCCCGTCAGCCTGCTCAGCCCCATCGCGCACACGCTGAACCTGACCGAAGGCAAGGCCGGACAGGCGATTGCCATATCCGGGCTGTTCGCGGTCATCACCAGCCTGTCGCTGTCCTCCGTACTGGGGAAAGCGGACCGTCGGATCGTGCTGCTCGTCCTGACCAGCCTACTTGTGATTTCCGGTGCAATCGTCGCGTTTGCGCCGACCTATCTGGTCTTCATGGCCGGCCGCGCGCTGCTCGGTATAGCCATCGGCGGGTTCTGGTCGATGTCGGCGGCGATCGCCATGCGACTGGTGCCGAGCCACGCGGTCCCGAAAGCGCTCGCGGTCATCAGTGGCGGCAATGCGCTGGCCACGGTGCTCGCCGCACCGCTGGGCAGTTTTGTCGGCAGCCTGATCGGGTGGCGCGGCGCGTTCTTCTGCGTGGTCCCGGTCGCGGTCGCCGCGGTGATCTGGCAGGCCGTCACGCTGCCGCCACTCCCGGTCGCGGAGCGGCAGAGCGCCCGCGGCATGTTTGCGCTGCTGCGCCGGCCGCCCGTGGTGTTCGGCCTGCTGACCGTCGCGATGCTGTTCGTCGGGCAGTTCTCGCTGTTCACCTATCTCCGCCCGTTCCTCGAGCAGGTGACGCATGTCTCGCCGGCCATGCTGTCGGTCATGCTGCTCATTCTCGGCGTGTCCGGCTTCATCGGCACCGTCCTGATCGGCCGCGTGCTGAACGGGGGCCTGTTCATTACCCTCGCCGTGTTGCCGGCGTTGATGGCTGCCGCGGCTGTGGCGTTGACGGTCGTCGGTACGTCGGTCGTTGCCGTCGGTATCCTGCTCGCGGTCTGGGGTTTTGCCGGCACGTCCGCGCCGGTGGCGTGGTGGACATGGCTGGCGCGCACGGTGCCCGACGAGGCCGAGGCTGGCGGCGGGCTTATGGTAGCGATCGTGCAACTCGCCATTACGCTCGGCGCGACGATGGGTGGCATCGTCTTCGATGCAGCCGGTCCGCGCGCCGAGTTTCTCGCCAGCGCCGGCCTTCTTGGGATTGCCGCGCTCGCCGCGGTCGCGATCGGCCGAGCCGATCGTCGCCCCGCCGGCCGTGCCCAAGCCGTGGCTGCATGAAGCAGGCGCTGGCGATCCTGCGCTTCCTGCGCCACTGTGAGGAACGGGGAGAGCGGGCCGCGCTGGTGACGCTGACCGACGTCACCGGCAGCGCGACGCGCGCGCCGGGCGAGCATATGGCGGTGGCCGAAAGCGGACGCTCGATGGGCTCGTTTTCCGGCGGGTGCGTCGAAGCCGCGGTGATCGCCGAGGCGCAGGAGACCCTTGCCGAAGGGCGCGCGCGCCACGTGCGCTATGGCAACGGTTCACGCTATATCGACATCCGGCTTCCCTGCGGCGGTGGCATCGATCTGCTGTTCACGCCGTCACCGGATCGTCGGCAGATCGATCGCGTCATTGCAGTTCTAGAAGGGCGCGAGCCGGTCACGCTCCACCTCTCGCTCGACGGGACTGTCGTTGCCGCCCGGTCACGCGCCGACGATCGCACGCTGTGGCGCGATACGATTTTCAGCGTCTGTCACGATCCGGTGCTTCGGCTGGTCGTCATGGGGCATGGCGCGGAACCCACCGCTATGCTCGACATCGCCCGTGCCTACGGCGCCGACGTCATGCTCCTGAGCCCGCAGGATTCGCTCGTGGAGGACGCACGGGAGAAGGGCATGTCCGCCGATCTTCTCCGGTTCGTCGGCCGCGTGGACGGATTGGCGATCGACCCCTGGACCGCGGTCGTCACGCTGTTCCACGATCACGACTGGGAGACGCCACTCCTACTCCAGGTCCTGGAACAACGCCCGTTCTTCATCGGCGCGATGGGCAGCATGAAAACGCATCTCGAACGCCAGCGGCGCCTTCTGGATGCAGGGGCAGAGCGCGACGATATCGCGCGGGTTGTCGGCCCCGTGGGCCTGATCAAGGCGACACGCGATCCCCAGACGCTGGCGCTCTCGATCATGGCGCAAGTGGTCCAGGCTTATGAAGCGACAACGGCGTTCGACAAGCCTCACCCGGATCGTTGGGCCATGAGCCATCCTCATGGTTTCATTGAACACCATGCACGCTCCAAACGGCATGGCGACGCGTTACAGTCCCCGACAATCGTTGATGTAGATCAGACAGTTATCGCGGACGCGCGGTACGCTAGCAAGGAAGATGAAGCCCATGCCCAGCATATCTGAAGTAGTGCTTTCGCGCCGCGGGCTCCTCGCGGGCAGCGCAGCGACTGCCGTGATCGCCGCGTCGCCGGCCGGCGCTGTTGCCACGACGCCGCCCCAGGCTGGCGCCACGCCGACCATGCCAGTCCGGTTCAAGGTCAACGGCGAAAAGCGCGAGCTCAGCCTCGATCCGCGGACGACCTTGCTCGACGCACTGCGCGAGCACCTGCACCTGACGGGGACCAAGAAGGGCTGCGATCATGGTCAGTGCGGCGCCTGCACCGTGATGGTCGACGGGGTCCGCATCAATTCCTGCCTGAGCCTCTCGGTGATGCACGAAGGCGACGAGATCACGACGATCGAGGGCCTCGGCACGCCGGACAAGCTGCATCCGATGCAGGCGGCCTTCATCAAGCATGACGGCTATCAGTGCGGCTATTGCACGCCGGGGCAGATCTGCTCGGCGGTGGCGGTGCTCGACGAAATCAAGCGTGGCGTGCCAAGCCATGCGCAGGGTGACCTGATGACCAAGCCGACCGCGACGAACGTCGAGATGCGCGAGCGCATGAGCGGCAACATCTGCCGCTGCGGTGCCTATTCCAACATCGCCGAGGCCATGGCCGAAGTCGCGGGAGCGAAAGCATGAGAGCTTTCACTTATGAGCGCGCGAAGGATGCAAGTGCCGCTGCGCGCGCGGTCGCAGGTAATCCCGCGGCCAAGTTCATCGCCGGCGGGACCAACCTGCTCGACCTGATGAAGATCGAGGTCGAGACGCCGACGCATCTCGTCGACGTGCAAGATCTCGGTTTCGACACAATCGAGCCAATGCGTGGCGGCGGGCTGCGCATCGGCGCGCTGGTGACCAACACCAACCTCGCCGCCGACGAGCGGGTTCGCCGCGACTATGGCGTGCTGACTCGTGCGATCGTCGCGGGTGCCTCGGGCCAGTTGCGCAACAAGGCGTCGACTGCGGGCAACCTGCTCCAGCGTACGCGCTGCCCGTATTTCTACGACACCAACATGGCGTGCAACAAGCGCAAGCCGGGTTCAGGTTGCGCCGCGATCGGCGGATACTCGCGCCAGTTGGGCATTATCGGCGTCAGCGACAGCTGCATCGCGACATGGCCGTGGCGATGCGCGTACTCGACGCGGTGGTCGAGACGGTCGACGCGGCCGGTCAGCGTCGGTCGATCCCGATCGCCGACTTCCACCGGCTATGGGGCGACATGCCCCAGCAGGACACCGTGCTGAAGCAGGGCGAGCTGATCACCGCGGTGACGTTGCCGAAGCCGCTGGGTGGCAAGCATTTCTACGAGAAGGTGCGCGATCGTGCATCCTATGCCTATGCGCTGGTGTCGGTCGCCGCAGTGATCCAGCCGGACGGTACCGGGCGCGTCGCGTTCGGCGGCGTGGCCCCCCGCCCCTGGCGTGTCGAGGCGGCGGACGCGCTCCTGCCACACGGTGCCGCTGCGGTAACTGCACGCGCGTTCCAAGGCGCGACGCCGACCAAGGACAACGCGTTCAAGCTCCCGCTTGCCACCCGCGCGCTGGCCTCGGTCATCGCCGAAGCGAAGGCATAATCGCATGAAGTTCGATACACCCGCAGTCACCAACCCGATCGACCGGATGAAGATCGTCGGGCGCCCGCATACCCGCATCGATGGCCCGCTCAAGGCGACCGGGCTGGCACCCTACGCCTATGAGCATCACCGCGAGATCGAGAACGTCGCGTACGGCTATGTCGTCGGTGCCGCGGTCGCCAAGGGGCGCATCAACGCGATTGACACGGCCGTTGCGAAGGCGGTGCCCGGCGTGATCGCCATCGTCACCGCGGCAGACGTGGGCAAGCTCGGCAAGGGCAAGTTCAACACCGTCAAGCTGCTCGCCGGCCCGGATGTCGATCATTACCACCAGGCGGTGGCGGTCGTCGTCGCCGAGACGTTCGAGCAGGCCCGCGCCGCGGCCGGCTTGGTCCGCGTCGATTATGCGCGTGGCAAGGGTCGGTTCGATCTCGATGCGGCTTTGAAGACCGCACCCCTGACCGGTGCGGAGAAGCCCGGCAAGGGCGAAGACCGGGTCGGCACGTTCGAAACCGCCTTCGCATCGGCGCCGGTGAAGCTCGATGCCGAATACACCACCCCGGATCACAGCCACGCGATGATGGAGCCGTTCGCCTCGATCGCTGCGTGGAATGGCGACGCGCTGACGGTGTGGACGTCGAACCAGATGATCGACTGGGGACGCACCGATCTCGCCACCACGCTGAACATGCCGAAGGAGAAGGTCACCTTCCTGTCGCCCTATGTCGGCGGCGGCTTTGGCGGGAAGCTGTTCCTGCGCAGCGATGCGGTGTTGGCTGCGCTCGGCGCAAAGGCAGCCGGGCGTCCTTTAAAGCTCGCGATGAGCCGGCCGTTCATGGCCAACAACACGACGCATCGCCCCGCTACGCGCCAGCGCATTCGCATCGGCGCAGCGAAGGACGGCACGATCACCGCGATCGCGCATGAGAGCGGCTCGGGCGACCAGCCCGGCGGCAGCCCAGAAGCCGCGGTGCTGCAGACGAACCTGCTCTACGCCGGCGCGAACCGCCTGACGTCGATGCGGCTCGCGGTGCTCGATCTTCCGGAGGGCAACGCGATGCGCGCGCCGGGTGAAGCGCCGGGCCTGATGGCGCTCGAGATCGCGATGGACGAGATGGCGGAAAAGCTCCGCATGGATCCAATCGCCTTCCGCGTGAAGAACGACACGCAGGTCGATCCGAAGGACCCCAAGCGACGCTTCTCGCAGCGCGAACTGGTGCGTTGCCTGACCGAGGGTGCGCAGCAGTTCGGCTGGTCGCGTCGCAACGCGCAGCCCGGCCAGGTTCGGGACGGTCGCTGGCTCGTCGGAATGGGCGTGGCGTCCGCGTTCCGCAACCACATGAACATGACGTCGGGCGCCCGCGTCCGGCTCGGCAAGGACGGTGTCGTCACCGTCGAGACCGACATGACCGACATCGGCACCGGCAGCTATACGATCATCGCCCAGACCGCGGCGGAGATGATGGGAGTCCCCCTCGACGCGGTCGTGGTGAAGCTCGGGAGCTCGGCATTCCCGGTCTCGGCCGGGTCGGGCGGCCAGTTCGGCGCCGCCAACGCGACGGCGGGCGTGTATGCGGCGTGCGTCAAGCTGCGCGAGGCGGTTGCCCAGCGTCTCGGCTATAATTCGGCCGATGCGGTGTTCGACGGCGGCAAAGTCACGAGCGGCAATCGCTCGGCCGACCTTCGCCGAGCCGCCTCCGCAGGCGAGTTGGTTGCCGAGGACAAGATCGAATATGGCGATCTCGACAAGAGCTGGCAGCTGTCCACCTTCGGCGCACACTTCGTCGAGGTCGGCGTCGATAGCTATACGGGCGCGACCCGCCTGCGCCGCATGCTGGCGGTCTGCGCCGCCGGGCGGATCATCAATCCGACATCGGCGCGCAGCCAGGTTATCGGCGCGATGACGATGGGTGTCGGCAGCGCGTTGATGGAGGAACTGGCGGTCGACAAGCGCTTCGGCTTCTTCGTCAACCACGATTTGGCCAGCTACGAGGTGCCGGTCCACGCCGACATCCCGCATCAGGAGGTGATCTTCCTCGACGAGGCCGACGACAAGGCCAACCCGATGAAGGCCAAGGGCATCGGCGAGCTCGGCCTGTGCGGCGTCGGCGCGGCGGTTGCGAACGCGATGTACAACGCGACGGGCGTTCGCCTTCGCGATTATCCACTGACCCTCGACAAGCATTTCGATCGGCTGCCGGCGGTGGCGTAAGCCACGCCGCATCGGTCGCGTGTGCTCTAGGGCGAATGGGAGACAAGATGATGATACCCGAAAAGACCGCCCTGTTGCTGATCGAGTACCAGAATGATTTCGTCAGCGAAGGCGGCGCCCAGCATGACGCGGTGAAGGGCGTGATGGCCGACACCGACATGCTGGCGCACAGCCGGGCCGTCGTCGAACAGGCGCGCGCGCAGGGCGTGACCGTGATGCACGCGCCGATCACCTTTGCGGAAGGTTATCCTGAGATGCCGTCCGCCCCTTACGGTATTCTGGCCGGCATCAAGCAGGCGAACGCGTTCCGGAAGGACAGCTGGGGCGCGGCGATCGCCGATGCGGTGGCACCGGTCGACGGCGACATCGTAATCGAGGGCAAACGGGGCCTCGACTGCTTCGCGAGCACCAATATCGACTTCATCCTGCGGCAAAGGGGCATCACCGATCTGGCGATCGCCGGGTTCCTGACCAATTGCTGCGTCGAATCGACCATGCGCTCGGCGTACGAGCGCGGTTTTCGCGTCATCACGCTGACCGACTGCACGGCGACTCTGAGCCCAGAAGAACAGGACGCTGCGGTTTCGAAGAATTTCCCGATGTTCTCGCGGCCGATGACGCACGAGGCCTTCCTTGCCGGTCTGGAGACATCCGCATGAAGTTTGACACGCCTGCGGGCACGACGCCGATCGATCGCCAGACCGTGGTCGGACGCGCCCACACGCGCGTCGAAGGTCCCCTGAAGACCACGGGCACGGCGCGTTACGCGGCCGAGCATCACGACTTTGCGCCGGATGCGGCCCATGGCTACATCCTGGGTGCAGCGATCGGCAAGGGACGGATCGACCGCATCGATACCGCGGCGGCACATGCCGCGCCCGGCGTCCGTGCGATTGTCACGTATGAAAATTCGGGCCCGATCGGCAAGGGCGAGTTCTACACCCAGCGCATTCTGGCCGGCCCGATGGTCGATCATTATCATCAGGCCGTCGCGGTCGTCGTCGCCGATACCTTCGAACAGGCACGCGCCGCGGCGTCGCTGATCCGCGTTTCCTATGCGCGCGGTAACGGTCGTTTCGACCTCGCGGCACAAAAGCCATCGGCCCCGATCGCGCCGAAGGAACCGTTCGGTGGCTCGACGAACGCCTCGGTCGGCAACTTCGCCAGCGCGTTCGCCAGTGCGCCGGTGAAGGTCGACGAATCCTATACGGTCCCCGATCAGGCGCATGCGATGATGGAGCCTCATGCGACCATCGCGCGGTGGGAGGGCGATACACTCACGTGCTGGACGTCGATCCAGTCGATGAGCTGGGGGTGTCGCGACCTGGGCCTCATCATCGGCACGCCGAAAGAGAATATCCGCCTGCACTCCCCGTACATCGGCGGCGGTTTTGGCGGCAAGGGCACGACGCAGAGCGATCTGGCACTCGCGGCGATCGCCGCGCGCGTATCGGGTCGTCCGGTCAAGGTCGTGCTGCAACGCCCGCTGATGTTCAACAACACCATTCACCGCCCCAAGACGATCCAGCGCATTCGACTGGGCGCCGGCAAGGACGGCCGTCTCGTTGCCATCGGTCATGACAGCTGGTCGGGCAATCTGGCCGGTGGCCGCACCGAGCCGACAACCCTGCCGACGCAGTTGATGTATGCCGGCGAGAACCGCCTGTTGCGGCGCTATCTTGCCCCTCTCGATCTCGCGGAAGGCAATGCCATGCGCGCGCCGGGCGAGGCGCCGGGGATGATGGCGCTGGAAGTCGCGATGGACGAACTTGCGGAAAAGCTCGGCATGGATCCGGTCGCGCTGCGGATCGCCAACGACACGCAGGTCGACCCTTCGAAGCCCGAGCGCAAATTCTCGACCCGGCCGTTCGTTCAGTGCCTGAAAGAGGGCGCGGACCGGTTCGGCTGGACTGCGCGGGTCGCCAAGCCCGGTAGCCGGCGTGAGGGCAAGTGGCTGATCGGCATGGGCGTCGCCAGCGCGATCCGTGGCGCACCGATCATGAAGGCGGGTGCCCGCGTACGGCTGGGCAAGGACGGCCACGTCACGGTCGAGACCGACATGACCGACATCGGCCAGGGCAGTTACACGATCGTCGCGCAGACCGCCGCGGAGATGATGGGCGTTCCGCTCAACCGGGTGACCGCCAAGCTTGGCGACTCCACCTTCCCCGTAACACCCGGCTCGGGCGGCCAGGCAGGTGCCGCGTCGGCCACCGCTGGCGTCTACGCCGCCTGCGCCAAGCTGCGCGAATTGGTGGCGCAGCGTATGGGCTTCAACACGACCGACGTGACGTTCGCGGACGGGCGCGTCAGTTCGGCGGGCCGTTCGGTCCCGCTGGCCGACGCCGCCAAAGACGGAGAGATCGTCGCCGAGGATGTCATGGAATTTGGCGACCTGAACAAGGAGTATGCGCAGCAGACCGTCGGCGCGCATTTTGCCGAGGTTGGAGTGGATGCCTATACCGGCGCGGTCCGCGTCCGACGGATGCTGGCGGTCTGCGCCGCCGGGCGTATCCTCAACCCGATCACGGCGCGCAGCCAGGTGATCGGCGGGATGACGATGGGGATCGGCGCCGCGCTGATGGAGGAGATGGCCGTCGACACGCGCTTCGGCTTCTTCGTCAATCACGACCTTGCCGGCTATGAAGTGCCGGTCCATGCCGACGTCCCGCATCTCGAAGCGCATTTCATCGACGAGGTCGATGCGACGATGTCGCCGCTGAAGGCCAAGGGGGTCGGCGAACTGGGCCTGGTCGGCGTAGCGCCGGCGATCGCCAACGCGGTGTACAACGCGACCGGCGTTCGGGTGCGCGAATATCCGGTAACGCTCGACAAGCACTTCGCGGGCCTGCCGGAAATCGCGTGACGCGATAAACCTGCGTTTCACGCCCGTACGCTATAGCGTGCTCGCAGCCGTCCATCGCGTCAGTGTTCGGTGCGAGCACCCGGCGTGAAACCATTGGCTGACGCGGCATAGGCAATTGCGAAGGCGACGCCCAGCAGGGTCAGCATCGCGGGGAAAAACGCCGAGACGCCTGCGCTGCGATAGATCAGCGCGCCGATAGCGCCGCCGCATGCGATGCTCACGTTCCAGACCGTGGTCAGCATGGCGCCGACGATGTCGACGCCCTCGCCCGCCGCATCGGAGGCCGCCGTCTGGATCGAGGTCGCAGCCCCGCCGAACGTCATGCCCCAAAGGACGACGCCGACGAGGATGACGCCATCGCTGTGCGGCAGAAAGCCGAGCACTGCAGTCGCCCCGGCGAACACCACGAGACTGGCGAGGACGTGGAGGCGCAGATGGCGATCGACGGCGGCACCCGCTATCCAGATCCCGGTCAGCGCTGCGCACCCGAACACCAGCAGCAACAGACTCACCCGATTACCGTCGCCGGCCCATTCCGCGTACGGCGCGACATAGGTGTAAAGGATGTAATGCGCCGTCACCCAGGCGAACGCGGCGACAAGGATCGGCGCGACGCCCGGCATCCGCAGCACGGCCAAGTTCGACAGCTTGCGCTCGGGCGGCTGGCCAGCGCTGTCCGGCATTTTCCATGCGACCGCTCCGGCCAGGCACAGCGCGAGCGCGGCCAGTACCAGGAACGCGGTCCGCCAGCCGATCGCCCCGCCCGCGAACGTGCCCAGCGGCACGCCCACCGAAAGCGCCAGCGGCGTGCCGATCATCGCCAGTGCGAGCGCTCGGCCCTTCAACCGATCGACCACGAGCCGACGGGCATAGCCCCCGAGGATGCCCCAGCCGAGCCCGGCCGCAACGCCCGCCGCAAACCGCGCAACGAGGGTGACCGCATAGCTATGCGACAAAGCAGTCACGACATCGAAGACCAGCAGACCGACGATCGCCGCGAGCAAAAGGGGCTTGCGCGCATAGCTCTGCGTGACACTGACCATCGGAATGGCCGCCATCACCGATCCGACCGCATAGACCGTCACCATCTGGCCGGCGAGCGCGCGCGATATGTCGAGGTCATCGGCGACCTGCGGCAGGAGACCTGCTGGCAGCGTCTCGGTCACGATCGCGGTGAACCCGGTCAGCGCGAGCAGGATGAGCGCGCCAACGGGGAGCGTATCGCGCTCGGCGCGCGCCTGTGGTTCGATATCCACGACTTTACCTTTGTGCGATCGCCGGACGAGCGACGTCCAGATCGATGGGAAAGCACTGTCCTACGATCCGCCCGCGCAATCGTGGCATGGCGGCTGCTCAACGCTCGGATGAGCAGTCGTCATGACGGCCGTTACATGACTTGGATACTATCGCACACTGAACGCCGCTCATCATGGCATCAACGCAAGACCGTGTTGTTCGGGTTGGGGGCGGCGGTTAGATCAAGATCGACACACGTGCCGGCCGAGGATCGCCGCGCTTGAAGCCGCCCTTGCCGATGCGCTGGCGACCAAACCGCGACGCCACGGCTTGTGGCTTCAGCTTGGCGATGATCCGGCGGTCGCGTGCCATGCGGGCGTAAGGGGAAGGTGACGATGCGCGCTATCGAGGCAGGACGCCCCCTTCTCTGTCTGTTGGCTCTGCTGACGGCATGCGGCCAACCAGCAGCGACCGCGAAGGCAAGCAACGCCTTGATATCCGATGAAAATAGCGCCCGAGAGACACGAACAATGACGACCATCGAAATCGATGCCGGGACCCGTCAGTGGACCGCGCAGATTGCGGACTCCCCCTCGGCACGCGATTTCCTCGCGCAACTGCCGCTCGACCTGACGCTGACCGACTATGCAGCGACGGAAAAGGTCGCCACTTTGCCCCGACCGCTGACCCGCGAAGGCGCACCGGCCGCGGTCACGCCCTGCGCCGGAGAGATCGGCTATTATGCGCCGTGGGGGAACATCGCGCTTTACCACAAGGATGGCCCGTACTCTCCCGGCCTCGTGATCCTCGGTCGGATCGACGGCCCTTACGCCGATCTCGCGAGCCCCGGTGCCGTGAAGGTGACGATCCGACAGCGCGTCGCTCCTCCGACGAAACGCTGATCCTTCGAGCGAGGACGCCCCTGCCGAAGCCGCAGTCGCTCGTCGATCGCTTGCGAGGCTAAACCATAGAGCGCAGGATGTGCCATGACGACCAGCCGATCCGATCTCGCCGACCTGACCTACTTCCTGGCAATCTCCCGGCATCGAAGTTTCAGACTGGCCGGGCTCGAACTCGGCGTCAGCGCATCGGCGCTAAGCCATGCCTTGAAGGGACTCGAGGCACGGCTCGGCGTGCGCCTCCTCCACCGCACGAACCGCAGCGTCACGCTGACGGCCGCCGGCGAGGAGTTGCGCGACAAGGTGGCTGAGCCGTTCGGCACGATTGACCAGGCGGTCGAGAGCCTCAACCGCTACCGCGACGCGCCGACCGGACGGGTTCGTCTGAACGTCGCCGCCGAAGCGGCGCCCTTGTTGCTGGCCCCCGTCATGCCGATCTTCATCGAGCGGTATCCCGATATCGAGATCGACATTGCCGCGCGCGACCAGATGACCGACGTCATCGAAGACGGCTTCGACGCGGGTATCCGGTACGGCGGAACCGTGCCCGAGGACATGGTGGCGCAGCGTCTGTCGGGCGAGCTTCGCTGGATGGTCGTCGCATCCCCCGCCTATCTTGAGAAGTTCGGCGTTCCACAGCACCCGTCGGATTTGGAGCACCACCATTGTCTCGGCGTCCGCCTTGGGAATGCGCATATCTATCGCTGGGAGTTTGAAGGCCCCGAGGGTGAATTCTCGGTACCCGTGGCGAGCAAGATCCTCGTCAACGGGGGGCGAGCGATGCTGGCCATGGCACTGGCCGGTACCGGGCTAATGTACGGCATGGAGCCAACCTTCGCTCCCTATGTCGCGCGCGGAGAACTGCGCCCGGTGCTTGAAGACTGGTCAACGATGGGCCCGGCATACCACATCTATTATTCCAGCCGCCGCCAGGTGCCGACCGGCCTGAAGCTTTTGATCGAACTCATTCGCGAGTTGCGTCCGCTAGGCCTTTAGACCCGCGAATTGGAAAAGCGTATGCAACTGCGGGGCTCATCCCGAACTGCTCGTACACCGGTTGTAGTAGGCATCCGCGACAAGCTCTCTGGCGTAGAGGACCCAGTTGTAGACGTTCTTGCGCGCTTTTGACTTTCCGAACTTCAGACGCTCATTCATATCAGCGCGAAAGCCGGCGTGTATGCGGGATCGGACGCTATTTCAGCAGGCGAGCGGGATTGCCCGCCACGGTCACGCCGTCTGGAACATCGCGTGTCACGACACTGCCTGCACCGACGATCGCGTTGTCGCCGACGGTGATGCCCGGCAGGATTAGCGCCCCACCGCCTA
>Ga0265296_1000760_pt1 | contig 43941 bp, 46 predicted proteins | sample MunlanPumphouse1_FD_189073 | JGI IMG/M metagenome (GOLD analysis project Ga0265296, IMG submission 189073) | Groundwater microbial communities from a municipal landfill in Southern Ontario, Canada - Pumphouse #1 | ecosystem: Environmental > Aquatic > Deep subsurface > Groundwater | place... | reverse complement strand
CGATCAATATTCAAGCACAGTTGTAACAGAACTGTTTGAGAAAGAATTATGTACGGATCAAATAATTTTGGCGGGAACAGGGGCCCCAGAGATTTCGGCCCCCGCGAAATGACAAAGACAACATGTTCGGACTGTGGAAAGGAATGTGAAGTTCCGTTCAAGCCGACCGAAGGCCGCCCGGTCTACTGCCGCGACTGCCTCCCCAAGCACCGGAAACCCCGGTTCTAATTATTTTAAATTATACATTTTCCTGCCCGGGGATGTACCAATCCCGGGGCATACTGTAAAACCCTAGAGAGGGTATCCGCTCGATTCATACAGACTTTTAGCCAATGCCCTCTCAACAACTGTCATGGGAGTTATGCAAATCCTCTGGCCGATCTTCTTTCCCCTGCTTGGGGCGATCATTGCTGCGATACATATCTACGCGCGAAAATACACCGGTGTTGCAGCACTGGAAATTGTTCTGATGTGGCAGCTGGCCGTGGGACTGGGTCTCTCTCTCCTGTACGGAGGAATCGGGCACCTGTTCGTTCCCGACCAGGTTGCAGAGTCCATTGGCTGGCCTGTCGGCAGCCCGTTCCAGCGCGAGGTCGGGATATGGGATATGGCCATGGGAATCGTGGGTTTGCTTTGCCTGAAATTCCGGGGAGAGTTCTGGATAGCCATGATCGCCGGTGCAGGGCTCTTTTGCATGGGTGCCGGCCTCGGTCATGTCTGGGAACTGGTGGTTAATGGCAACACGGCGCCCAACAATGCCGGTACCGTTATGTATTTCGATCTGCTGTACCCGGTCTTTCTGGTGATACTGCTGGTCGCCTGCCGGAACATGTATGCCAGGACCGGAAATAAAACCACATAATCCTTTTTTTTCACCCTGTGGGCACGGTAAGGGCGCGGTGACATCCTTTCCCTGAACATTCCTGCATCTCTTCCCGTAACCGAAACGGTGATGAAGCATGCCGGACTACGTACTAGAGAAATTTAAGTATGGTGAATGATTATGGGAATCTTTGATAAATTAACCGGAAAGTCTGCAACGCTTACGCCCAAATCCGCCCTTGTGCTCTCCGCAATCACTGTGATTGCAGCTGATGGCGTTATCGATGAGGCCGAGATCAACGACCTTGCAAAGATCGTTCGTGGCGACAAAAAGTCCATCGACACTGCCATGCAGGTCATGAAGGCCAATGGCTTCCCCGCGGTCATCGACATGGTGGCAGCAGTTCTCGATGAGAAGCAGAAGCTGGCAACCCTGGCAATTCTCTGCGACATTGCCATGGCCGATGGTATCCTTGCCGCAGAAGAGAAGAAGATCCTCCAGATGTACATGGAAAAATTCGGTGTCTCTGAAGCAACTCTCAAGCCCATCATCGAAGTCATTGCAACCAAGAATGACTTCTCCATCTTCTCATAATTTTTTTTAATCCCCGGCAGTGGATCCTGCGGGCCCTGTTTGTAGTGGATCGACCGCCTGCTCTTTGATGACCGGCTGATTGTATTGCACCTTCAATAGTATACCGTACTCATGCTCTCAATTTATTACCCGGCATTACCCAGTGCTGGATAACGGAATGGATTGGTTCCAGTACATCTGAAGATACCTGTTGATTTCCCCGATCACCCTTGAGTGGGGTGAAATGCAATGAATACCCCCATGAACATGCCCGACCGCAAGAAGTCCCTCTGGCCGATCCTGGCCGGAACTGCCCTTGCGATCTTCGTTCTGGCTTTTTTTGTTCTTGTCAGCCAGCAGAATTTCCAGCTCCTGATTCTTATCATCGAACTTGCGAGCCTCGCGGTTGCGATCGCCATTGTCTCGCTCGTATGGAATGCCCGGTGGCATGTCAAAGATGTCTTTCTCGTGGCAATCGGGCTCTCGGTACTGTTCACCGGCATCATCGATGCGCTCTTCACCATCTCGGTGATCAATTCATCGCAATTCCAGGGTCTCACCTTTGATCTGGCCATCCAGATCTGGATCGCAGCCCGGTATATCCAGTGCATTACCCTGCTGGTCGCGTTCATCCTTATTGGTCGCACCCTGACAAAGGATGGAAAATACGATACTTTTGCCCTTGCACTTCCCTATGCAGCAATCACCGGCATATTTCTGTACACCATCCTGATCTCCCGGTCCTTTCCTGCCTGCGACACATTATTCGTAGGATACACGCCCTTCAAGATCGCCAGTGAAGGGATAATCACCTTCCTTTTGATCATCGGCCTCTTCTTCCTTGTCCGGCGGCGCGAACACCTGGATCCGGAGGTATGGAACTATCTTGTCATCTCCCAGGTCCTGCTGGTCTCTGGTGAACTCGCCTTTGTCCTGTCCCGGACGGGTTTTGAGTTCACCAACTCCCTTGGGTTTATCTTGCGGTTTGCCTCGGTCTATTTCATCTACCGGGCAATCGTTGTGATCGGCATCACCCGGCCCTTCGATCTGCTCTTCCACGAGTTGCAGCTGCACGAGCGTGCCCTGCAGTTGAGTGAGCAACGGTACCGGAATGTGGTGGAAGACCAGACCGAACTGATCAGCCGGTTCCGGCCTGACGGTACGCATGTCTTTGTGAACGATGCCTACTGCCGCTTCTTTGGCATGACCCGCGAGGATATTATCGGAAAACCCTTCCACCCGGTTCTGCTTCCGGAACAGAATGTGCATATCCATAAGACTCTTGGTTCCCTGACCCGCGAAAGACCGGTCATCTCGGATACCACGCAGATGGTCCTGCCGGATGGCAGCATACGCTGGGTGCTCTGGAGCGACCGGGCGATCTTTGATGCGGACGGGAACGTCATCGAATACCAGTCCGTGGGCCGGGACATCTCCCGGTTACGGCAGGCCTCGGATGCCCTGGCACTGGCCCACCGGAAACTGGTGCTCCTCTCCAGCATCACCCGGCACGATATCGTCAACCAGCTGACCGCGTTACGATCCTATCTCGTCCTGTCTTCGAAACGGGTGACCGATCCGACTGCCTCGGATTATCTCGAAAAGATGCAGAAGATCTCCGGTGTGATTGCCGAACAGATCACCTTCACCCAGGATTACGAGCAGATGGGTACGGATGCACCGCTCTGGCACGATCTGTCCCGGATCACCGGAAAAGCGGTGAGCGAGCTCCCCCTGCAGGATATATCCGTGAAGATCGATCTCGATCAGATCGAGGTCTTTGCCGATCCCCTGCTGGAGCGGGTCTTTTACAATCTTCTGGATAATGCCCTGCGGTACTGGGGAGAGCACCTGACAACGATCCGGATCTTTACCCGAAAATCCGGCGACCGGCTGATCATTGTCATGGAAGATGACGGTATTGGCGTATCTGCCGAAGACAAGACGCATCTCTTTACGAAAGGATTCGGCAAACATACCGGCCTTGGTCTCTTCCTGGTCCGGGAGATCCTCTCGATTACCGGTATCAGCATCACGGAGACCGGGGAGCCGGGGAAGGGGGCACGGTTCGAGATGGAGATCCCCCGGGATGCATTCCGGTTTTTAAGAGACCCGGACAAGCCGTAACGGGACGGCAACCCTCCCGCTCTTTTTTGGTCGTTACCCGGGCACACGGGAACTGTTCCGGATTGCCATCAGAAGATTAACGGAATGTTCCGGAGTCTGGATCATGCACGACCGGTAACCGGGAAAAAAGAGGATCAGAAGTGTCCGGCATCGTCACGTGCCGGATTATACCGCTGGACCGGGGTCTGGGTCGGGGCAACCGTACCCACCGGCACCGGAGTCGGTTCCGGTGTCACGGGTCTGGAATCACCGACATCCGACACATGGACGTGCTCTGTTGTGCCCGGGAGAACCGTGCGTTCCCCTTCGTTTGCCGGGCAGAACGTGACGATATACTCGGTCAGGGTATCTGCATCCTTGTTCTTACAGACATACGTGGAGGTGCTGTCATCGTAGGCGTAACTGTATCCCAGGGGGAAGTAGTGCTTGAAGAACCGGGCTGTATTGATATCCTGGGGCCAGTTGTCCGGGTCGCATTTCATATTCCCGTGTGTCTGGTAATCCTGGGCCGATCCCCACGGATTGATACAGCAGGTCATATTGGTGAGAGCATCGAGGATATCCATGCCATTATTTTTCTTGAGGTTGAGAGCAGAGGCATAGGCGCAGGCACTCCGGATGGCAATCGGGGTTCCGGCTGCGTTCTTCATCTCAAGTTTATCTGCGCTCAGGCTGGTCGGGAACTCCCCGATGAGGTCGTGATCGTTACCGGCTTTTGTGCAGGCATACTGCGGAGGCTGGATGCCTGACGCGTCATAGGTGCCGGGGACAAGTTCTATGGTCATCGGGATATTGAAACCATCCACGGCACTGACATCGTAGGTGTCGTGCTCTCCCTCATCAAAGTTGATTTCGCCCTTGGTGGCAAGTGCAATGCCATGACCGCCGCACTCGAGTTTCGGCTGCCCGTCATAATATGCCCGGCAGTTCTGGAGTTCCAGGTCGCAGTTGTAGTTCCCCGATTCATCCAGCGTGCAGCCGGAGCTGGACCGGGGCCAGAAGGTTCCCTGCCAGGACTTCTCCATGGTGCTCGTATGCGTGCCGGTCTTTGCAGCGAGCAGGAAGCCCCCGTTGTCAACAAGCGGAGTACCCCTGCTGCAGGTGTTCTTGTTGCCCTCGCCGCATGCGACAGCGGGGCAGCTGGTGGTGGGGGTACAGGTGGTATCCGGGAGGCACTGGCATGCGCCGTAGACCTTGTTGTCACTGGGATTGAGATACTGCTGGCCGCCAACGATCACGACCGAGACATCATACGAGCAGTGGTTCTGGAACTGGACCGTGTGGTCGGCTGCGCTGGCAGGAAGAGCCAGCATCAGCAGGGCACCAAGGAGACATACGGTAAAAAATCTCATCATATCCTCTTTTATGAAATTTTTTAGCGCGGATGGTTTTACAGGTATCGATTTTGGTTTTATAAAAAAGCCAACACTCTAATAGGATATGAAAATAAACGTAGTATCGTCATGAAATTACCCGGGATAACCGCACTTTTCCTGCTTGCACTCATCATTACCTGTTCCGGCTGCATCCAGGTCACGATCAATGTACCCGCGATACCGGGTGCCCAGACCCCGGTGATATCCCCGACAGCAACCCCCGCGACAGATGACAATCTCCCGTCAGCGGTAATAACAACGGGTCCGGCAAGTGTGGCCGGGGCAACTCCTGCACCGAGCCAGTCAAAATTTATTGTTCCTGTCGGGGACCTGAGCCGTGTTGGACACCGCACCTTCACGTTCAATTATGCGCCGGGCGGGTACGCCCATGAATATACGATCCGGGTCCCGGTGAATATGTCGGTCTACTACGGAGCCCAGAAGACCATGGTCGATCTGCCGGCAAACTCGGCGGACCCGGTAAAGATCCAGGAATATATCGAATCCTATGGAAAAGACCCGTCCATGAATGAACTCTATGATGCGGTGCTCTCCCAGCTCCGCAATGCCCGGTACCAGAACGGGGGGTACCTGGATGACGACCAGTATCTTGAGATGATCGTGGCATTTGTCCAGCAGATCCCCAATGCCGAGAATGGATCCCCCGACCGGAAGTACCCCATCGAGGTGATCTATGACAAGGCAGGTGACTCGGACGAGAAGAGCCAGCTTCTTGCAAAACTACTGGCCCGGGAAGGCTATGATGTCTCCCTCATGGTCTTTGAGGATATAGGTCTTGAGCAAGTCGGTATCCGGGTGCACGAAGAGGTCCCTGACTCCAACATCAAGGTATTCTCTGACGGCCACCGGGACTATGTCTATGTCGATACGCTCAACAAGGGATTTATCGGCAACACGCCGGCCAACCTGAAATCTGAGGAGGACCCGGGGATCTACCCGGTCGGGACCGGGACGAAAGGATACGGCCAGATCAATTACAACTGGAAGATCATCACTGATTTGAACCACATGGTGGACCTGGGGAAGATCACCAAGGGGTCTGTTACCATCAACTACTGGGACCGGCTTGGTACCTGCAAGTGGATCAAGAACTCCAAGCTTCTTATGAACACGACCTGCTACTGTTGTGATGAATAATCCTTAACCAATTCCCCTTTTTTAAAAGATGATGAATTAAAAGATGAGATCCCGACCGGCGCTGCCGTGGTAAAACCGTTTTTTTTTGATGCGGAACAGGGAGCAGTGTGGCAGGTACCGGAGGAGATCTGAAAGCGGCGATTGCACGGCTTGTGATTACTCCGGAAATGAGGAGCCGGAGTTCCTTCTCATCGATAATAATCACACGGTCTGGCGTGAAGATCGCAGAACGGGCGACCGTGCCGGATATAGGTAATGACTGGCCGGGATTACGGGTGAGAAAAGATATGGGGGTGAAAAAAAGTTACGGGCTTAGGATTACCGGGCCCGGCTCCAGGTACCGCCCGGACCCGAGCATCCAGGTGCCGTCAATATCCGTGACGTAACTGATCTTGAGCTGGGTGGTATTGGTTGCCGGGTTCACCGAGTAGTAATCCACCATGCCTCCGCCATTTTTTGCGGTATCAATGAATGCCCTGACATGACCGGTGCCCGCGGGATCGGTGGCGTTGATCCGGTTGATGCCAATCTGGTCGGGGCGGTAAGGCCACGCGAGTACGGTGCCGTTGTTGTCATAGGCAAAGATATAGAGATCGCTCTTGATGAACGAACCGTTGAGGTTGTTGAACTCGGCAACCGCCTTGTCTCTCCCGTTCGTTTTGGCAATAGCCTTCGCTTCATTGACAAATGCTTTTAGTCCGGTATCAATGAGCCGGTCTTCGGTCGTATAGATCCCGGCACCGATCCAGTAGGTATCGTCAACGGGCCGGACATAACTGATTTTGAGATTTGAAGAGGTGTTGTCGGCCGGCTCCGGGTAATGGTAGAGGATGTAACCGCCTCCTTCGCGGGCGAGCTGAATCTCGGTTGCGGTATAGGGTTTACCCGCCGAATCGGTCTTTGTTAAGAAACTGGTCCCGACCTGTTCCGGCTGGAACGGCAGGGCCCGTGCAGTTCCGTTATAATCGAGCGCGTACACGTACACATCCCCCGTGACAAACGGGCCGGTCCGGTTATTGAATGCCGCAAGGGCCATCTCTTTCCCATTTTTTGTTGCATACGCGGCAGCATTATCCACGTAGTCCTTAATCTCCGCAGAGGTTGCCGGGGCTTTTCTGGCAGGAGCGGTCACCGGGCCAAAATAGATCCCGGAGCCCAGCCACCAGTCCTCGTTCACCTTCTCCACGTACCCGAGTTTCTTCTCGACGGTTGAGTTGTGGGCCGGGTTGATGTACGAGAACTCCACAAATCCCGAACCGCTCTGTGCGGCATTGCGGAGGTTGGTGATGAAGAGCGTCCCGAGTGCATCCTGCTCGTCAAGACGGCTCATGCCAATCTTCTCAGGGTTGAACGGGTGGGCAAGGGTAACGCCATCGAAGTCATAGGCATAGATGTAGAGTGTGCCCCGGACAAACGACCCGTTTTTGTCTGAGAATTCTCTGAGTGTTGCATTTTTGTCATGGGTCTTTGCATAGGCGACCGCTTCTTTGACAAAGGCGACCATGGTCTCGTTGGACAGTGAGGCTGTAGTCGGGGATGGTGCGACGGTGAATGAATCCGGTGATCCGGCGGGGGTGGGGGTTGCTGGCGGTGCCTGTGTGCAGCCGGCAGTAACGAGCAGCAGGGAGATGATTACCAGAATTGATGCGATGCTGCAGAAATTTTTCATGGGCAACAGTGTACGCCTCCCCCCACGTTATCTTTTTTCCTTCGCATGGCATTCACACGAGAAAAACCGTGCGGGGTTCCACCGGAACTCAGCAAAAATGCGAAGGACTCTCTAAAAAAAAATTACATCACTGAATGTGCCGGCCCAAAGGTCAGCCGCAGTTTTCCTTCACTGTCGTACAATGTCAGGGTCCGCTCATGCACCCGGAGTGCTGCTGCATCTTCCAGATCCCCGAAGTACAAACTCTCCTGCAGGTTTGCAGCAGTATCCAGACACGCGAGCGTTGTGTGATCCACGCGGGAGATCACCATCTTCGTCTCTTTCACCAGGTACCGTCCCGAGTACCCGTTGCATCCTCCGGACCCGGTCAGTCTTCCGTCCAGGGTGAACTGTGCAGTGAGCACGGTCCCGTTCAGTACCGGTGTTGTATTTCCATAATAATCGGTCATGGATTCCAACTGCCACGGGGTCTCCGTGATCGCACTCGACGCGGTGGTACTCTGCCCGGTCAGGTTCATGAAGACAACCATGACAATGAGGATACCAAAGAGAAGGATCACGACCGGGATCATGAATCCTTTCGGTTGGCCGGCCTCTGCCTTCCCACCCTCTTCCGACCCCTCCGGTTCTTGTGTATCCGGCATAACCGGTGTTTGTGCAGGGAACGCATTAACCGTTTCGTTTACCGGAGATTGCAGAGGGGATACTACCGGCCCGCCCTGCGGAATTTCCCTGATTGGGAGGACCGCTGATTACACGGTTATGTCGGCCCGGCAACGCGAGAGATCCTCTCGCTCATATCCCTTAATTATCCATGCCGTTAATACCGGATGTACGAACTGATATCGTGGAGATGCAGGATGGAACAAAATACCCAAAGTCCGCTTACCCGGCTCATTATCGTGATAATCTTCCTAGCCGTTGCCGGCAGTATTGTTGGAGGACTCCATTATCTGAATGTCGATTTGCCGTCCCGTACCGTGGTACAGGTGTCGGAGGACCGGTATGTGTGCAGCCAGTGTACGGCAGGCCTGGACCGGTGCACGGAGATCTGTAAGGCGCAGTCCTGTTATACGCGCTGCCAGGCACAGTACAATACCTGTACCGGGGCCTGCACACCGGGATAACATTCTGATCTATTAAAAAAAGGGACAATTCCACCGGGAGGAAACGCAGGAGACTGCACGTGAGCCCGGGTTCCTGGAATTTTTTTGTTCACTCACTTGACCGCGGATATATGTAGCTCCCCGCCCGAATCTCCCTTATGAAACCGCATCTCCTGTACGGGGTATTCCTTCTCTTTGCTTTGTTTATTCTTTGCGCCGGGTGCATGGAATCGCCGGTGAAAGAGCCCACGATCACGGTTGACGATATTGCCTTGTCGGATGTCTCTTTAGCGACCCTGACCGTGAACACCACGGTTACTATCTACAACCCCAATCCGGTCGGGGCAACGCTCAGCAAGGTTGCGTTTGATGTCTACTCTGTGGACGACACCGAACACTACCTGGGGCATGGGGAACAGACCGGTATTGTGGTGAGAGAGAATGGCAATTCCACGTTTGTGATTCCCGTAACGATTGGCAGTGTCCCGGCCCTGCAGGCCACCGGATCGCTCGTGCGAAAAGGCTCCCTCGTGCTGAAGGTGAACGGCTCGGCCTTTGTCGATATCCGGGTGACGTCCTATGAACTGCCGTTTGAACGGAGCCGGGAGTTCCACTCATCCGAGTTCACAAACCTTCTTCCGGCGATCTCCCTTGCAGGAACGTCCATCAATATCACGGAGGGCATGGAGCAGGCCCGGGGAATCCTTGATGCATTGTCGGGATGAGGTTTTTTTAATAAACAGGTCACCCGTTAATTTTTGGGATATCATCCGATCTCCTAAAAAAAATCCCACCCGAGAAAAAATACTTTGATTGGTGTACAGATATCCGGAGAAAATATTACCCGTGAGGCCCCGGGAAAATAATCCTGTTTTTTTTCCGAAGTCCGAACCTTTTTAACTGGTTCAGGCATATATCCGGGAATAGTTCTCAAAAACTGGTGAGATATACACATGATCGATAAAACAACCATACAATCCTGGTGCGGCTCATGGGGTCTTGCCATCCTGCTGGTTCTCATTGCAACGGGATTGCTCCTGGGTGCCTACTTCCTGCTCGGGGTATTGTCCTCATACCAGGATTCCCCCCTCCAGCCCCCCACGAATGATATGGAATTCCCGGCTGGTGCCGGAAACTGCGCAAACAATGATCTTGCCGTGGACGGCACCTGCTGCTACAACCGGTTCAATCTCCAGGAAGAGAACCGTGAGCAGATCGTTCCCCCCACGGTCGTGGATATCAACGAGGCGACCGGCAACCTGCTTGTCCGGGGCCCGATGCCGCTTCTGATTCGTAACGGGGCGGGCAACCCTCCCACGACACTGGGATGCAAAAACCACGATGACTGGTCGTTTGCGAGGGCAAACCTCAATGCGATGATCGCGGCCAAACGATCATTTGTCCCCTCGTACTTTGCGCCGGCAAAAGGCACCTCCCTGAAAAATAATCTGGAAAATTTCAATATCTCCGATTACCAGCTGATCGTGGTAAGCCTCGTGGACAATGGTGCCGTGGACAGCCAGTATCTCTCCATCGAGCAGCGGGACTTTGGCGGGGCCTCAAGCCAGTGCTCCGCAATGCTCGTGCCGGGCACGATTGATGGTCAGACCGGAAACCTGGTCATCTCGACCACGGGATTCTGCAATGCCAACGATCCCGCCGATGCGCAGTGCCAGGTCCGGCTTACCCGGGATGCGGACGGCTTCTGCAGTTACGCGAACCTGATCAGCCAGATTGATACCCTGATGAAGGAGAAGGATGCGTCCGGCAAGAAGCGGCTGATCTACTTCCACTGCGTGCTCGGCAATGACCGGACCGGTGGCGTTACGATGGGGTACCTGATGAAAGCGCTCTCGATGAGTTATGCCGATGCAGAGACGATAGCCACAAACCTGGGCGATCCCGCCGGCAGGGCACACCCGCCCAATACCGCTTCCCGGACCCTTGCACTTGCCTACTGCCAGTCAATCAAGGGAACCTGCCCGGCTCACATCTCCGGCCTGACCGTTGAGAGTACGAGTGCGGTAACCGCGATACCCACCACAATCTCACCCGTAATGCCAACAACGCTTATAGTATCGCAGCCAACGGGAACCATTGCACCGGCCCAGACTGCGGTCCCGGTCGGGCATTACAATCCGGATGCTGCCGGAAATTCCCATTTCTGATCTTTTTTTAAACAATCCGGTAACGCGGCAGATTTTTTGTTCCGCGGATCAGAGATCTTTTTTTAAGAGGGAGATCCCACCGGGAAGTCCGCTGAAGAATACCCTGCCATTGTGCCGGAAATCCGCATACGGAGAATGGCCGAGTTCCACAAATCCGCAGCGCTCAAAGACGCTCTTCGAGACCGGGCCGGTGCAGTCAGCAATCGCGGACCGGTAGCCCCGGACTCTTGCATGATCCAGCAGGTGACGGATCAGTGCCGGGGCAAGCCCGGCCCCCCGGTGGTTCCCTGCCGTTCCGATCTGGAAGATGTGAAGGACTGTGCCCGGCTCAATCCCTGCCCGGTTGAGGTGCCGGTCTTCCAGTTCATCGATCATGGCCACGGCATTTTGGAAACTCCCAATGAGCCGGACCATAGGTTCGCCATCCGATGCCGGATCATGGGTCAGGTCGAATGCGAAGATGAATCCTGACAGTTCCCCGGTCACTTCATGTTGCGCAACAAAGCTGAGCTCCTGATCCACCAGCGTCCGCACGTAAAAGTCTGCAAGGGGACTGAAGCTGGCCGGGTCGGGGGCATGATGCCGGGTGGTTGGTTCATCGTGCAGGAAGACCTCCGCATAGAGCCGGGCGGCAGCGGATGCATTCCCGTACGAGAGCGGGCTGATAGTAAACGGGAATGTCCGGGATCCCGGGACTCTGCCGGTTATTTCCGGCCCCGGTTGTCGTTCTCTCTGATCCATGGTATTCATTCCATTTTTTTGTGCGGAATTTTTTGGTAGTTGCTGTTACGAGTATATCACGGTAATCCAATGAATAAAAAAATTATTCCGGGCATGTGGCATTGACCTGCACGATATCGTTCGTGAACCCGTCAAGGCAGACGGTGGCGTGACCGCGTTCTATCTTGTCTGCGATAGTCGTGATCCGAAGATCGATCTTCACGGGTTTGTTGTGCGGAATGGTCGCGTCTTTTGGGAATGTCCAGTACATATACCGGGCGCTGTCGATCTCCACGGGATTACCCAGCACCGTCACTTCCGATGTGGACGGGATCACGTTGATGAAATACCCGTAATCGGCCGACCAGGCAAACCGGCTTGCCAGCAGTTCGCGGCCGGAGAGGTTGGTCACTTCAAACCGGAGCCCTTTTGCCGTAGAGATGGATGGGCTGTAGAACTGCTGGTCAGGATGAATCGCGATGGTTTTTGAGAAGCTTATGTCATTGCCGGACAATTGCGGGAGTGCCAAGGGGACCAGCAGGATGAGGATGACAACAATCAGCAGGATGACCAGCAGCCCCAGTTTCGGGAATCTCCGGAGCACCGGGATCTTTGTGGATGTCGTCTTCCCGATCTTCCAGCCCAGGGTGGCGTACACGATCAGCGGAACGACCGTGAGCATCGTGACTGCGGCAAAGAGCCAGGAATACCTGTTCGGGATCTGCGGCATTAAGAGGATGAAGAAGAGCGTGATCCCGATCCACATGGGAATGAGGCAGCCGTAGAGGATGAGGCGCTGGAAATCCCCTTCGTACCATGTGAGGAGGGTGCGTTTCCCTGTTGAGATCGTCCGCAGGATCGTCTCGCGGTTACGGTTCTCGGCGATCATGCCAAAGACGATCAAAAAGAGGATGGTGAGGAAGATGGCACCAAAGAAGATGATGACCGAGAGGAAGAGGGGGAGGAAGGTATCGGTCCGGGTGATCCAGCCTTCCCCCAGCACCCGCGAGCCCATGTTGGGGATGAGGGAGATCATGGTCCCGATCATGCCGGCCATGGTGAAGAGCCGGAAGTTCTCCCAGAGGAACGTCCTGATGGTGAACGGTTTTATGCCGGGCTTTTTGCATACGGGGCACCCGCCATCACCGGGCAGGAGTTCATGACCGCACTGGGGACACGTGTTCATCGTTCTGTGTGTTGACGTTCCGGATTTAAAAAATGATTTTTTTGGTTATGGGCAAAAACCCGTGAACCCTGAACGGTAAACCTGTATGGGTCATGGGGTGCAATGACCGGCATCCGGTTTTCTGGCACGGTGCATTTTTTGTCCTGCGATCCGTCAGGCATCCCGTTGCCGGGACCAGGAAAAACCAACTGGTCACCCTGTTGGAAAATTCCGTTCATTTTTTTCCAACTTCAGATCATTTATAACCCCTTCGTCCAAACAATCCATCAGGACTACTCATCTTAAAGTGTTCAATTGACGAGCATTACTCCTGAAAAGAAACCTGCCCTGAACCGGGCCCTGATCGTTGTGCTGATCGTGGTTGCCGCAGTCGCAGGAATCCTCATTGCTGCTCCCCTGTTTGCCCCGACCCAGCCTCCTGGCCCTGCTCCGGAGAACGATGCTGACACCGTGACTTCCCACTCCGACTGTACTGCGGATGGTGCCACGTGCTGCAAGAACATCTACAATCTCCAGGAAGGAAACCGGAACCAGATTGCTGCCCCGACCGTTGTCGATTACTCGGAAGCGACCGGCAATATCCTCGTCCGCGGGCCCGAACCTATCATCCTCCGGAGCGGGACCGTAAATACGGAAGGTTGCCTGGATAGCGCCAAGTGGCGGTTTGCCTACGATGAACTCAATGAGATGATCCAGCACGAAAAGAATGTGGCACCGGAGTATTTTACGGACAGCAGGAAGGCCGCACTGATTGCAGATCTCCAGACATTCAATCTCGCGGATTACCAGTTCATCGATATCAGCCTCCTCAATGCCGGGGATTCGAACAAGGCCCTCTTTGCAACCGAGACAACTGCGTATGGCGGGGATACTTCGTTCAGCACCTGCACCGGCAGTACGCTTGTCCCGGCCACGATCCGGAACGGCACCGGGAACCTGATCTGGTCGAACACGATCGGCTGCCCCAATAATGACGAAAGCTGCATCCAGGCCCGGCTCTGGACCAACAATGACGGCTTCTGCAGTTATGCGGACACGGTGAACAATATCTCGGTGATGATGCAAGAGAAGGATCCGTCCGGCAAGAAACGCCTGATCTACGTCCATTGCAACCACGGCGCCGACCGGACCGGCGGGATCGTGCTCGGGTACCTCATGAAGTCCAACCCGACGATGTCGTTTGGCGATGCACTCACCTACACCACGTATCTCGGGAAGAAGACGGATATCAACCGGTGGGCCCCCGAACCGGGCGCACAGAACCTGGCAAAGGCGTACTGCAAATCCATCAACGGTCTCTGCCAGGCAAGTACGGAGACCGGTGCCGGGACTGCCATCACCAGCCCGGCCACCGTTCTTCCAACCGTGACCGCCACACCGCAGGCAACCCCGCAGCCAGTGGGAACTATTGCCCCAACTCAGACTGCGGTTCCTTCGAAATACAATCCCGAGGGCGGGGATAAATTTTAATTTTTTTAAAACTCTGATGAGTTTTTTAAAAAGGCAGAACTGTGTATCCACCGGGTTCCGGTCGGTTTCAGAAAGGATACTCCTACTCTTAATACTCTTTATTGAATACAATTAATCCGGAGAAGAGAGCAATGGTTGCACTGACACCAGAGATCCGAGATTCGCTGACCGGGACAAAGACTGTGTTCCTGGCAACATCCTCGCAGAACCGCGTGCCAAACGTAGTCCCGATCGGGGCATTCAAGCTCCTTGACGATGAGACCCTGCTCATATCGGACCAGTACTTCCACAAGACCCTACGGAACATGACCGAGAACCCGGTGGTGGCCCTCTCCTGGTGGGGAGAGAAGGGTGGCTTCCAGATCAAGGGGCCGGTGACCCTCCACACAAACGACGAGATCTTCTTGCAGGATGTGGCGTGGATGAAGGAAGTCAGGCCCAATCTCGCACCGAAGTCCGCGGTTATCATGAAGATTGCCGAGGTCTACCACGTGAAGCCCGGCGCCGATGCCGGGAAGAAGATACTCTGAATTTCCATTGTTTGAGAGATTCAAATATGGGGATTCTGGCCTTAGCAGCCACATTTTTTTCGATTCGACCACCGTCAACCGTGTGTTATTTAATAAAAAACGGTGAACGAAAAGATGCCGGCATCCTGAACGGACGCATGGGAAAATTTTTCACATTAAAAATTATTTTTTGGGGATGATGCGTATGAAAAACGAACATCTGATCAAACTCTCAAAAGAGCGTCGGGACGAGATGATTGCCGAGATCCAGGTATATTTTTCAAAGGAGCGGGACGAGGAGATCGGCAACCTGGGTGCGGGCATGGTTCTCGATTTTATTGTGGAGAAACTGGCGCCGGCATTTTACAACCAGGGTGTATACGATGCTCACCAGTACCTGAAAGATGCGGCAGAAGATCTGCTGGCTCTCCGGAAGTAATCGCGGGCGGGAATTTTTCTATTGATACACTCTGCTTCCCTGCCTCACATGGGTGACGTGACCTCGCGGGTTTTCGCGTGCCGGTGCAGCCTTGAGCCGGTGATCGCATGCTGTCTTGCAATTGCCTGTATTGGGCGATTACCGGCATGAGCACGTACCGGAGCATTTGGGAGCGTTGGCGGGATCGCTCCCGGCAGATCTCCCGGAAGGTTTCAGGCTGACAATTGTCCCACAGGTGGTACCATGAATCGCGCCCGTACGTTACCGGCAATTGCAGACAGGGAAGAGCCAAATGTCTGCGGGACTACGGTCACGGTGATCGTTTCATCGGTCTGTGCAACCGGGTTCCCAGTGACATCGACCCCCGAGAGACGAATAGTGTAGGTGCCGGGAACGCTTAGATCCGTCACCTCGATCCCGAACTCCCAGAGCGAGTTATACCGCTGGGGGCTGCCGGTTATCGAGATCCGGGACAGGTTCACCTCATGCATGCCGGTACTGACCAGATGCCCTGCCCCATCGGTTATCGTGCAGGCAATCCCTGCAATGCGGTTGGTGATGGTGAACCGGTACGGGATGGTCGCAGGAGTAACGGACGATGCGATCGGTTTCGTTGCACCGTAGAGGATGAACACGTTCCCTGCCGTGACGGTGATGCCGTTTGCGGGATCAAAGTCCAGGGTCTTTTTTGTTGTCACATCGCCGGGATCGTACAGGTTCTCCCGGCTCGTGGTGCCCGCATTGACGATCTCTGCCCGGTACAGGACCAGCCGCCGGCCTGCCGGGAACGGGACCGGATTTCCCACGAGGGTACGGAGCCCGGCGGAGGCATCGTTATACTTCATCACGGGTTCGCCGGTATCGTAGTGAAGGAACGTGGTGTTGGGGCTGTCCGCAAGACCGTACTTCAGGATCCCAGCGAGTTCGACCCCGTAGGATGTGCTTGCGCTGTTGATGTTGTAGATGAACATTGCATTGTCTGCAACAGCCGGCATATCGATAATGGTTCCTGGCCGGTCATTGACCCCCTCGATCCCGTTGTTCGGTGTCCAGCGCCGGGGGGATTCCCATGAGACGCTTGCATTGTCGGGGTCGGTGAAATACCCGGGGAACCAGTCATTATACACATGTCGGTCATGGGTGATAGCGTATTGCGTGACGGCATCTTTGTTCGATTTTGGGCTGAATCTCCCAAGAGCGGTCCGGGTCAGCCCGAGCGTGATCGTCTCGTTCACGCTCTGCCCGGCAAAACTCCCGGAGAGCCCGGTGACACGGACCGTGTAGTTGCCCGCTGTCAGGTCGGCAAGCGGTGCACCGGTGCCGTCTTGGTATGTCGTCCCGAAATCCTTCGTCACGCCTCCCTGGATCATGCCGAGGTAATACCGGTTCGTCACAACCAGCTTGTTGGCCGGGTCAAATAGTCCGCCCGGCGCTTCAACCAGGTCCGGCACCATGGCACCGTTCGTCCAGGTGCAGTACCCGGTGACGGTGCAGTAACTCTGGTTCATCACGCTTGCGTTGGTGATACCCGATACCGGGTCGACATGGCTTTGGATGATCCGGACCGGAAGCCCAGCAGGGGTGTCGCCTTTGTACACTTCGATCCTGATATCGCCCGGATTTGTGACCGTGCCTTTGAATATCCCGTACACATAGAAGTCGCGGAGTTCGGCGATCCGGGTTTCGTTCGCACTCGGCTGGGTGATGATGAGCTCTGCGGCCTGTGCCGGGAGGATAAGAAGAAGGAAGACCAGTACTACGAGTGTGCAGGCGACCCGGGGCATATAGGAGGGTTCACACCGGAGGGGATAACGGTTGGGATGGGGGTGTTATCGTTTTGATCCCGACATCGTTATCGTCCCGCCACTATTGCGAGGGCAGTGTTCCGTCCGTTCCCGCTAAAAACCCGGGGGCCGGTCGGTCTCGCGTGACAATCCAGCCTTGAACCGGTCATCGCATGCCTTCTGGCAATTGCCGGAACCTGAACCGGCACCGGACATGCCCTTCGAACGGATTATCCCACATATATTCTTCCATGTCAACTTCATAATTGAACTAGTCTTCAGCTCACTTTCAGGAGATGGAAATATTTTTTTGAGGGTGACGCCTTTTTGCCTTCATAAGTAGATAATTCTAGTAGTATTCATTGATCTGAGAAACCATGACCGATTTATTAAGCATTGTTTCCGCATCCGATAAACGGAGAAATCTCCTGATCTTATTAAACAATGGGCCAAAAAACTGGGATGAGATCAAAACCGCACTTGATGTTAGTTCAACCGGAATGCTGCCGCAAATCAAGATCCTTGAAGAAGAACATCTGATCACACGTGAGGAGAAAAGTTTTAAGTTAACTCCGATGGGTAAAGTGCTTATTGCACATCTGGGACCATTTATAAAAATAGTCGAACTGTTTGATAAACATAAAAAATTCTGGAATGACCACGATCTTTCGGCACTACCGGATGAAATCCTTCTCACCATCAGTGATCTTGGGAATTACCAGATCCTTGAAAATCCGGATGAATATATTTTTGATATTAATCCGTTTCTCAACAATATCGCCCAATCAAAAAAAATTAAAGGCATCTCCCATACGGTTCATCCAAAATTTCCGGATTTTTTCCTCGGTCTTGCAAAAACCGGGGTTCCGTCATCATTAATCTTAACACCCGGGGTATTCAACATCGTGAAGCATAAATATCACGATATGATTGAAGAGTGGTTACAGATCGCTACGTCTGATCTTTATGTATCTAAAGATGATATCAAATTTTCTTTTGTTGTGACGGATTCGTATTTTTCAATTTCATTATTCTTTAATAATGGGGTATTTGATGCCAAACATGATGTGGTCAGTTATGATCCATCAGCTCGTGGATTGGGAGAGCGTATCTTCTCATACTACAAAAAACACTCTGAAAAAATTGATGCATTGGATTAACCTGCAATACAGACCCGGACTCCCAGAGAGATCGCAGATTCCCAGTAGATTACAATCTCCCGCATCCTTCTGAAAATAAATACGGAATTTTTTTCAAACGATGAAGAATATACCAGAAGGAATAATGTGGTGATGACCAGACTATAGAATAATAAAATCCATTCATTCCGGATAACCTGAAAAATCACCGCGTATGCCATGACACCGTGAAGTCCCAGGATAATAATAATCAGGATCTTTTTTGTCAGGTTTTCTCCCATACATGCGGGCAGGGTCCGGATTCCTGCAGCCAGATCTCCTTTGACATCTTTGAAATCGTTCACACAGGATGTGACGAATAGTTTCAATCCATAGAAAAGGAAAATCACCATAATTGTTTCGAAACAGTTGCACCACTGGCTTACAATAAGAGCTATCGTTCCTCCCCAGGTGATGCCAATAATGATATTTTTTACACCGGCACTTCCTTTGAGTTTCAGGTTGAACGATCTGATACGGATCCCGTGGGTGTAGAAATAACCGACAATGAAAGGGAAAAACGGTGCGAGATAGATACCATCGAGCGCAAGGAGAATTGTACCTGCAAGGAATGCCGCAACACATGCGATAATTCCGATTTTTCCGTTTGCCCCTTTAAGTTCACTCTTGTTGATCGCGTCCTCTTTGCAATCAAGGGCACGATCCAGAGTATAAGTGGCATAAATGATTAGGGCAAATGCACAATACTCCGGTATTCGAATAGCAAGACCTGCGAAGAGGAAGGCGATATGAAGCCGGAGTCCTCCTCCGATTGCGACAACTGTTGAAGAGTTCAGGAGTCGCATTGTTGGTGTGGCAAAGGGTGTCACACTGTACAAAATTCTTATCCGGCTTGTTATTACAACCGCGTTAAAAATTTTAACGGCATTGTAATTTACGACGGAATTGTAATTTCATGTATGGGTTATAATAAATCCAATAGTTTATCAATTCTATTTTAGTAACGGCTTGATTTTAAATCCACACGGTTGCAAGTCCGTTACTAAATGAGTGGACGGGTCCACCTACCGTTGAAAGTCAGATGAACCCAGTCCTGCCCGTAGGCATGTGATTATTATCTTTCATTCTTATGAAGATTTTCCTGTGCCTTGCGAGCGTAGCGTATCGAAAAAATGGAGGAAAAAAGTACATGAAACGTTTAAAAATAATCACCGTCCTGCTGGCAGCGATGGTGATGGTACCGATGGTGAGTGCTGTGGTGGAGGCAGACGCGGATTTGGCCGCCTCTGTATCTGGTAGTCTTGTGGATGTTAACAAGATCGCGCTTCCAAAACTGATGTTTGATGAGACACAGAAGAAGGTCGAAGTGACCACAGAGCTCAGCCCTGTTGGAACCCGGGGTCTGCAGGCTATCCCAAAGGGTGCTATCATCCATCACGCACAAAACGGGATAACGACAGTCTTTGACCGTGATGGCCGGCAGGTCCTTATTGCCGACGACAGGGAATCCACAGTGATCTCCACTCCGTCAGGATTAAAAAGGGCAACATATATAACGGAAGTCCCCCCGGAATCGCATGTCATTAACAAAGGTGATGTGACGTACGTTACAAATGGCAACGATCTCATCCTCACGGTCATCTGCGAGAACGTTACGCAGAATGTCCTCAATGAGCGTGTCCTCAACCGGAAATCCGGCACCGCTGCCGCCACCTTGTCGAATTTCAACGGCTGGATCGAGTACGCCTATGACAATATGGTACAGATACGGCAATTCGATGCTTACTGGACTGTCCCGTCAAGCCCGCCGTCATCGGAATCTGCCGAACCCATATTCCTGTTCAACGGGATCAGGACGTATGGTGAAACAGCAATCGTCCAGCCGGTCCTTGAATGGAACCAGCCATCCACCGGCCTGTACTGGACTGGCTCCTCATGGGCACTGAAAGACGGGATGCAGACATTCAAGACTACCCGGATCACCGCCAGCACCGGCGACACGATGAAGGGGAGACTGTACTGGTACTCCGCAACAAATGAATGGTATATCCAGATTTACGATGTGACAAACGGGCAGTACCGTTCTCTCTACTCGAACTATGTACCCGATTCTAATGTCCAGATAGATGTCACCCTTGAGGGCTGGGGTATCGATGACAACAGCGATGTCCCTGGCGATACAACGTTCTACAACATGGTTTACAAATACAACGGGAACACCGTACCTGTTGTCCTGAAACGGTTTACCTCAACCAGTGCCCCGCTCACCCAGCTGAACGTTGAGATCCTTTCAAATCCATCCAGCGTGAAACTCCATACGGCAAACTGAGGAACCCTATGAAAACCTCTCCCTTTTTTTATCCGGCAGTCCTCCTAGTGCTCCTTATCCTTGCCTGCCTATCAGGTTGTATCCACGAGGCCAGCGATACCTCCGAAACCATTACTGTCACAGCAACCGGTACCCCGGTGACAGGAACCCCGGAGCCGGTGCAGACCCGTGACCCGGCATACGAGCAGGAGCGAATCTCCCCGGCACTACGGGTAGAGGTGTTACAATCGGCAGCCTCGATCCCATACCTTTCCATGAATGTGGAAGAGAAGAATCATTGCATATGGTCGGACACTCTGGCACTGGTCACCGCGACACTCGCCGATCCCAATGCGCAGGACATGCTGATGAAAGGGGGACATATCACTGGAATAGGGCCATATCTGCCCCGGTCAGCCAAGACAACGCCGGGTACCGCCACCTGCACGGCAACGGTGTACATCTCCAGCAGGAACATCACGTCAGCATTCGTAATAGACCAAAAGATGGGAGCCGTTACTCAGCAGGGCGTTGAGGTACCAGATGAAACGCATGTCCGTACATCCGGGAACCGTACGATAGTATCTGACGCTGACAGTATCGTGTTCGTTTTCGTCACTGACCCGTACTATCATGCTGACTGATAAAATAATTCCCATAGCCCTTGTCGGGCTGATCCTCTGCGGCATTCTTTTACTTGGGATTTACTGGGCAGGTCATCTTTCCGGTGCTTCTAGTATCAAAGACAATTTCCCACAGACGGGATCAGTTCGACCATCTGCTACACTACCGCCAGACACTGTGATCATCACGATTAATCGTATCCTTGATTATTCTATTGGGGATCATTTCACCATCAGCGGCACTACTACTCTGCCACCAGGAAATTTGCTTGATATTGCAGTTACCAAAGAGCCGTACCATTTTACGAAGTGCGAGCCCGGAACGTTCTGTGGATTTAAGACGTACTCGACAATTGTTTCGTCCGGACAGGGCAATAATACATGGTCTCTAGATCTGAATACCTCGGGATTTACTGAAGGAGGATATGATATCTGGGTTGTCGCCCGTTACAGTCCCAACACATCGATTCATGCTGGGCTTAACCTGAAAAAGAGCTGATGCCAGATCGCGTTTTTTCACGATCTGTCGGGGCTGGCATCGTACTCGCGGGGATGCTGCCTTGAGCCGGTGATCGCATGCCGTTTGACAATTGTCCGGAACAGGAATGGACACCGGGACGGGCACGTACCGGAGATTTTGGGAGGGGGGGCGATCGTCGGATGGTATGGGATGCTGCTCGTGTTCATCTTCATCTCCCAGTTCGCAGCGAACCGGCAATACAAAAAAATAACCCGGCCTGCTTATGATCGTCTCCTGGTGACAGCAGGTATGCAGATCATCGCTCCAATGGAGAGGACAATTCCTGCGGAAGGCAGGGGATTCGGTCGGGAGTTCTGGTCCTGTGGAGTGTCACGGTGGGAAAACGCAATAGTTTTTCCGGTCATGGTTGTGACATAGATCATATTATCGCTGATTACCGGCTGGGAGGGACTTATCCAGTCAGCCGGCATCTCTTGTTCCCAGATCTGTTTTCCGGTTTTTGCGTCAACGGCCACCAGTCCTGATGAAGGCTTCGTCCCGACAATATACATGATTTGACCCGAGACCGACATCGATCTGGATCTCCCCGTACTCTGGTATATCCACCCGGTCTTCCCGTCATCAAGACGAAGTGCCGTAAGGTTTTGGCCGAGCCATTCGTCTACGATAAGAAATTCTGAATCTGCCGCCAATGTCCTTTGGTAACCGGGAAGAACTGTCTTCCAGACCACACTCCCGTTAGCCAGATGGTATGCCTGCACAGACCCGTTGCCCCCGATAAATACCCGGTCGCCGAATATAACAGGAGCACTCTTGATAAGGATCGGGATTTTTTGTATCCATCGCTCTTTTCCCGATGCAGCATCAAGCGCAATCAGGGTGCCGGATAATTCATCAGGAGAGGATCTGTACGACCACACAGTCTGGGAATCACCGGGTGTGCTGGGGTCAGATCCTGATCTGTTATCGAACTGCTCCGATTCCATTGAATTTATCGCAAGGATGACCGTGTTATTTCCCGCAGTTATTGGGAGATACGAATCGATCCTGATGTACCGGGCATCCTGCAACGGTAATTGCGGATGATAGTTCCAGATGACACTCCCGTTCTGGTAATGAAAAGCGGTAACCTCTCCGGCGATGAGCAGATCGTTGTACAATATCGGGGAATTCACACTGGTGACCGGCTGCCGCCAGACTTCCCTCCCATTTTTCAGGCAGATAACTGACTCGTTGTTCCATGCGAAGAGATGATCCTGGTATGCAACAGCGGGTGACGCGCCGGAAAACCGCCAAATCAATGATCCATTTCCGGTATTGCGTGCACTAATCCATGACTCAAATCCGCTTCCATTAATCACACCTTCCCGGGTGTAGACAATAGAATCGGATACAATTACCGCAGGGGCCGGGTAGGTATTCAAAAAGCTGTTATCGGTAGTCCACGATACTGCCAGCGGGGGCATGACAGTATCCGGGGAAAAAGAGGTATGCCCGGAATCCATCCCTGTCATACCCCAGTCCATTGCTCCTGCCGGCATGACTACCAGCAGACACATGATTGCCACAGGGAGTAAAAGAACTGGTGACGATCCCGGAGTCATTGTGATATGTATTTCATTCGAAAATTTATATTTACAGGGTATAAACTGCCAGTATAACACAGAATTTTCTCTAACAACGTTTGGACGGATTCTGCGTTTCGGGGCTCGGAGAAATTCACTTACCGGACCTTTTGGAAATTGGGCGGTAACCAGAAAAGGCTAAGGGAAACTGTAGGAGTCGCATTGTTAGTGTGGCAAAAGGTGTCACCCTGTACAAAATTCTTATCCGGCATTTTATTACAACTGCATTAAAAATTTTAACGGCATTGTAATTTTCGATGGATTTGTAATTTCATATACGGGTTGTAATATATCCTATTGTTATTCTATTTTATTCTTGTAACCGCTTGGATCATCCACACGATTCAAGTCCTTTACTAAAAAGAGTGGACGGGTTCACATATGTTTGCACACTTGACAAACCCCGACCCTGCCCGTTGGCATGAGACGGATTATCTCTTATCAGAATGAGGGTCTGGATCATGCTTCCGTAATGTTACAAACGGAGGTAATGAAAACATGAAAACAAAAAGAATCGGCATTCTCCTGTCGGCGTTTTTGCTGGCAGCAATGGTGATTGTACCTGGTGTGAGTGCCTATCAGGCAAGCAGTTACGGAAACACCTACAGCAATCTGGATACTAACCAAGTTGCAAGTGATGCAGCAGATGAACTGTATGATATGGGCTATGTTTCAACGGCTCATACGGGTTACCCGGGTGCGACTGCCGCCCGTAACCTGATGTCAAGCGATAATGTTTTTTTCTTTGACGGTCATGGCTCACCCGGAATAATCCAGTTTGCTGATTCAAATGATGCATATCTGACCGCAAGAGCTGATACGGGCTATCCGCACCTGCAAACATCCAGTGGCCAACTGGCAGACATTGTCCTCGCGGTCTACATGGCATGTAATACTAATGTTGCCTCAGATACCTATGGAAATGTGGCGTACCAGTCGTTTGTGGAAGGGGTAGATATGTCCCTCGGATGGACGGGTACTATCAATTCCGGGCAATCTGAGTACTGGTCAGAGAGGTTCTGGTACTGGCTTGATGAGGGGTGCTCAGTTAAGATCGCATCACAGCGGGCAACGTCAGATACCAGTACTGCCTATGGAGGGGACCTTGCTGGGATGGGCAATTATGCCTGCAGATCCAATGGCAACTGCGCCTCAACAATCGACCCGGCAAGAGCAGGGAGTTAAGGAAGGTGGAAACACATGAAAAAAATCAATCTCTCAAAACTAATTGGTCTCGTAATCGGGCTTTCACTGGTCCTTGCGTGCTCAGCTGCGGCAATGGATAGCCAGGACTCAAAAGTACTTCTCTCAGATAAACTGGTCGTGACTGCGGCAAAGGAAAACATACAGAAGTTCACGGGATCTGACGCTGACGCCATCAACGGTATCACCCTGATGAAAACATACGTTGGGGATGTATACCAGGTTACCACCGAGGCCGACAATGTTTACAACATCAATGTAAAAACAGGCCAAGTCGAGACTGCAATGATCCAGGCTGATCCGGACTACTCCGTGAAAGGAAAGGATATTTCCAGTATGGAGAAGGTTGCAGAAGCCTTTGTTGAAAAGCATTACACGAACTTTAAAGACAAGAAAATGACCCTTGTCGCATCAAAGGTTATTGATCACGGCGGTATCGGCAAGGAATACGTCTATTCATGGAATGAGAAATCCGGGAACGCATACACCCTGTCCTTCGCCTCTGTCTCGTTCTTCCCTGATGATAACCGGGTCTACTACCATGGAACCGATCGCGAACTGCTCGTTGATACCCTCCCGAAAGTATCACAGGTCGATGCCCAGAAAACCGGTGAGCGTTCCTTTGAAATGGGATCCGCAGCAGAAACACAGTCAAGACTGATTGTTATGCCTTCCGGTGACAGCCAGATACTCGTATGGATGGTAGATACCGTTGAGTATGACAAGTTAGGTTTCGCTCATGGCGGATCTGTCATTATCGATGCGATTTCCGGAGAGGTATTATCAACAAACCCCTTCAACTAATTTTTTGGTGAAATATGAGTTTTTTTTCTGCTCATGAACGTTCGCGGGCGCAGATACCGGCAATTATCCTCTGGGGCTGTGTCGGGGGCCTCTGTTTTGCAGCAGTTAGTTTCTGGGCATATGAAATTGAAAGATTCCTGAATATTTCTTGTTATTCCGGAATAGTTTTCCCGATATTCCCTATCTGGAAATTTGGAACGTACATCGTCCTTTTATTGATCTTAGGGGTGATTGCAGCTGACCTGTTCCGCACCGGCAGGAAAACGAGCCGGGACCGGGTCCTGACCGGATTATTATCCGGAATATTCACCGCACTCGTCGGCGTCCTGCTGTTTGGGTTATACAATCTGCCGTATTTTTACTGGGACAATGGACTCTTCAACGTGATACGTATATTCATTGGTTGGGATACACTGGCACTCACCATCCTCGCATCGGTGATTCTGCAGGCTCTCGGTGCATGGTACCAGGGATCCCGCCAGAAGTCCGGATCAGATAAAAACGACACCACGCCCTCAGTTATTACCGGCAGAATATACCGTCCCTTGTTTTTATTATCGGCTTTGCTGGGGATACTCCTCGCTATACCCCTAGGTCTCTATGTACTTCCTGTTGATGAGAATCAGTATTGTGCGGACGGTAACACATGTCAGCCCGGGGAACAATGCGGTACTGGAAGTCTTCCCGATAATATGACGGTATCCCGCACCAGCCCAGATTCCATTCGCATAAGTCTGAAAGCGAGTTCAACATGCGGGTCCCGTAACTCTTTCAGAATTCTCCTGAATGGAACCGATGTCAGTAACCAGGATCTCATAGCAAAATCGGGACTTAATGTTACTATTACTCCCACTGACGGACTGGGGCAGAAAGATGGAGCGTTTGTGATACTGCAGGGTAAGGATGTTGCGTTCAGTGAATCCTCTCCGCCTCACATTCAGGTCATGATTACGGACAGAAGCACTACCAGGATACACCGCGATCTGTACCTTTAGTTATTCTGCAGAAACCCTCGATCCAAACAACTAGGGAGAACCTGTCAAGGTTAGCGAAAATGATCTTGGAAGAGCTCTCTTTTTTCTGGATATGAACTATTCGTGATTTCAGGTCAGAACCGAACCTACGTTTCAGGACAAAGAATCAGGATTCCGCCAAGGAACGTTCACGGTATCGGAATGTGTCAATGTTGTCTATCATCTCTTTTCAAAATTTCCCCAATAATGGTCGGTATTCTTATAGGATCTTGTAGTGATAACCGAATCAGCATTCTGAGATTCATGGATCAATCGGTGTATTTTTTCGGAGTCGTACGACAGGTCCATGACATCGAAAAGAGATCTCCGGGTTTCATGATATTGTCTGAGAAGAATAAAAACATGTCAGGAATTGTGGACCCGGTTTTTCGACATCGTCAATCCGGTAAAAATCTGGTGTTCGGTATCGACAGCGATTGATGTTTTTTGGAAATGTTTTCGGAGCCTCATCGGTTGCATTGTGGGTGTGGCAAAAGGTGTCACCCTGTACAAAATTCTTATCCGGCATTTTATTACAACTGCGTTAAAAATTTTAACGGCATTGTAATTTTCGATGGATTTGTAATTTCATATACGGGTTGTAATATATCCTATTGTTATTCTATTTTATTCTTGTAACCGCTTGGATCATCCACACGATTCAAGTCCTTTACTAAAAAGAGTGGACGGGTTCACATATGTTTGCACACTTGACGAATCCCGACCCTGCCCGTTGGCATGAGACGGATTATCTCTTATCAGAAAGAGGGTCTGGATCATGCTTCCGTAATGTTACAAACGGAGGTAATGAAAACATGAAAACAAAAAGAATCGGCATTCTCCTGTCGGCGCTGTTGCTGGCAGCAATTGCGATCGTGCCATGCGTGAGTGCCTACCAGGCGAGTTCGTATGGAGCGATCTACACGGGGGGTCTGGACAGCCGGATTACGGCCCAGACTGCGGAAAGCAAACTTTCAAGCATGGGATATTCCGGAACATATCACTGGAATGATGCTGCAAACAGTGCCCTACGGAGGATGCCTTCAGATCAGGCATTCTTCTTTGTCGGGCATGGAGGCCCCGGGTTTATTAATTACGAACAAAGCGGGGTAACTACCTCACTCACGGCAAACAATCCCGGTCTTGCCAGGATTTCGTCGTTGAACCCCAACGATTTAAAAGATATGGCCCTCGCGGTTTTCATGGGATGTGACACATCAGACTACGATTCAACAAACGGAAACCTCCTGTCCACATCAACATCTATGGGAGTTGATACTGCGATGGGGTTTGCCGATGACATCACGTCACCCCAAGTCGGGTACTGGTCAGGCCGGTTCTGGTACTATCTCGATAACGGATATTCCGTATCACAGGCCACCAGCTCCGCTGATACTGATAATATCGCAAATTTTGGCTACTGGAGCCAGGGTGGAATGAATTCCCATTACATTCAGGGGAACAGTAATATCATCATCGATCCGGCCCGGGCTGGAGTCGTGTAGGAGGGAAAATTGATATGAAGAGCATTAACTTCTCAAAACTGGTTGGCCTTGTAATCGGTATATCGCTGATACTTGTGTGTTCTGTTGCAGCAACAGAGCCAGGCCAGGGTTCAGTCACCCTTATCTCTCCCAATACCATCGGGACCGGTATCGTTAAGGAAAATATCCTGAAATTCGCGGAATCATCCGATGCAATCGTCACTTATAAGGGGACAAAAGAATTTCCCCTCGGGAAGATGTATGAAGTTGCAACGGAGGTAGGTGACCGGTATTATGTCAACGCAAACACCGGCGATATCGAAGTTGCGATGATCCGCAACGCAATACTGGCAAAGTCGATGAATGCAAAGGATATCGGCAGTATGAAGGAACCGGTACAGAAATTCGTTGAAAGGAATTACCGCTCCTTCAATACCAAAAAGATGATACTCGTTGATTCGAAGATCATTGACCACGGCGATGCCGGAAAGGAATATGTATTCTACTGGAACGAGATGTCCGGAGAAGCATACACCCTGTCCTCCGTCATGGTGTCCGTTTACCCGGACATGGACAACACCATCACGTATGTCGGATTTGACCGCCCGCTGCTTATTGACACTACACCGAAAGTGTCACAGGCCGGTGCAGAAGCAACAGTCCTGCGTTCCTTTGAAATGGGTGCAACAGCAAAAACCACGTCAAAACTGCTCGTCGTCCCGGACGGTAACAACCAGAAACTGGTCTGGCTCGTAGACACCGTAGAACAGGATAAGGAAGGACTCAGCCATGGCGGGAGTGCCACGGTGGATGTAATTTCGGGTGCGGTTATATCAATTAACCCCGTCCTCTAATTTTTTTGGTGATACGCATGGGAGCCTGTCGTGAGCATGAGCAATTACTGGCACGGGTATCGGCAACAGTCCTTATCGGGTGTCTCGGGGGCATCTGTTTAGCCGTGGCACATTTTTTCCTGCAAGCGATATGGGCACCGGTCCTTGATTACGATTACACGCTTTCTTCGCTCTACCAGTTCCAGGTAATAGGATCGTTTGCTATTATCCTCTGGACGTTGGGCGTGATTGCAGCTGATGTTATACCCTCTGGCAAAAACAACAGGCTGGATCCAGTGCTTATTGGCCTATTATCCGGAATATGCACTGCACTCGTGTTTACTTCAATTATTGTCGTTCACGATATCGTATCGCACCCGCCGGTTTTCTTCTATGCCGGTGACCCCCTGCTGATACGGGGATTCCTCGACCGGTTTTTCCACCCGTGGCGTATCCCGCTCGCGGGATTCATCCTCGTTTCAGGGATCATCCAGGCAATCGGCGCATGGTACCGGAAATTCCAGCAGAAGCAGGAGCCCGAAGGAAACAATATCCTGCACAAGCCGGCCATAACCAAGATGTTATACCGACACCGGGTTGTACTGCTCACCCTGCTCGCGGCCCTTATCATCCCCCCGGGTCTTATGTACATTGCGATGGACAGGGGTGTTTCTGAAGGACAGTCCGCCTGTTGCGACGTAATTTCCGATACCGTGGATGTAACCCGTTCCGGCTCCGATTCCATCCGTATTGTCATGAAGCCGGATCTGAAGGTAAAGCATGATCCGGTCCCATCCGTGAACATTTACCTTGACGAAACGGATGTCAGTAACCAGTCGGTAATTACACGGTCGCGTCTTGATGTGGTTATTACTCCCCCAGAAGGGCTCCTGTTCCAGAGAGACGCATCCGTATCACTTCAGGGAAGAGGAGTGTTAGGAAATGAAACGGTCCCTATCCATCTCCAGATCATTGCCACTTATCCGGATAAGGGTATCCGGTATATGATCTACGACAGGGGTATCTGACATGGTCCCAGGGCGCATATTCCCTGCATCTAATTCCGTTATCGATTTGTATCTAAAATTTTGAATCCAATAACATTTATATCCCGAATGTTGATCTCAAAAGTGGAAAGGACGGGTTCACATAAGTTTTGCACACTTGACGAACCCGACCCTACCCGTAGGCATGAAACAATATACTTCAATTCTAATGAAGGTTTTGGATCGTGCTTCCGTAACAAAACGGAGGTAAAAACGAAATGAAACACATGAAAGGATTTTCATTGCTGTTCGCAGCAGTGATGCTGGTAATGGTGTTTGTTCCGCTTGCAAGCGCTACGAACGAGACAAATCCGACACCGCCGGGATGGGTCGGACAGTTCGATGAATGGGCAGGACAAAAGGACATGTCGGCATATAGCGTTATTGTCCCAACGGTCCCAATCAAAAAGATGGATGCAGAAACGGTAAAAGCATATCCGGGGGTCGTAGTTATCAGTCCGGATATGAAGTTCCCCACCGGGAACAATGCTGTTGATGTACAGAAGTCATCGATGAAAGCGGTGAAGATCAACTTCGTTCAGCCTGCATTGCAGACCAACACCAGGGCAAAGGCAGCAGCGATGGTCCCGACGGTGGCACCGGAATACGGGTATTTCAACTGGTACTGGACGCAGGACACCGTTGCTACCCAGACCGTTATCATACACAATTATGGAGCAACAACCGCAAGCGGCGTGGTGTATTTCGTATCCATCGAAGACGGGTTCGGCACACCGGCAGCGTATTCGAACCTCGCCCCCGGTGCTAATATGACGGTTTCCATCCCGTTCACTGTCGTTGGAAACCAGAGTACCGTGGGGATAAAACCGATGGGATTCTTCATCACCGTGGGCCCCGACAATACTGTGACATGGTCCGGGCAACTGGATCTGAACGGGATTGAAAAATACAACAATGATGCATCGCACCTGCCGGACCCGGATGGCGGGGACAACCTTGAGACAAGCGACCTGTACCATTTCCCATTCAGCGAAGGATATGAGATCATCTCGGAAGCAGCAACCGCAGCCGACAACACCAGTTCACCGTTTGAAACAGCCAATGCACTGAATACATACGTACATGACCTGATGACATATACAAAAACTGACACGAATTTGTGCTATGCTGCATCAGATCTCTATATTAAAAACCATACAAACGAGGGGGTATGCGATGAATATGCCACAATGGATGTAACCTTCAGCCGCTCGCTTGGAATCCCATCACGATTCCTTGGTATCACATGGGTTAATGAAACTGGCTATTCCTATGGGCACGCTATTCTTGAAAACCGGATAGCGGGTGCATGGGTCCATTCAGATCCGACTTGGATTACCTTCAATAACGCACAGGTTTATAAAATGGGGAATAATACTCATATGAACTTGACAAAGTACACCGATGCCGATGACAACCGGTATACTGCAGATCCCGTCGGGGATGGCCTGTTGATGTATGAAGATATGATTGCTGAGCCGTTTGGAGAACTGCCAGGATACAACTAATCCTTTTTTTTATGAAAGAGATTGCACTTATTTTCATAATCGTCCTCGTAACCGCGATAGTTCCCGGAACGGTATCTGCAGCAGAGACCCCCACGATCTATCCCGGCATGGGAGGTGCACCTGTCGAAGTTCTCACGAATATGCACCCGACCGTGAAAGGCAATACCATCATCATGGAATTTATCCGGGAATGTGGTGTCGGGAACTGGCACGAGGGACAGATAAATGCGGACTTCAAATCCGTCCACCTCCCACCGGCTAATTCCTGCGGGAAACAACTGGTCTTCTCGATAAGAAAGTCCGCGGGGCGTGATGACCCGACGCAGATCACTACGATCTGGGTAATTGATGCCAATGAGACCTGGTCAGACTCGATGGACACAGTATATCCTCCTGTGACTGATTACCGGATCCAGGGGTTTTTGGCAGGAATCCGCATAGACCCGGTCTTTGTTGTGCCATGTGTAGTCATTGCACTCGGACTCTTGGTGATCTTTTTCATCCTGATGCGACGACAATAAGAAGAATCCAAGAGATACATAATCAAAAATGTGCAGGACGATTTCTGTGGGAATTTTCCGGAGATCTTTCTCTGCACTCTTTTTAAGAGTGAATACGATTCCATGAACCCTGCTCACATCACGCGTTTTTTGAATTCGGCAAGGCTCATCGTACCCTCGTCCCGCCGCTCGGCAACCCTGGCAAGATCATGAAGATTTTCCTTGAGGTGCTGATATTCCGTGAGCGGGAGGATGACGGCGACCTTGTTGCCGTTCTCATCGACTACATACTGTTCAACAGCACTCATAGGAATTCCTGATTGTACGTTGTATTCCCCTGAGGATATAATCGCTTTTTGTTGCAGGTTGTAAAAGACCATCCACATCCACTCAAGGCAGCTGCGAATCGGCTCAGCTACTCCGGAACCGGAAGGCAACTCCCACCCCCGCCCCCACTAAAAACCCGGGGGCCGGTCGGTATCGCGTGACAGAGCAGCCGGGCAAACGCAAAATGGGGATAAGAAATAGTAGCAATATTTTTTTCACTTATCATCAGTGTTATCTTATTGGAGACCGATCCTTTTTCTATGACACACTTCCCAAAAAAATGGCATATCATTGTGGGAGTGATAATTCTCGTTGGCATCGTAGGATTATTCGGAATGGCGATTTATTGGAATCATTCCGTATCAAACATCTATTTTATTCCCGCAGGAACTTTCAGTCCAATGCCTCAGCAATCTGTCATAATACCCACCTCTCCCTCGATTGAAATGAATCCAACCCCGACACCATGCATCTCTGACGAACGGTGGGAATATCAGGTCGTACAGGGCAAACCATTCACCTATACGGGTACAGTCCCTGATAATTCCACTCAGTCGGTAGACGTTTTTTCAGACACTCTCATGAATCCATACCCGTCAGTAATGAAGCGCCCTGTAGATCCCTATGGAAAATTCTCGATTTATATCAATGGCAATGAGACGAGGCAGATTTGGGACGATTATATCAGTGACACGTATGGAGTTGGTGGAGATCGCAGCCCCTACGACCATGTATGCATGAGGTATTCCTCGGGAATCGAGTGTTTCAATCTCCTGATCGTACAGGACACAAATAATCTCACTGCTCATACACAAAAGGACTGGATTCGAATCGATCCTATCGTTGATCCGGTTATATCAGAAAAAGACCGGGATGAATATACCGGGAATTTTTTTATTAATGGAACCACAAATCAGCCTACGGGAAATCAGGTACATCTTGTGGTAACATCGCTGTGTTTTCGTCCCTGTCCAAAGATGTCTTTCCTGAATACTATCGGCTGTTGCGGTAGTAATAATTATGAGAATGTTGCCACGATCCGGGAAGGCCAATGCGGGATAAATACCTGGTCCGTCTTTGTAAATACCACGCCAAATCGGATTACCATATCGCGGCTTAATGGAGAATATGGGGATCTGAATGCTTTTCTCGTTATTGCAACTCAGATGAACCGGACGAAGGATGACAACAGATGGGATGCCACCCAATTCGTCATCCGCGTCAGATAAGGGTAACTTCTGATAGTGACGCGGGTCTGCTCAATTATTTCCGGGGCCAGCCCCCAATCAGTTCCCACTAAAAACCCCGGGGCGGACTATCTCGCGTGTGGAGGCAACCTTGAGCCGGTCATTACATACGGTCTGGCAATTGCCGGAACCTGAACGTGCATCGAAACGTGCACGTAACGGGGAGTGCAGGAACGTGATGGCGGGCGGGCATGGTTCCGGGAATACCGGCACGCAGAAGGGGATTCTGGCAAACCTGCGGATACATAGCGTTAACTTCATGGAGCGTCATATTCTGAAAAAAAAACTCTGGTTGGATCCAGATGACACCGTGGAGACGGGTTCCGGAACAATCTGCTCTTGAACGGAACCCCGGCACGTTTTGTCTTCAGGGCACAGGGGGATGAGATCGTATGCAAACGGGTAAAATAACAAGCTGTGTCCTGGTATGCTGCCTGATTCTTATCGGGTTTTCTTTTCTGGCGGGATGCAGCCAGACAGGATCTGATGCAGGTGGTGTGAAAAGCAACGCCCTCGTTGTGAAGACCGATGCCGGCTCGGTTTCCGGATTACAACAGGACAATCTCCGGGTCTTCCACGGGATTCCGTTTGCAGCTCCCCCGACCGGTGATCTGCGGTGGCGAGCCCCCGCACCGGTACAGCCCTGGGAAGGCGTGAAGAATACAACGCAGTATTCCGCAACCTGTCCCCAGCCGGGCTCCTCTGCTCCGCTGAAGATGAGCGAGGACTGCCTGTACCTCAATGTCTGGACGCCGGCACAGACTGCGGACGAGAAACTGCCGGTCATGGTCTTCTTCTACGGAGGCGGCTTCAAGAGCGTGGCCGGTTCCATGCCGCTCTATAACGGGACGACCCTTGCAGAGAACGGGGTCATCGTAGTCACACCCAATTACCGGCTCGGCGCCCTCGGGTTCCTTGCCCACCCCCAGCTTGACGCGGAATCCCCGCACAATGCCTCGGGCAATTACGGGATCATGGATCAGCAGGTTGCCCTGCAATGGGTCCAGCGGAACATCGATAAGTTCGGCGGCGATCCGTCCCGGGTGACCATCTTCGGGCAGTCGGCCGGGGCCGAGAGCGTGCTTGTGCATGTTGCGAGCCCGACGAGCAAGGGCCTCTTTTCGCAGGCCATTGTCGAGAGCGGCCCGTTCTGGTCATACGGGGCAACGATCAATGCCACGCACCCGAAAGCCTTTGCCGAACAGTTTGGTATGGAGTATGCTGCCGGGCTCGGCTACTCCGGGCCGGACGCAATTGTTCAGATGCGGAAGTTAACTCCCGATGTCCTGATCAATGCCACGCCCTCCCCTTCAGCGGGATTCTGGACCACCCACACCGTTCTGTTCGAGCCAACGATCGACGGGTGGATTCTTCCCGATTCCCTGGACAACCTGTACCGTAACCATGTGGAGAACCCGGTCCCCCTGATGATCGGGAACAATGCCAATGACGGGACTACGCTTGCTGCCAGCGCCAACATGACCGTTGTGGAGTACGTCAGCTTCATCCAGGGCAGGTTCGGGAAAGATGCAGATGCAGTATTGATGAAATACCCTGCGAATTCAACTGCCGAAGTCCAGCTCCAGCTGGCACAGATCATGACCGACTATGACTTCTCCGATTCGGTGAAGTTTGCGGCAGCGTCAATGGGCGATATCAGCCCGGACACGTACGTGTACCGGTACAGCTATATCCTGCCCGGGCAGTCCAACGGGGCCTTCCACGGCAGCGAGACATTCCTGTTATTCGATGTACCGGTCCCGAAGCCGGCGGATCCAACCGTCCGCGACAATGTCGTGGATCTCTGGACCCGGTTTGCGAAGACGGGGAACCCGAATGGCGGGATGAATGTGACCTGGCCGAACTATACCCGGCAGAATGGCCAGTATCTCGACATCAACGAAACTATGTCCGTAAGGACCGGGTGACCGGTCCTTTTAAGGATTATTGGCATAAGGGAGCACGAGGATGCACAACACTACCTTGACATACCGGACCCTGGCTGTCTGCCTGGTCCTTATCGGATTTTTGATCCTGGCAGGATGTACCCAGAAAGGACCGGATACCGGCCCATCAACAACGGACGCGCTCACGGTGAAGACCGATGCCGGTTCTGTTGCAGGAATGCAGCAGGGCGATCTCCGGGTTTTCACCGGCATCCCGTTCGCAGCGCCCCCGACCGGTGACCTGCGGTGGAGATCCCCGGCACCGGTCAAGCCATGGGAAGGCGTGAAGGATACAAAGGTCTTTTCACCGGCATGCCCCCAGCCGACAGCGGCAGACCCCGTACTGAATATGAGCGAGGACTGCCTGTACCTCAATGTCTGGACCCCGGCAACACGTGCTGACGAGAAACTGCCGGTCATGGTCTTCCTCTACGGCGGGGCATTCGGCAAGATTGCCGGCTCCATGCCGATCTATAACGGCACGGCCCTTGCAGAGAAAGGAGTCGTTGTCGTCACCCCCAATTACCGGGTCGGCGCCCTCGGGTTCCTTGCCCATCCCGAGCTTGACAGCGAGTCAGAGAACAATGTCTCGGGCAACTACGGTCTTCTTGACCAGATTGCTGCCATGCAGTGGGTCCAGAAGAACATCGACAAGTTCGGCGGGGACCCGTCACGGGTGACCATCTTCGGGCAGTCCGCAGGTGGGGAGAGCATCCTCATCCACCTGGCAAGCCCACAGAGCAAAGGGCTCTTTTCGCAGGCCATTGTCGAGAGCGGTACGTTCTGGACGAACGGGGCTGAGATCGATGCCCTCAATTCCAAAGCCGATGCCGAGCAGCTCGGACAGTCGTATGCTCAAAGTCTCGGGTATTCCGGCCCGGGTGCAATTGCCCAGATGAGAAACCTCCCGTACCAGGCACTCACCAATGCAACACCATGGCCTGCTGCCCCGTTTGAGATGGTGAACATGCGGCACTTCGAGCCAACCATCGATGGCTGGCTCATCCCGGATTCCCCGGACACCCTGTACCGCCTCCACCGCATAAATCCGGTCCCCCTCATCATCGGGAACAATGCCGATGACGGGACAACGCTTGCCGCCGGCGCGAATATGACCGTTCCGGCGTACCAGACCTTTATCCGGAACCGGTTCGGCAAGGATGCAGATGCGGTCCTCGCGAAGTACCCGGCGAATTCCACCGCAGAGGTCCAGACCCGGCTCGAGCAGATCATGACCGATTATGATTTCACCGATGCCGTCGAGTTTGTGGCGCAGTCCATGGCCGAGACCAACACGAGCACCTGGCGGTACCAGTACTCCTATGTCCTGCCCGGGCAGCCCTACGGGGCCTTCCATGGCAGCGAGGCGATCCTGATCTTCAAGGTGTTGCCAAAGACGGATCCGGTAACGGAATCGGTCTCTGAAAATCTCATCGACATCTGGACCCGGTTTGCAAAGACCGGCAACCCGAACGGGGGGATGAATGTCACCTGGCCGAATTATACCCGGCAGAACGGCCAGTATCTCATTATCAATAATACTCCATCGGTGATGACGGGTTGAGAGCATCACTTTTTAAAAAAAGTACGGTTGAATTTTTTTTGCCCGGGGGCCGTCCGGGATTTTCCGGTACATCTCCCGGGGCTTGCTGCAAAAAATATTGTGAGGACGGTTCATCCGGAGAAATTTGTACGGGGAGAGTTCCCTATAAAAAATTGTTTTATTTTTGATCAGGCATTCTTAAGCACGGGTGCGAAGTGCTCGATCATATGGTGTTTCATATCGGCAAACACTTTTTTCCGGAACCCGGGGATCCTTGTCAACGGGATGAGGATTGCATTGAGAAGCCGTGTTTTGAGATCCCCCTGCGGGAAATCAAACATCCCGTGTGCCTTGTAATACCGGTAATCTGCCTGGAAGACGAACCTCATGCCCGCGTAGATATTGTCCCGGAAGATCTTGTGGCCGCCAACTGCGTAGAATGTCTTCGGGGGGATATATCCTGCATCGGCACATTGTACGAGACGTGTTGTCATGGCGTCGAGCAGGGCATCGAGTTCCCCCGAACTTAACACTTCGTCCGTGACAACATGAGCATGGCACCCGCCGTTGTCTGCCCACGCGGTCAGCGCTTCCTTCAGGCACGGGATCTGGTTACCGGGACCTGCGATCACAAAGCCAATCTGTTTACCGGCAAGTCCCGGCGTATGCCCTTTGAAGAAACTCCGGTCAAAGAACCGCTTCCATGTTGACGACAGATACCGGTCGTGCACCGAACCTGCCATGATGATGATGTCTGCGGGCATCAGCGTGTTTTTGAAAAAGTCAACGTACCCGTCGGTATAGATGCAGGTATTATCATAGGCGCACTGGCAGCACCCGAGGCACCCGCCCTTCATGTTCACATCATGGAGATTGACGAGCTCGACAGAACCGGTAAAATTCTCTCTCAGCCGGTCCGTTATTGCCGCAAGATTGGGCGAACTGCCGTCATCGTCCGTGAGGATGACAAGTTTTTTTGTCTTCAGGTCAAGTGGCGTGCGGTGTGGTCCCGGGGCATACACAAGAGCCGGCCGGACGAGCGGCGCATGCTCCCGCTGGATGGGAATTTTTTCCTGTACTGCGGTGATGAGAAGGGATGCGAATTTCTCCAGACGCTGTTGTTCCGCTTTTTGCACGAGATCGTTCATCTCTGCGGAATAAAAACCCAGGTACTTCATCCCAAGGTCATCGCTGATTTCGTGGATGTAGGCGTGCGCTGTCTGGTCGAAGAAATGGATCGAGGTTGAGAGGGATGCTGCATACGTTCCGGCAAAGGCGTCCTGCGCCTTCCGCTCGAAGACCAGTTCAATGAACCGCTTGTACTGGGAAGAGACGAGCAGGTAATACAGCGGGAAAGCCCAGATGACCAGATCTGCGGACCGGATGCAGTCAAGCGTTTTGTTCCAGACCCCGGTATCGTTCTCGATCTTTTTTATTTCGTGTGCCACGTTCAGAACTTCATAGGTATGTTCCGGGAATTTCTTCCGGATGTACGCGACATACTGCATCGTGACGCTGATGTCGCCTTTCGGGCTTCCGTTTAATACAACAATTTTCATTTCTGTTTTCACCATTGATCTCGTTTTGTTCATCGTTCCCGGTCGGGCACCTGCCAGCCGGTGCGAAGAATTTTTTTATTCGATGAGCAGGACCGCGACCCGCTCCGGGTTGTGCGGAGCCGGGAACTGTATCGGCATCCCGGCACGTTCGGTAGTCTTTACCACATTGATCCCGAGCCCTTCCGGGCAGTGGCGCTTCATGGTCGGGCGGTTGCATTGCCCGCCCGCGATATTACAGGTCTCGCATAACCTGCAGCCGGGTCCGAAGACCGTGGCAAGAGCGAAGGGATACCCGGCATTAAACGCGGTCTTCTCCAGGTCCAGCATGATCCTATGGAGCCGGTTTCCCTCGTGGACAAACGTTGTCAGGAAGGCGAAGGCCGATTCTTTGGTCTCTTTTTTTGTGGCAGGATCGATCAGTATCTGCATCAGGGAGTTGCGGAGCTCCTCCGGGAACACCGCTTCAGACCGGAATTTTACTACCATCGCGTACTGGTATTCACCGAGAGTTTTCCTGAAATCCTCAACCTCAGGAGTATGGGGCGGGCAGGTCAGGTGTTTTCCGTACTCGAAGCATCCGGTCCTGCACTTCTCCCGGACCCGGTGCTCGACAACGATCTCGTTTGCCGGGATGATGCGTGCATCCGCGGCACCGGCTTTTTTTGCCTGGCCTGTAAGGAACCCAAACTTCTCCGGTACGGTTTCGGAATTTTTCATGTCCGTGGCCCCTTCCGGATTTACTCATCCGGTTTATTTGTACTGTCCAGGATCTTCCGGGCGAATTCCTGGAGGACATCAGCTTTCACAAGCGCAAGTCCGCGTTCCACATCACCCAGCACCAGCAGGATATCCCCCTGCTTGATGTCAAAGATCTCCCGGGCCTCCTTGGGGATCACGATCTGCCCGCGTTCACCAACCTTCACGCTGCCGAAGAGATGTTTTGTGTCCCCTTTCCGTGGTGCAATCATCTCATCCACCAGGTCCTCTTTCCCACATTTCACACTTTTCATACAAATTATATTTGTACGCATAATCATATTTAACGATTTTGTTGGGGGGTTCCCGAGGGTTTTTAGGGGAGTAACACAGCAGGCATCCGGATCCCCGGCACTCATAGTGGGCTGCACCCCCTCCCCCACCCATCCGGGCCCGCAGCAGGCCCGGATCGTCACTTCCGGAGGTCGCCCGACCGGCCTGTTCTGGGGTATTTTGGGGGGAGTCTCATGGAAAAACGCTACACTTTGTCCGATTCGGGAACGGGCAGTTTTCCATGGAGAAAAACCGGCCTGTTTAGAACCTGTTTCTTTTGAGGATAGGTGGGTGCCGCAGGGTTTGGTGCATGGGCGGGGGTCTGACGCTCAAGTGGGGTTTGAAGCGATTTGAGAATCGCATCTCAAATCTGCCCTTCATATTGGCGGCAGATACTTCGCGGTCAAATAATCCTTATGAATTCGTCTTCTCCTCAAATTTCACTTTATTCAATTTTTCAGAGATTGAAGATAATCTGATAAAATATCTTCGAAGACCTATTGTCTTCTCAAGTCTCAAGACGTTCGACAAGAGGGATTTTTCAAATCCCTCTGCGTCATCCTTAATGGATGAAGTATTCTCCAATTAAATCGCGCTGTGTGACGAAGGATGATGAGAAGAGTGCTATTAATCTCCCTTTGCCGTGTGGCCACGGAACCCGAGAAGAGAACCGTGAGGATCTCCTCTTCGCTGTTGCGATGATTAATTCCCGGTAGCGTGGGCCAACCCCGGATTTTTTATATTTTTTCACCAGGTATCCGTCACGTATTTTTGTCATACCCTATCCTGAAAATATTCCGGGAAATGGGACCGGATCCGGTGGCGATCCGGTTCGGTCAGCCGCTCAAGCTCCCCATCTTCTTTCCCGAGAATGAATGCTGCGGCCTCGAGCCGCGATTCAAAGGGTATGATAGAGACCTCTCCCTTTGGTTCAGATGGATAGTAGATGTAGTAGATGCCCGTGTCTCCCGGCACCACGTGTACGAAGATTTCTATCTCTTCATCGCGCAGGCTGCCGGAACCCGGAATATCCGTAGGGGGGCGGTAGAGCAGCAGGTCTGACTGTGGGTCAGGAGATCCTGGCGGCAGCTCTTTCGAGTTCCTGTCGCCATCGGCAACCATGCGATCGGGTTTCACTCTGCACATTTAAATGATGGTGGGGAGCGGGGGTAGATAAATTTATGCACATAATGTGCATTAAACGCTAAATGTGCATTAGCCCCATGAGGAGGTATGCCCGACAAGGAAAATATCGTGAAGTCCCGGCTCCATCACGGTTCTAACTCCCTCGATCTCACCATCCCTTCTGAGGTTGCCAAGTCCCTGAGGATCAATCCTGGTGATATGTTCCGGCTTGTTGTGAAAGAGGAGAAAGGTACCCTGGTCCTGGAGTACGAGCGTGTGTATTCCACCAGAGGATGAATGTGCCTGAGTACCGGAACGTATTGCCGGACTGTGGTGGGTTCATTCACCTATGGTGAACTTTTGGTCATCACGATACGGATCACGAACGCAAAAAGGAAACCGGTTTAGAATGGGGGTTTGAACAGCGTTGTTGGTTGGAAAAAGGCAGCGGATCTTATCGCCGGCAGATGAAGGAGGTCTGGCGCTCAAGAGGGGCTCGAAGCGATTTGTGAATCGCTTCTCAAATCTGCCCTTCTGATGAACGGCAGGTATTTGCCGTCCAAGGTTTTCCACTGAAAATTTTCTCCACTGCATTTTGCAGTTCTCGCTGCGTGGGCTGGGTCTGAAATTTATTTTTCACCTGGTCTCGGTCACGTATTCCTATCAGTCTCCCTCATGGAAAAATTCCGGAAAATGGGACCGGATCCGGTTGCGTTCCGGTTCAGTCAGCCGCACTAGCTGCATGTGTTCTTTTCCAAGAATGAATGCTGCGGCATCGAGCCGGGAACCAAGCGGCATGATTGACACCCCTCCCGTTGGTTCAGAGGGGTAGCAGAGATAGTAGAGGACCGTGCCACCCGACATTATATGGACGAAGAGCTCTGTGTCTTCATTGGACGGGATGCCAAGACCGGGAGTTGCTGGCGGGGAGCGGTAGAGCAGGAGATCTGAACCGGGGTCGGGAGGTCCGGACTGCGGTCCCGCGATCCTGCCGACATCCTTCCGGATATGATCAGATTTCACGTGGCACCTATACGTGTCTTTGTATGCAGAGGGGATAAAATTTGCTACGCATTTGCTACGTAGATTCATCTCATATTTATCCCCACAATCACAGGATGTTTAACCTGGTAAGTTATGTTGGCCGGGGGAGTGTACGGAGAAAAGTTCTCAAAGCGCTTCTCAAACCCAATTGCCCGACCGAACTATCCAGACAGATCGGTATCGAACGTTCCACGGTGAGCCGGGCAATTCTCGAACTCACGGAAAAGGAACTCGTGGAGTGCCTGACACCAGATGAGCGGATGGGCCGCTATTACTGTACTACTGAGATCGGCCGTAAAGTCCTGGAGGTAATTGAGGGTGGGGGGGAGTGAAAAATTAAAAAGATGAGGACACTTAACTCAGGTCACTCAAGACGCTGGAGATTGGAGAGAATACAGAATAGGTCCCAATCCCCCAGTACAATCCGACAAGATGAATGTTCTGGTTAGCATCCTTAAAATAAACCGGAGCCCCGCTGTCACCACCCGCAGATGAGAAATCTGCATACCATTGGTTGTCAAGGGTTGTGCCAAAGAAACTATTATAAAGTGAGGTCTCCCTTTGAACCGTCCCGGTAGTGACCCCCGCTTGTGATACCTGACATTGTGACACCCAGTCCCACGTACGGATCCGTTGTCCCGTATATCCATGGCTGGCTGGCTGAACTCTCAAAAATCTGCCAGGCAACGTTGCTGTACTGCACCCAGGCCGAATCCGATGAGACTCCCCCGGAAGAAACGGTTATGGTCCCGACTGGATATGAAGAACCCGGCTGGTATATTGTGGTACCTACGCCCCCGGCATGCCCTGTTGTGACAAAACCGCTCTGCCCGCCCCGTGTCGCTGCAAAACCTGTTGTGACCGAGCCAATATAACTGGAATCCTGTACGCCACCAATGATCGGTCTCCAGGTATCGCCCCTTCCCAGGTTCAACTGGGCTATCTGTTCTTTATAGAAAATTACCGGTACGTTATCGACTCCCTGTTTTTTTGCTTCCGTGGAGACGATCGAGTAAATCCCATCTAGTGTTTTCTGGTCAACGGTCCGGTTCTCAATGAGACCTACGGCAACAGATCCGAGAGCATCATATCCGTACGCCAGTACGGGCCCATCCGGATATGAATACTGCTTGTTGACAGCATCCTTTGTTGTTTCGTAAAGGTTATGCAGTTTCTTGTACAATGCGTCCCGTTCCGAAAAACTGGTGATGCCCGCCATTATCCCTTTTGAGACAACTTTTTGATCATTGTCATAGACAGGGACCGGCCCGTACGATTTGATCAGTTTATCTGTGTAACAGGGTGCCATTGACGCGTAGGTTTGATCATCAACAATTACTCCTGATATGCTAATCGTCTCTGCCGATACGCTCCCGATTAACAGGAGCAGACAGAGGAGCCCGGAAAAGATAATCCATTTTTTCATGTATCTCACGATTCCAAATATCTCTGAAGACACGAGTCTTCATGGGACGTTTGGAGAAGCCGGGTTAATATGCAATAGAAAATGGAAGATTTTGATCTAACAATTTGCATAGAGATGATGCGTGGGCCATCTCTTGGTATCTGATGCCAATAAGAAAATTTGATATAATATTTTTTTCTAATTATTCTCTTATCATGGAGGACCCGGCCGAATATACCCTTGATAAATCAACGATTGATAGTCTCTCCTCTGAAACGCGGGTCAGTATTCTTGCATCGCTTCATAACCGGCAAAAAACAAATGCCGAACTGTCCAAGGAGCTTGACTTAAAGCCCCCGACAATCCATCATCATCTTGAATTGTTGAAAGAGGCCGGCCTTATTGAATCGCGGGAAGATGGCCACAAGTGGGTTTATTACCGTCTCACTTCGTTTGGGCAGGCTCTGTTCAATCCCGAAAAACGGATGAAGGTTTCTATCATACTGTCAACGGTTCTGACATTTGTTACCGGCCTGGTCGCGATTGGTACATTTTTTGTCCAGCCCCGGTTGAGTGTCCGGATTTTCCCGGGACTCGAAGATCCGTTTCTCCCGATGTTTATTGTTGCGGTTGTCGCAATAAGCCTCCAGGTCGTGATCCTTGTGTATGTGATCCGGCCCGGTTCTCATGGTTTGTAAGATAAGTCCGCTCGGTAGATGGGTGGTGACACAGCAGGCATCCGACTACCCGGCACTCATGGTGGGCTGCACCCCCTCACCCGCCCATCCGGGCTCGCGGCAGGCCCGGATCGCCACTTCCGGAGGTAGCCCGACCGGCCTGTTTCGGGGGTTTTTGCGGGAAGTCTCATGGAAAACCGCATCACTTCGCCCGATTCATGAACGGGCAATTTTGCATGGAGAAAAACCGGCCTGTTTAGAACCTGTTTCTTTTGAGGATCGGTGGCTGCCGCAGGGTTCAGGAGGTTTTGGGAGGTGATCCGGGGAAGGAGGGGGTGCTATGGGCGTTTTAGTGGGGGGTCGG